>Ga0256839_1003976_pt1 | contig 14779 bp, 7 predicted proteins | sample 354166metaG_FD_185968 | JGI IMG/M metagenome (GOLD analysis project Ga0256839, IMG submission 185968) | Hydrothermal vent microbial communities from Mid Atlantic Ridge, Atlantic Ocean - 354-166 | ecosystem: Environmental > Aquatic > Marine > Hydrothermal vents | place: Atlantic Ocean: Mid... | reverse complement strand
CACCCCCTGCCCCAGGGCCAGGTCGCGTGCCCCGTCGCGGGCGTGCACATGGGCGATCCAGGGGCCGAGCTGTTCCACGGCCTCGGCCACCGAGTGCCCATGCATGACCAGAAGCCCAGGGTCCAGGTCCACCATAAGTGACCCCTCTGGAAGAGCTTGCAACAACTGGGCCAGTCGCTGCGGGGGATCGGGGCCGGTTCGGGCCGCCAGCAACGCCCCGCATCGCTGCCCCCAGCGGCCCAGGTCCCCAAGCACCTCCACCAGCAATTCCCACAGGGGGCCTTCTGGCTCCTCGGGCAGTTGGCCCACGTAGTTGACCACCACCGGAGCTCCCAAGCGGTAGGCCAGTTCCAAGGCTCGACGTGTAGCCTCCACCCGGCGATCCAGCCCTTGTTCCACGTTGTAACCTCGGCGGGTCGGGAAAGCCAAAGCCGCCACGCCCAGGCGGTGCTCCTCCAGCAGCCGCCGCAAGTCCCGGATGGCCGTGGCCCCCATCTCCTGCGGGGGCACCTGCTGCCGGGCGTCCAGCTCCACCCCCTGCACGCCCAACCGAGCAGCCAGTTGCACCGCCCGCCGCAACGGCTGGCGAAAACTGGGCAAATGAACGGCAAGGGGCAATTGGCTCACGGCAGTAGGCTACAGTTGAAAAGGAAAAAGGCGTATCCCACCAGGCCCTCCTGCTGCCAGGGAATCCCAGGCCCGATGCTGCGCGCTTTCAACACCTCGCCCTCTGGCTCCGGCAAAACTATCGGCAGGAAATCCTTCCTGCTGGTGATTTTAGTGCTGGCAGGAGCCCTGGCCAGTGGGCCCCAGGCGCCGGCCGAAGAGATTTTCTTGAGCACCTTCGAGTGGGAAGAGGATTCCAACCGGGACGGCTGGCCCGACCCCTGGCAACGACTCACCGATCGCCACCACCCCCACTACGTGCGCGTGTTTCTGGCCTCGGATGCCGCGTACCAAGGACGCCGCTCCCTGAAAATCCAACTCAACGGAGGCCCCGTGGCCGTGGATTCCCCGCCGGTGCCCGTCCAGGGAAAGTTCCGCTACATGGCCCAGGCTTTCGTGCGCTGCGAGGGCTTGACCCGGGATCGCTTCTACCTGGTGCTTCGCTGCTTGGATGAAAAGGGGCAGCTTATCAGGCAGCTTCGCTCTCGGGCGGTTCACGGCACGCGCCCCTGGGAGGCGCTGCAGGTGGTCATGGCCCGTTGTCCCCCGGAAAAAACCCGCTTCCTGCAAATCCGCCTGCTGCTGGATGCAGCCCCCTTGGCCGATCTGCGGGGAGCGGTCTGGATCGATCAGGTGCGGCTGCTACGCAAAGCCTACCTGGAAGTGGAACCGGAGCGGGCCTTGGGCCTGTTCCACCGCCCCGAGCAAGTCCGGCTGCGATACAGCCTTTCCGGCGCAAGCTACAACCAGGGAGAGCTGGAACTGGTGGTGCTGGACCACGAAGGCCAGCCGGTGGGCCCGCCACACCGGGTGCCGATATCGGGCTCCCCGTCGCAGCCCCCGGCCGCGAAAGTCCCTTCCCGCCGCGCCCCTTCGGTGGTGATGGTCAGCCGCCGGGGCGGCAATTCCCGGCCCGAACCCCCAAAGACGGCAAGCGGCAGTGCCGTTGCGGCCCAACAGGAGCAAGGCCACGGCCAGCAGCAACTGCAAGGGACTTGGCAGCCTCCGGTGCACCAGGCCGGGTTCTACCGGGTGGAAATCCGGCTCCGCGCGGCCGGACGCGTGGTTTCCCGGGGCCGGACCACCTTCGCCGTGCTGCCGCCGCTGCCCCTGCGGGGCGAGCACCCCTTCGGCTGGAGCTTCGCTCGACCCATCCCCGCCCCACAGCACGAAGCCTGGGAAGAACTGGTGCGCCAGTTGGGGCCCCGCCGCGTCAAGTATCCCCTGTGGCGCACCTCCGGCTCCCCGCAGCAACGGGAGGAAACCGTCAGCTGGGTCCGCCGCCTGCTGGGCCGCGGAGCCCAGGTGGTGGGCGTTTGCGGCGATCCACCCCCTCCGGTGGCCAAGGAGCTGGACGGGCTGCGCCTGTTCCCCGAGGCGGCCGTGGGCGAAGTGTTTCTGATGAATCCCAAGCTCTGGGCCGAATCCCTGGGCGAAACCATGCTCAGCTACGGCCTGCAAGTGCCCGTGTGGCAATGGGGAGCCGACGACGACCACTCCCTGGTGGAACTGCAAGGCGTGGCCCGGCAAGTGGCCCATATCCGCAAAACCCTGGGCCAAAGCGCGGCTTTCGTGGACGTGGTGATCCCCTGGTCGCTGGATGTGCCCGTGCCCCAGAGCCAAGCCTGGGAAGGCGTGTGCTTCTCCTCCCGTAAGCCGATCCCCTGGCAGCAGCTCCAGCGGCAACTCCAAGCCGTTGAACCTCCCGCCCGGTGGTGGTACTCGCTGCTGCTGGATCGCTACGCCGCAAACAAATTGCCCGGAAAAAACAACACACAATCCCTCGCCACCCAAATGGCCATGCACTTGCTGCTGGCCCACGCGGCCGGGTGCCGGGGAGTGTTTCTCCATGGAGTGGACCGCCACCAGGTGCTGCTTACCCCTCAAGGTTCCGTCGGTCCGTTGGCCGTCCCTTGGGTGGTAACCGTGCACAGCCTGGCCGGCACACGCTACCTCGGCTCGCTCCCCCTGGGCCCGCAGGTGCGCAACTGGCTTTTTGTGGGTCCGCATCATGCGGTGTGGGTGCTTTGGGCCGAAAAGCCACGCAGGCAGAAACTTCCCGCGGCACTTGTGGATCGGGCCTGGAGCCTTTGGGGCCGGCAACTCCCGCTGTCCCCCCTGGCCCAAGGGGCCGAAGTGGAACTTGTCGTGGGCCCCGAGCCGGTGTTCGTCTGGTCTGAAAGACCGCCTCTGGCCCGACTGGCACGCAGCATCCGCTTCCAACACCACCAGGTGCCCAGCGTGCTGGGACGAGCCCACCCCAACCAGCTGATCTTCTCCAATCCCACCGAACGCCCCCTTTCGGGCAAGGTGGAACTGATCCCCCCGCCGCACTGGAGAATGGCCCCCGACCGCTGGGAATTCCACCTGGCTCCCGGCCAGAGTTTCCGCAAGGAGTTTCTGGTCCGGCTGCCCATCTACGCCTCCACCGGCCCGCAGCATGCCGAAGTCCGCCTCCACCTGCAAGACCAACCGGTGCCGCTGGTGGTGGGCCTGCCGCTGCGAGCAGGTATCCCGGGGCTGAAGGCCCAGGCCGTAGTCGTGGACCAAGACCAGCGCTTGCGCGTAGTCCGTGTTCACTTGACCAACGACCGCCCGAAACGCTTGCAAGTGCAATGCACGCTGGTGCTCCGCGGCCAGCCCCGGCGAACCCGCACGGTAAACGTTCCCCCCGGGCAGCAGCGCGTGCTGAGCTTCGTGCTGGACAAGCAGGTCGCCTCGGGCAGCGAAGCGCTGCTACGGACCTACCTGGCCGAAGAAAACGCCTTCTTCCACCTCAAGCTGCGACTGCCTTAGCAGCTCTTGGAAAAGCCAGCGGCTTCTGTTCATTTCAGCCCAACCGCGATCCACCTTTTAGCTATTTTGACCAGAGATGACGCCGATTCCCGCCCGGCCAGCCGCGTGCGGGAGCCCGCGGTTGTTTTGCCGCTGGCGCTGGTTCTCACAGCCGCGAGCCGTGGGCGTAAGCCCACGGAGAGCATGGCAGCATACGCAGGTTTCTTGTTCCGCTCCGGGAGCTCGTGCTCCCGGCTCGCGGTGATGCGGAGAATTAGTCTCTGCTCTTGGTGTTGAAGTCGCTTTAATCTCCGCCGACTGAAGTCGGCGGCTCGCCGTTCAACCGACGGCTCACGCCGGCGGCTGGCCGGTTGCAAGAATTGGCGCTTGTTCTTGCACTGGTGCGGAAGCACCGCCGCAAGACCCACGACCCAAGACCTCCGGTGCGGAAGCTCCGGCGCACGGCGCACGCCGCAAGCCGATGCGGTTTCTCCCCCCGCTTACGTGGGGGGCTCTTGTTGGGCAAGTTGACGTTTGTTCTCACCCCGGTGCGGAAAAACCGGCGCAAGCCGCACGCCGATACTGAGGCTGCTGGCATGCTGTGGCCGCAGGATTACAATAAGAGGCGTTGCGTTTTCCTCCGAATCTCCCACCCCCCTGAGAAACCGAAGGAGCCCTCGGATGCGTGCAGCGTGCTCTCTGCTTGTGGCGTGGTTGGTGCTGGCGGCTGGAGTAGCTTCGGCCCAGGAGTGGGTCCCGCTGTTCAATGGCAAGGACCTCAGCGGCTGGCAAGGGGACCTGAAGGGCTACGTGGTGCAGGACGGCGTGATCGTGGCCACGCCCAAAAGCCACAATCTGTTCACCAAGAAGCAGTACGGGGACTTTGAGCTGTACCTGGAGTTTCGGCTCACGCCGGGGGCCAATAACGGCATTGCGTTCCGGGCACCGCTGAAGGGACATCCCACGTTTGACGGAAACGAAATCCAGATCCTGGACGACTACGCTCCTCGGTACAAGAATCTCAAGCCCTATCAGTTCTGCGGCAGCCTCTACGGGGTGGTGCCGGCCAGGCGAGGGCACTTGAAGCCGGCCGGGCAGTGGAACCAGATGCTGATATCCGTGCGCGGGCGGCACGTGCGGGTGAAGCTCAACGGGGCGGTGGTCGTCGATGCCAACGTCGACCAGGCGGCCCCAGGGGGCAAAACGGTGGATCACCGCCCTCATCCCGGGCTGAAGCGTTCCCGGGGCTACATCGGTTTTCTGGGCCACGGCACGCGGGTGGATTTCCGCAACATCCGCATCCGCTCGTACGATTAAAAGAAAACCTCGCCACAAGGGGTACGGCTTGGTTCTGAGAAACCCCTAGCCGGCACTGCCTTGCCCACGGGCGCGGGGGATGGGGGAACCAGGAGGCGAGCCCTCCGGCTTTAGCCGGGGGGAGAGGTGCTTCCCCGATCCTCCCGGCCGTTGGTGATAGAACCACAAGGGGCGCACTTTTCAGTGTTCGGGCGCACCGCTTGTGGATCGGTTTCTCTTTAGATCAACCCGGCCAGTTGCTTGACCAGGTCCAGGATCGATTGGCGGTTTTGGGCCAGGATGGCCAGGGCGGCGCTGGCGTTGCCGACCAGGGCCTGGTTGAGGGCCAGCAGGGTGTTTTCTTCGTCGTTGTCCACCTGGTTGAGCTGGTTGATGGAGTTTTGCACTTCGGTGACGAAGCTGTCGGCGACCGATTGGGCTGCGGAGATGGTGGCGTTGGCAAATCCGTCGATGATCCCCTCGGCGCGATCCAGCACGCCCAGGGCCTCGTCCACCACGCGGATGGCCGCGGCGGTGTTGTCCCCCAGGCCGTCCAGCCCCCCGCCGGAGCGGAGTTGATCCAGCGTGCCGCTGGGGCCGCCCAGGGCCGAGGGGAGCAGGCTGGGAACGGCCAGCCGCGACAAGGAACGCGGATCGCCCGAGAGGGCAAACCGCAGCGAGTTGTCCTGCAGTTGCAAGGGACCGAAACTGCCGCTAAAGCCCGGGGCAAACTCGATCTCCAGGTGCACGCCCCCCTGGGCATACACCAGCGTATTGCCCTGGAGGTTCGGGTCCCCCTGGGTTGCGTCGGTGCCGCTGACCTGGGTTTGGGCGTTTACGCCGTTGGCCGTGCCGTTGCCGTTGCCGCCGGTGACGGGAAAGGAACCGGAGTCCACGGTGACCGACACGGTGGCGCTTTCGCCGAAGGTGGTGCTTTCCAGGATGAGCTGGTTCCCCTGCACGGTGGCCTGTACCCCGGTGACCAGCGTCTGCTGGTTGATCTGGGAAGCGGCGCTGAGGAGCGTCTGGCCCTGGGTGAAGGTGAACTGGTAGCTGCCGGAGTTGCCCGCGATAGTCACCGTGGCGTTGCTGGCCACCAGGCCGTCGGTGGTGTTGTAGAAAAGCTGCGCCCGCTGCCGCGGGGTGCTGCTTACCAGCGTGGCCTTGCTTCCCGGGCTGACGGCGAACACGCCCTGGTCGGTCACCTCCAGCGTGATCGTGGCCGAGGAGCCGGTGGTCTGGCTCTTGAGCACCAGGTCGTTGCCGGAGACTTCGGCCACCACGCCGGTGGTGCCACTCTGAGTGTTGATCCGGTCGGCTACCGTTTGCAGGCTCTCGCCCTGGGTAACACTGATGGTGGCCGTGCCCAGGTTGCCCGTCAGGTCGAACGTGGCCGATTGGGCGATGGTGCCGTCGGTGGTGGAGTGGATCAGCGAGGCGTTTTCGTTGCGCGTATCGCCAGTGATGGTCCGCCCGTTGATCTCGACCACGGCGTTGGTGCCGTTGGCCGTGCCGTCGCCGTGGCCGCCGGTGACCACAATCGGCTGCGAGCCGGGAGTGATCTGGATGAAGGCGTCGGTACCGTATTCCACCGAGTAGAACCGCACGCCGTTGGAGTTGTTCGGGTCCACCTCGGCTACCACGCCGGTGATGTAGCTTTGCTGGTTGATCCGCTTGACGAAGTCGGCAATCGACAGGTTCTCCACGGCCTGCACGGTGATGGTGGCCGAGCCCAACTTGCCGGTGATGGTAAAGTCCAGATCGCTGCTGATGGTGCTGCCGCCGGCGTCGTAGAACAGCTCGGCCTGCTGGGCCGCTTCGATCACCTGGCCGCTGAACTGCTGCGGGCTGTTCCCCCCGGCAAACACCCGCACCTGCTTGATCTGGCTGGGGTCGGCGCCCAGCACGTCGAAGTCGGCCGAGCCCTCCAGCACGCGGCGTCCGTTTATCTCGGTGGTGGCCAGGGCGTTGATCTGGTCCAGGGCCTGGTCGATCTGGGCCTGGTTGGCCGCCCGCTGGCTGGAGCTGAGCGACCCGTCGGCGTCTTGCAGCAGCAGCGTGCGGATGGTGTCCAGCTGGGTGCGGATCTGGTCCACGGTCAGCTGTACCTGGCTGACCATGCTGGAGGCTTGGGAGACGTTCGCGCTGGCCTTGGTCCACCGGGTGAGCTGGCTTTCCAGCAGCGCCAGCCGCACCGCCCCGCTGGGATCGTCCTTGGCCGCGTTGATCTTCTTGCCCGTGGAAAGCCGCAGCAGGTTTTGCTGGGCCGCCTGGTTGGCCCGATTGAGCGAGTGGAGGATCCGAAGCTGAACGCCGGTCAGTTGGACGCCGAACAGGCCCATCGTCTGCTCTCTCTCCCAGGAGGACATTTTGGGGGGAAGGCACGCGACTGCCGCGTTTTTCGCTCCGTGACTGCGGCAAGCCGGGACCGGACGCCTCCGGGGGGGGAGGGAGCCAAGGGGCCGGGTCCAGATCAACTATAGCTTGCCGGAGGCCCCTTGCGCGGAAGAACCGCTACGACCGGCACGCAGAGCAACCGCCGGAAAAACCGCTCCCGACCCGAGCACCTCCGGCGCGTCCATGGCTAGCCTGCTAGCACCTGCTAGCTTTACTCGGTGATTCCGCGCCCGGCGAGGTGCGCGGCTTTAGCCGCGGGAGGGGATGGAGGCTTGGGGGCCTGGAGGCTTGAGGGCGGTGCTTCCGCACCGGGCAAGAAACGGCTTGCGGCGTGCGACTTGCGGCTTGCGCCAAGGAGCTGCCGCTCCGACGCAACAATAGACGCAAACTTTCATAACCGGCGAGCCGCCGGCGTAAGCCGGCGGTTGAACAGCCAGCCGGGAGCGTTAGCTCCAGGAGGATGAACAAGAAAACGGCGCACGATTGTCATGCTCTCCGTGGGCTTACGCCCACGGCTCGCAGCTGCAAGAACCAACGCCAGCGGCAAAAAAACCGCGTGCTGACGCACGCGGCTCGCCGGTGCAAGAACGAGCGTTTTTTTCACAAACGGCGAGCCGCCGGCGTAAGTCGGCCGAGGGCGTGGAGGCGTGGGGGCATGGCGAGCCGCCGACTTCAGTCGGCGGAGGAGAACAAGCAAAAGCGATTTTGCGGCTCTCCCCGGGCTGAAGCCCGGGGCTCGCCAAGGAGCTTCCGCTCCGGGCAGGTATCGGCTTGCGGCTTGCGCTGGTGCGCCGGAGCTTCCGCTCCGGAGGTCTTGGGTCGTGGGTCCTGGGTCTTGGGCGGGTGCTTCCGCACCAGGCAGGAAAAAGCGTGTTTTGTGGAAAACAACGTACCTGGTGGACTTGCTTTGATTCTTGCAAACGGCGAGCCGCCGGCGTAAGCCGGCGGTTGGCCAGCGTAGCATCGGCCACAAACGGTAGCAACCGCGTGCTGACGCACGCGGCTCGCCGGAGCTTCCGCTCCGATGCCGGAACAAGCGTTAATTGTCGAAGCGGCGAGCCGTCGGCCTCAGCCGCCGGATGAACAGCCAGCCGGGAGCGTAAGCTCCCGGTTGCTATACCATACTTTCGCCTGGGTCGTGCGGCGGATACAATCGGCCTTCGAGTTCCCCGTGCGTTTTTTCTCCTGCCAAGGGCCTTGGCCCTTGCCTCTGCGAAGGTCTTTCTGTTGATGAGCCAGCAAGCAGCAACCCAAGAGCAAGCATCGTGGTGGCGGGTTTTTCGTTCCCTGGGCCCGGGGCTGGTCACGGCCTGCGTGGTGATCGGCCCGGGCAGTATTCTGACCAGTTCCAAGGTGGGGGCCGCCGAAGGCTACTCCAAGGTGTGGGTGGTGGTGCTGGCCGTGGTGTTCATGATGACCTACACCAGCATGGCCGCCCGGTTGGGCGTGGTAACGCAGGAATCGACCTCGGGGCTGATCGCCCGGCGGATCGGGCGCTGGCTGGCCGTGCTGATCGGCCTGGGCGTGTTTTTCATCTCGGCGGCGTTCCAGTTCGGCAACAACCTGGGCGTGCATTCGGCCCTGACGACCTACATCCGATTCGACTATTGGGTGGTGCTGTTCAACGCCTTGACGCTGGCGTTTCTGTTTGGCTTTGAGAACCTGTATCGGGCCGTGGAGCGGCTGATGGCCTTTTTCGTGGGCGTGATGCTGCTGGCCTTCGCTTTGAACCTGTACCTGGCCCGCCCCCACCTGGGCCAGCTGGCCCGAGGGTTTCTCCCCCTGGAGGGGATTTCCGAGCTGGGCTTGCCGCTGCTGGGGCTGGTGGGGACGACGTTCGTGATCTCGGCGGCCTACTACCAGTCCTACCTGGTGCGTTTCCGGGGCTGGCAAGTGGAGAACTTGAAGACGGGCCTGATCGACGCCCGCGTCGGCTCGGTAATCATGCTGGTGATCACGGTGATGATCATGTCCACGGCGGCGGCCGTGCTGCGGGGCCGGGAGCTGGAAGACGTGGGCCAGGTGGCCCAGCAGCTTTACCCCTTGTTCGGCGAGAAGGGGCGGGCCATTTTCTGCGTGGGTCTGTTTTCGGCGGCGTTTTCTTCCTTCCTGGTCAACTCGATGATCGGGGGGTTCATCCTGGCCGACTCGCTGGGACTGGGCGACACTCCCACCCACCGCTGGCCCCGTATCTTCACCGCCGCCGTGTTGCTCTCCGGCATGGGCGTGGCCTTGTTCGTGATCAAAACCGGCACCCGGCCCGTGGGAGCCATCGTCGCCGCCCAGGCCGTGACCGTGCTGGCCGCCCCGCTGATGGCCTTCGCCCTGCTCTGGCTGGCCAACTCGCGGGAGCTGATGGGAAAGTACCGCAACGGGTTTTGGAGCAACCTGCTGGGCGGGCTGGGTTTTGTCACCTTGCTGGGCATGGCCTGGTACACGGCGGTGTACAAGGTGTGGCCTGCCATTCAACAGTGGTTCCAGGCTTAGAACGACGCAGCGGAAAGGATCGCCATGAACCCATTCTTCCTGGCTTTGCGATCCACAGCGTGGTGGGGATGGGTGGCGATTGTCTGCTTTTGGCTGCCGCTTCCGGCCGCAGCAGCCCCGCCGCAACGACCCAACATCCTGTTCATCCTGCTGGATAACGCGGGCAAGGACTGGTTCCGCTGTTACGGCAGCCAGGAGAACGTCACGCCGACCATCGACCGCCTGGCCTCAACGGGCGTGAAGTTCCGCACCTGCTACGTCACCCCCGTGTGCAGCACCACGCGGGTGATGCTGCTGACCGGCAGGTACCCTTTCCGCACCGGCTGGCACACGCATCACGATCCGGCCATTTACGGGGGCGGGTACTTCGACTGGCGCCGCGAAGTGTGCCTGGCCCGGCTGATCCGCCGCGCCGGCTACCGCACGTGCATCGTGGGCAAGTGGCAGATCAACGACTTGTTCGACCCGGCACAACGCGACGCCCTGCACCGGCACGGGTTCGACGAATACTGCATCTTCCCCGAGGGACGCAAAGGGCACCCGGCCCACAAAAAACGCTACTGGGACCCCTACATCCTCGAAAACGGCCGCCGCCTTGATACCCGGGGGCGATTCGGCCCGGACGTGTTCACCGATTACCTGATCGACTTTTTCTACCGGAACCGGCACCGCCCGTTTTTCGCCTACTACTCGGCCGTGCTGACCCACATCCCTGTGGTGCCCACGCCGGCCAACCGTTCCCGGCGGCTTTCTTCCCGGGAACAGTTCGCCGACATGGTGCGCTACGCCGATCATTGCATTGCCCGGCTGGTACGCGCCCTGGAACAGCTTGGCCTGCGGCGGCGAACGATCCTCTTCATCACCGTCGATAACGGCACCGATCATGGGACCGACCAGAACGACCCGCACCCCCTGGGCGGCCGGGTGCACGGGCGGATCGCCCCCGAGGGGATCTACTCCCTGGGCGAATACGGGATCAACGTGCCCTTGATTGTCAACGGTCCTGGGCTGGTGCCCGGGTACCGGGAAAGCGATGTGCTGGTGGATGCCACCGACTTTCTGCCCACGCTGGTGGAGCTGGCCGGGGGCAAGATTCCGCAAGGGCTGCAGATCGACGGGCAGAGCTTTGCCGCGGAGGTGCTGGGCCGCCGGTGGCCCCGGCCCCCGCGCCCCTGGTGCCTCACCCAGTACTACGATACCCGCGTGATCCGCAACCAGCGATTCAAGCTGTACTCGCGGGGGTTCTTCGCCCACGGGGAGTTTTACGATCTTTCCCAGGACCCGCTGGAGCAGCACAATCTGTTGGGCACCCCGGCCATGCAAGACCCGGAAGTGCAGACGCAGTATCGCCAGCTGAAGGAGGTACTCGACGGCCTGCCACCCAACGCCAAGTTGCCGTGGGAGTTCCGCAGTATTTCGGCACGCAAGATTCGCGCGGCTCTGCGGCAAGGCTCGGCTTCGTCCACAAAGTCCCCCCCACCCTGAGCGGGACGGTCCGGAAAAGCCCTTCACCTGGCTTTCCCCCGATTGTTCCCACGGATCGAAAAAAACGCCCCATGGACATCATCTACCTGGACTACAACGCCACCACGCCGGTGGCCCCGGCGGTGCGCGAGGCGATGCTCCCTTACCTGGAGAGCCAGTACGGCAACGCCTCTAGCAGCCATGCCTTGGGCCGGGCCGCCCACCAGGCCGTGGAACAGGCCCGGGAGCAAGTGGCCGCGTTGCTGGAAGTGGCTCCCGAGGAGATCGTCTTCACCTCCGGCGGCACGGAGGCCAACAACCTGGCCATCAAGGGGGTGGCCTTTACCCACTGGGACCACAAGGGGCACATCGTCATCTCGGCCCTGGAGCATCCGGCCGTGGTGCAGCCGGTGGAGTTTCTGCGGCGGCACGGGTTCGAGGTTTCGGTGGTGCCCTGCAACGCCGACGGCTGGGTCGATCCCAACGACGTGCTGGCGGCCATTCGCGATGACACCCGCCTGGTGAGCATCATGCACGCCAACAACGAGATCGGCTCGGTGCAGTCGATCGCCGAGATTTCCGAAATCTGCCACGACCGCGGCGTGCTGCTGCACACCGACGCGGCCCAAAGCGTGGGCAAGGTAGAAGTGACCGTGCCGCACCTGGGCGTGGATCTGCTTTCGGTGGCCGGGCACAAGATGTACGCCCCCAAGGGCGTGGGAGCGCTGTATGTGCGCCGCGGGGCGAAGCTGGAGCCGGTGTTGCACGGGGCAGGCCACGAGCGGGGCTTGCGCCCGGGGACCGAAAACGTCCCTTACATCGTGGCCTTGGGGCAGGCGGCGCAACTGGTGCGCGAAGACCTGGCCGCCGACATGGACCGCATGGCTTACCTGCGCGACCAGCTCTGGGAACGCCTGCTGGCTGGAGTCGGCCCGGAGCTGACAGCCAACGCCGCCCGCACCGCCCGGCTGCCCAATACGCTTTCGGTCAACTTCCCGCGCGTGGTGGGGCAACAGTTGCTGGCCGAGTGCCCGGGCCTGTGCGCCTCCACCGGCGCGGCTTGCCACAGCGGCCAGACGAAGGTTTCCGGGGTGCTTCGGGCCATTGGGCTATCGCCCGAGGTGGCCCGCGGTACGGTAAGACTTTCCGTGGGCCGCTATACCACCGAGGAGGAAATCCACCGCGCGGCCGACATGCTGCTTGAGGCCTGGGAGCGCCTGGCAGCTCAGGCCTCAAATCCCCCTCAGCCCGAATGACCGCCCCCTTATAGCATGGAGTCCTCCCATGCCCACCGTGGAAGAACTGATGGACGCCCCCGATGCCTGGTACCAGGTGGCCCAGGCCCAGCAACTCCCCACCCCCGTGTTGCTGGTGTTTCCCCAGCGCGTGGAGCACAACATCGAGCAAATGCTCCAGGTGGCCGGGGGGCCGGAGCGGCTGATGCCCCATGTGAAAACCCACAAATGCCCCCAGGTGGTGCAAATGCAACTGGACCGGGGCATCCGGCGGTTCAAGGCGGCCACAGTGGCCGAAGCGGAAATGACGGCCCGGCTCGGCCCCCAGGAGGTGATGCTGGCCACGCAGCCGGTCGGCCCGCACATCCAGCGCCTGGTCCAACTGGCCCGAAAATATCCCCAGGTCCATATCTCCACGCTGGTCGATTGCCCCCAGGTAGTGGATCAACTGGCCCAGGCGGCCCAACAGGCCGAGCTGGAGCTCGGGGTTTATATCGACGTGGACCCGGGGCTTGGCCGCACCGGGGTGCCGCCCGGGGAGGCGGTACAGGAGCTGTTTCGCCGCATCGGGGCCCAAGCCGGAGTGCGATTTGCCGGACTGCACGTGTACGACGGCCACATGGGCAAGCTCCCCCCGGAAAAACGTCCCGGGCTGGTGGATGCCATCTGGCAGAAGCTGCAGCCGCTTTTGGATTGGCTCGACCGGGCCGCCGATGCCCCCTACGACGTGGTGGCCGGCGGTTCGCCTAGTTTCCCGCATCATGCCCGCCACCCTCGGGCCACGTGCAGCCCCGGCACCACGCTTTACTGGGACCTGGGCTACGGCACGCGCGTGCCGGAGCTGAAGCTGCAACTGGCCGCGGTGCTGTTGGGCCGCGTGCTTAGCCGCCCGGCCGACGGGCGCGTGACGCTGGACCTGGGAATCAAGTCCTTGAGCCCGGATCAGCCCCGCCGGGCCGAAGTCTATGGCCTGGTGGGAGCCGAAATGCTGCTGCACAACGAGGAACACTACGTCCTGCAACCCCGAGAGCCTTGCCCCTGGCCGGTGGGCCAGATTGTGTATGCGGTGCCCTATCACATTTGCCCCACGGTGGCCTTGTACGACGAGGTCTATGTGGTGCGGGAGGGCCAGGTCGTGGAGCGCTGGCCGGTCGAAGCACGCCGCCGCAGCCTGGGCGTTTAGGAGCCCGTTGAAAAACGCAAGCTTGGGAGGGCGAGGCTCCTGCCGAGCCGTTTTTTCAGGATTTACGACAACCCCGGAGCCAGTTTTTTGCTTGGAATGGACTTCTTTAACGGGCTGCTAGCCGGAGGATCGACCTGGCTCCGCCGATCCGGGAACTTTGTACGTGTTTCGCGTTGTGGTCGAAGATTCAAAGCTCTGGAGGAACTTTCTTGTGAGCAAGCGCTCAACGGAACCAGCACTTGTTTCTACTCCGGCGGCTCGGCAGGAGCCTCGCCCTCCCGTTGTGCGAATCGACGCTTGTTCTGGCCTTGGAGCGGAAGCTCCTCGGGAGGGCGAACCTCCTGGTGAGCCGCAGGGTCAAAGTGCCTCCTTTGTTTCCGCTTGGTGCGGGAGCACCCCCTCAAGTCCCCAGTCCCCCCACGCCGCCAAGCCCGGGGTTCGCTTGAGACCGAAGCACGAAGCCAAGCGTCCCTGGGCTAGCGGGCTAAACCCGTAAGGAACTTGGCCCCCGGAACCCGTAAAGCTCGCACCATCGGTGCATGTTTCCGGCCCTTGCGAGGCCAACGATTTCCCGAACCACTTCAGGTGCTACCCATGGAAGCTGAAATCTACCTGAACAAGCTCACCCGCCGCGAGTTCCGCCGTCGGATGGCCAGCGGCCAGCTCCAGTGCTGCATCCTGCCGGTGGCGGCCGTGGAGCAGCACTTGGAACACCTGGCCATGGAGCACGACTGGCGCAGCGTCAACGAGGTGGCTCGCCGCGTGGCCGAAAAGCTCCGCCCCCGGGTGCTGGTGGCCCAGGCCCTTATGGTCGGCGTGAGCGAACACCACATGGTCCACCGCGGTACGCTCACCCTGCGCACGGGCACTTTTTTGAACGTGCTGGACGACCTGCTGGATTCGCTGGTTCGGGCCGGGTTCGATCACATCCTGGTGCTCAACGGCCACGGCGGCAACATCGCCCCGTGCTGGAACAACTGGGACCAGGTGCTGCGGCAGCACCAGCGGAACATCCATTTCCTGCCCTACTGGAACGTGCTGACCGACGACGACGGCCGGGAGCTGCTTCGCGGCGGCCATCGCCTGCCGCAGGACCTGCCCGGGCACGCCCAGGAGTTCGAGACGGCCATCGCCCTGGCCGCCTTTGCCGAAAACGTGCGCCGCGAGGCGGTGGCCGATCAGCCCGACCCCACCCCCGCCCTGGCCACGGCCGAAGCCGGCCGGGAGTTCCTGCAGCGGATCGTGGAACGCGTGGCCCAGTACGTGGAGGAGATGC
>Ga0256839_1003975_pt1 | contig 14785 bp, 15 predicted proteins | sample 354166metaG_FD_185968 | JGI IMG/M metagenome (GOLD analysis project Ga0256839, IMG submission 185968) | Hydrothermal vent microbial communities from Mid Atlantic Ridge, Atlantic Ocean - 354-166 | ecosystem: Environmental > Aquatic > Marine > Hydrothermal vents | place: Atlantic Ocean: Mid... | reverse complement strand
GCCTCGTCGATGCAGGCGCGCACATCGTCCCACGCCTCGGCGTAGGTGGGCCGGTCCCCCGACCACAGATCGGGCGAACGGTCGAGCAGCTCGACGATGTTGGCGTAGATCGTGACCTCTGGCAGCGCGAACAAGGTGTCCACCGGCACGAAGCGCGCCCGCTCCCGCCCCAGCCGCTGGCTGCGGTAGGCGGCGCGCCGCTTCTCCCGCGAAAGCGCACGGTGGCCGTGGTAGGCGCGCCCCACGTAGCCGTGGCGGTCCTGCTTGAGCACGTTTCCGAGCTTCTTGTCCACCAGCAGGCCGCGGATCGCAAAATTGGGCTTCGGTTCCAGCTTCGCAAGCCGCTGCGGGTAGCCCCGGGCGACCAGCTTGTCGATGGTGCACGCGATCGAAAGGGCCTCCATGGCGTCCTGGTCGTAGATCGCCAGGGTGTAGTCCATGTCGAAGCCGATGACCGGGATGTTGTCGAGGTTCAGGTCCCGGTTCGTGAAGATCCGTCGCTCCAGCGGGGGCTCGGCCTCCACCCCCGACGCGAGCAGCAAACGCCGGACGGGCGGCGGAAGGTCCGGTGCGATCGGCATCGCCTTCGATCATAGCAGCGGCGCTGGCCGGAAGCCGCCGCCGACCCACCGGGCCCCGCCTACGGGATCTCGGCCTGCTGGTTCGCCTGCTGGCAAACGTTGACCGTGGAGTTGTCGTTGTTGTGGCCGCCGCCGTAGCCGTCGTCCGGGGATTGAGGCTGGTACACCTGAGGGCCCCCGGCGCTCGAAAGCAGCACTTCTTCCTCGATGGTCACGGTCGTCCCGCGCACGGTCGCCATGGCCGTGACCACGACGCGCCCATCGTTGTCGTCCGTCCAGCTCCCCGAGCCGTTCTCGCCGAGGGCATCGGAGGCGTTGTTGCGCACCCACACGCACACGCGGGCCTCCGGGTCCCCCTGCGGCACGATGGCGTTGAAGGCGATCCCCTGCCCCGGCGCGCACCAGTCGAAGGGCTGCTGCGTCTGTGCGGTCGGCAACCGTACGACGGCCCCCTGCCGCATGCACGACCGACCGCTGCAGTCGATGGGATCCCCGCCCGCCAGGACGGCCACCCGCTGCCCCGTGGGGATCGAAGGATCGAGCCCCGGAATACAGTCCTTGTCCATCGCGGTGCACGCGCTGCCCTGAGGATTGTAGCCGGCGAGCGCGTCGTCGATGGCGTTCGGGTCATTCGCCGACACCACCCGCAGTTGTGCGGCGGCATAGTCCGCGGCCGCCTGCGCCACGAGCATCGCGCGCTCCCGTGCCACGAGTTGCCCCGCCTCGGTGACCTCCCGTACGGAGCTGCGCACCACGAGCAGACCGAGGCTCAAAAGAGAAAGGACCAGCAACATGACGCTGATGAGCGTCACGCCGCGATCGCGACGCTTGGCGGCCATGGCGTGCCTCCTGGTGAGGGGGGGCCCATGCGGGCTCGATGGTCGGATGGGGGCGAAGGCGTTCATGGGACGAGAGGGTTCCGCCAGCGGAGGTTGGACGGCGCGAAGCGCTCGGTCAGGACGAAACGCTCCCGGCGGCCGGGCACGAAGGAGATCATCGCGGCGCGGTCTTCGAGGGCGGGCACCGTCGTGGAGGCGATCCCACCGTCCGCGGACGAGGTCTCGGCCGAGGCGACCAGGGTGATGCGCAACACCTGGGGGCTCATCCGGAAGTTGGGCGGTGGGTTCAGATTGCCCTCGATGGTCCCCCACTGGCTCGCGTGGTACTGGGCCGTGCCGTAGTAGACGCAATCGGGCGCCCATGACTCGCCGGGGCTGTTGCCGAGCCACTCGTCGATGGTCGGCTGGTTCGGCGGCTCGTACTCGTCCACCTCGAAATTGGGGACCCCCTGGTTCGGGCCGCTCGCGGGCCCCTTCTCGCCGAAGTCCTGCGGGGTGGTGTCCGGCGGGGCGAGCGGCGGCGTCGCGGCCGCGGCCCCCGCGGCCGAATACCCGTCGCACCCGACGGCCACCTGCATGTCCTCGATCATGGGCCCGACCGCCACCGCGCCCGGCGGCGACTGGCCCCCCGGCAGGTGAAGCTGCGGCGCCGGGCACTGGCCCTGCTGGCAGAACGGATAGTCCATGGCCGTCCCCAGGTTCGCCGGATCCCCTTCGAGGAAGCCGATGATGTCGCGCCGCACCAGGTACGGCAGGCCCGGCGCCGAGTAGTCGATCTCATAGCGCGACCAGCGGAGGCGGCCGAGCGGAACCACCAGGGATCCTGCCGCGTTGACCCGGGCCGGATCCCAGTCGTCGAGTTGGAAACCGGGCGGGTTCTCCGGCGGGGAGCCGTTTTCGTCCTGGGCCAACAGGGCGTTCAGGTCGGCGTTGAAGCCCGACACGGACGACACCGGGAGGATCCACTCGTTCGCGGCGGCCCCCGGCTGGACGTCGTCGGTAATCTGCAACAGCGGACACTGGCTTTGCGCCTGCGCCTCGAACTCCGCGCCACCCTGCGGGGGCGCGGCGATGAGGAAGAACGTGCCCGGCGGGAAGAGCTGGCGCACCGCCGCAAGGTGCTGCGCATTGCCGCTGTCGAGGGCCGTCGGGTGGGTCCGGATGACCACCTGCTGGTTCGCGGTGTTCACCGGCCCCGCCAGGGTGAAGGCCCCCACCGCCTGTAGATAATTGGCCTCGGCGAAGATCACGTCGAAGCTGTCGGCCGCACTGTCTTCGGCGGCGCTCGTGCCCTGGTTGCCGTCCCAGGAGGTGGCCCCGTCGCTGTCCCAGTGAACCTGGATGCCGTCGCGCAGCACCCAGTATGCCTCCCCGGTGACGAGATCCCGATACGCCTGGGTCGGCGAAGCGGCGCCCCCGGGGTTTACGAGGCGCGACTGGGCGGCGTCCCACACGCGCAGTTCGGTGCAGGTACGGGCGAATCCCAAACCCGCAGCGCGGACGTCGCGCCCCATCGTCCACATCGCCCCTTCGAGGGCCTGCTGCATGCGCACGTCTCGCTGATGCATGGCCGCGGTGGTCTGCTGGATCGTGGAGAACGCGAACACCCCGAGCACGACGATGGACGACACGATGATCGCGATCATCAGCTCGATGAGGGTGAAACCGCGCGCGTGCGCGGCCGCGTGCCGGCCCGTACGGCGATGCAGGCGAGCGCCGGTGGTCACGGCCCCGTCCCTCCGCCCGCCGCGACGCCGACCACGACGTCGTTGATTCGAGTGGTCCGAAGGCGCACGTGATTGACCCATGGCTGAAAATTCGCGCTGAGGGGATCGATGTTGTCCGGCTCCAGGTTCACCACCTGCGCGCTCGCGGGCGGCGGAAAGGTCGGGTTCGTCCGGTCGATCCACAGCACCAGCACCTCGAGTTCCACCCCGAGGATGTTCGGCAGGTCGCTCGTCGCGTTCGGGTCGTCGAGGGGGGGCAGAATCGGCGGGTTCGACACGTTCGGCACCGCATTGGGGTCCACCTGCAGGCGCACCGTCCGAAAGACCAGGAAGTTGTCGCGCACGCGAAGGGCCTGGCCTGCGCCGTCGGGAACGAAGCTGCGCGAAAGATCCCGCAGCCGGTCGGCCGGCGGTACGTTCGAGTCGTCGTAGGGGAAGCTCGGGTTTGTCTGGCCTGCGAAGTCGTAGCGCAACAGGTCCACGAAGCCGCGGCTATGCAGGTTCGCCATCTCCTCCTGGGCGATGCGCTCGGCCTGCCGGATCTCCACGGCGAGCTTTTGCGCCTCGATGCTGCGCCCTTCCATCGCCACGAGCCCCACCACCGAGATCACGAACACGACGAGCGCCATCATGACCTCCAGGAGGGTAAAGCCCCGTTGCCGGGCACGGGTTCTTCGTCGTTCAGTCCACATGGTCGAAGGTCCGGACCAGGCCCCCGGGGAAGACCTGGATGAGCGCGAGCTTGGGCGCGGTGTTCAGCGAACGGTCGCCGATCCAGATGGTCGCCCCCGCGTTGGGGACGCCCAGGACACCGTCTTGCACGGTGAAGGTCCCGTCGGCCTCGAAGGTCATCTGCACCGAGCCGGTCATGCAGTCGTTGGGCGTCGGGACGTTCTGGGCCACGGACGGAGCCTGGGCCCCGGACACCACCCCGAACACGCACACGTCCGCGTTGCCCGTGAGGATCCCGCCGTCCACCTCACCCACGCGGTTCGCCCCCGCTGACACCCAGTCGTTGGCCACGTGATCCCACTGCCGCATCTCCACGCGGTCCTTGTAGAAATCGAGGCGCACTCGCGTGGCGCGCGTGACCGCCAGATCCCGCGCCGACACGATCCGGCCGGTCACGTCGTCGATGAACGTCTTGTAGCGGCTGGCGACCTCGTCCTGGCGGATGGCCCCCACGGCCAACGCGGACATGAGCCCCAGGATCACCACCACGACCATCAGTTCGATGAGCGTAAAACCCCGTGTGCCACGCCGTATCCCACCTTCCCCCACCTTGACCGAGGATCGCGGCCTATGCAGTTTTTTCACAGCCGCGCCCGACGCACCCGTCCCCCCCACGTCGTACCGGTTCTTTGCCAAGCGGGCCGAAAGAGCGCTCTGGGAAGGGGTGGAAGTCATCGTGGGCAAATCGGGACCGGGTGGCGGGAGGCCGCCCCAGGGTTTTACAAGCAAGATTCGTGCCTTTGGTAACGAAGCCCGGCGAGGGCCCCGGCCGCCCGAGCATGGCTCGTGGTTGGGATGTCGTGTCATCTACCTTACACTTTCGTTGAAATGCAAAGGACCGACGCACCGGAGCCGGACGCGAGCCGGACCCTCTGGTACCTGCGAAAGATCCCGCTGCTCGCCGGCCTGGCCCCGGACCGGCTGCGGGCGATGCTCCCGAGCCTCGAAACGCGCGAGATTCCGCGCCGCCACGTGGTGTACCTGCCCGGCGACCCGGGGGACCTCGTGTTCTTCCTCGTGGGCGGGCGCGTCAAGTGCAGCAAGGTCAGCCGCGACGGCAAAGAACTCATCCTGGCCTACCGCCGCCCGGGGGACGTGTTCGGTGAGCTTTGCGTGCTCGACGGCAAGCCGCGCGAGGAGATGGTCGAGGTGGTCAAAAGCGCCATCGTCGTGGTCGTGCCGCGGGAGATCTTCGCCGGGCTGTTGCTCGAAGACCCCAAGCTCGCCTTCGAGTTCGCGCGGATCGTCGGCCAACGGCGGCGCAGCGTCGAACACCGCATCGAGCATCTTATCTTCCGCGACGTCTCGGCCAAGCTCGCCGCCTTGCTCCTGGAGCTCGCGGGGGAGTTCGGCCGCGACGACGGGGACGGCGGGGTCCGCATCGACGTGCGGATCACCCACCAGGAGATGGCCAACCTCGTGGGCTCGACGCGCGAGACGATCTCGATGATGCTCGCGCAGTTTCGCAAGCGCGGCATCGTGGACACCGACGCCCGCACGATCACCGTGCGCGACGTCCAGGCCCTGCGCGCCCTGTCGTAGCGCCCGGTGGTCCGCCCTCCGGCCGGCTCCCCCACGGGCGAAACCCGAGGGCCCGCCCTACGAAAAACGAAACGCCCGCGTCTTGACCTCGGACTCGAGGCGCTCGGCCTCCGGGTCCGAGTCCTCGACGATGCCGCCGCCGGCGAGGAGCTCGAGGCCGCACGCGGTCAGCACCCCCGTGCGGATCGGGATGCTCGCGACGAAGCGGCCGGCGGTCGCCACGAAGATCGCGCCACAGTAGACGCCACGCGCGCGCCCCTCCAGCTCGTCGATGATCTCGACGGTTCGCCGCTTGGGGGCTCCGGTCACGCTCCCCCCCGGAAACAGCGCCAGGAACACCTCCGCGAGGGACCGGCCGGGGTCGATCTCGGCGGTCACTTCCGACTCGAGGTGATGAACCGTCGGCAGCGTCACGAGCGCAGGCGATCGGGGGGCCGCGACCGTCCCGGTGCGGGCGACGCGGCCGAGGTCGTTGCGCACGAGGTCCACGATCATCACGTGCTCGGCGCGGTCCTTCGCGCTTTCGAGCAGCTCGCGGGCGGCGGCGCGGTCGGCGGCCGGGGTCGCACCGCGCGGGCGGGTCCCCTTGATCGGGCGCGACGAGGCCCGCACGACCCCGCCGCACCGTTCGAGCACGAGCAGGGTCTCCGGCGCGTTCGACACCACATGGGCCCCGAAGACCTCGTACAGGGCGCCCAGGGGGGCGGGCGCGCCTGCGCGGAGTCGGCGGTAGAGGTCGGCCGCCCGTGCCCCGAGCGACCGCTCCGCGGCCGGTGGGGCCGTGGGCCCGAAGAAGGGCTGCGCGAGGTTGACCTGATACGTATCCCCCCGCCGGATCGCCGCGAGCGCCTGCGCCACGCGGGCCCGGTGGACGGCCGGCGGCAGCACGGCGCGCGGGGCCTCGATCGGAACCGGACCGGAGGACGCGGGCGGCGTGGCCGAAAGGCGCCGCCGAAGCATCTCCACGCCCGCCGGGTCGCCCCCGAAGCGCCGGACCCGGTCGCCGGCGAGCTCCGCCCACGCCGCATAGTGCCGCACGAACACCGGCGGGAGCAGGCTCGGCCGTGGGGAGCGGCCGAGCAGCCAGGCCGCGCCGGCGTCGTAGGTGACGTGCCCTGCGCACAGCCCCGGCCGCCGCCCCTCGAACACCGCCTGCACGAGCGCAAGGCCCGAAGGGTCGGCCCCGACCACCGTCTGCTCGGGCTCGACGGCGAGGTAGCCGCGGCCCCCCGGCCCACCGTCGAGGAAGACCCCACCGGTCTCCGGGTCGGCCACGAGGGCCAGCGCCCGCTCGACGAGGGCGTCCAAGGCGCAACGCTCCGTCACGGCGCCGCCGCGCGCGCCCGCAGGGCACGACCGAACCCGAGGGTGTACGTGACCGCGCTTACGATGGCGAGCACCACCGAGATGTACAGGAACGCCATCCCGACGCGCCAGAAGTTCAAGGTCGCCTCGAAGGGGATCATCCGGTACTCGTAGCGCGCCAGGACGCAGCAGATCCCCAGGAGCTGGAACACCGTCTTCGCCTTGCCCCCCTCCCCCGCGGCGATGACGACCCCCTCCGAGCCGGCCACCAGGCGAAGCCCCGACATGTAGAACTCGCGGCCGAGCAGCACCACCACGATCCACGGGGGCACGAGGCCGTGGTGCACGAGGTAGACCAGGACCGCCGCCACCATGATCTTGTCGGCCAGGGGATCGACGAACTTGCCGAAGACCGTCACGAGCCCGTGCTTGCGCGCCAGGTAGCCGTCGAGGAGGTCGAGGCCGCTGGCGACGGCGAACACCAGGGCCGCCAGGAGGTTTCGCAGCGGGTCCGTCGGGTGCATCAGGGCGATGACCGGCGGCACCAGGAACAGGCGCCCGAGGGTGATGAGGTTCGGGACGTTCCCGATTTCCCGGCGCAGGCTCTCGTAGCTCATGGCGTCGGCCCCGCCCCGGCCGGGGTCGGTGGGAACCACACGAACACCGCCCCCTCCCCCTCGCAGCGCAGGAAGCGGCCGGTGGGGTCGGCCCACGGCACGACGGCCCCCACCCAACCGACGAGCCGCCCGCGCCGCACCCGGGCCGGCCGATCCGCAGCGACCTTGAGCGACACGACGCGGCCGGGGGCCCGAAAGGCCAGGGTCCCCTCGCCCGCCGCGCGCACCAGGTGGATCGGTTCGTCGCCGCGGCGCGTACCCGGCAAGATCCCCACGTCCCACAAAAGCCCCGGATCCATCGCCCACAGGAACGGCTCGACGAAGAAGCAAAGATCCCCGTCGAGGCGCACCACGTGGAAGGTCTCCCCCTGGTGGGCCAGCACCAGGTAGCCGTCCCCTTGCAGCGACGACAGGCGGGCGAAGACCTCCGGCACCACGCGCCCTTGCATGCGCCGGGCGAGCGGGCGGATCACGAGGTTGTCCGTGCACAGCAGCAGGCCATCGGTGCGCGTCATGGCCTCGCCGCGCACCTGCACGACCAGGTGCCCCTCCGGCGTGCACGACAGGACTTCGTCGGCGAGCTCGGGCTCGAGCATGTGCTCGAGCGCGAAGTCGGTCAGGCCGGGCGGCGGCGCGTCCACCGCCCGCGACTTTACACGAAGCGACGGGGGGCGCGGGGGCTACGGGGCGAGGTGGCGGCGGGGCTCGAGGCGGGCCCCCGCCGCCAGGCGCCGGGCCCGCTCGTACGCGTGATAGCGCCGCAAGACCGCCCGCACGTATGCTCGCGTCTCGGCGTACGGCGGGATCCCCCCGTACTTCTTCACCGCACCGGCGCCGGCGTTGTACGCGGCGATGACCAGCACCAGGTCGCCGTCGAAGTGGTCCGCCAGCATCCGCAAGAAGCGCGTGCCGCCGTGGATGCTCTGGCGCGGGTCGAAGGGGTCGCGCACCCCGAGGAACCGCGCCGTGGCGGGCATCAGCTGCATCAGGCCGCGGGCGCCGGCGCGGCTTTGGGCGGTGGGCACGAAGGCACTCTCCGTGTGGATGACCGCGCGGATGAGCGAGGCGGGGATCCGGTAGCGGGCGGCCGCCTCCTCGATGATGGGATCGTATCGGTGGACGCGCTCGGCCGGCAACGCCCCGCGCCGGCGCGCCCGGCTCGCCCGGCTCGCCCTCGGCGCCGGTGGCCGCGTGCCCGAACCCGGCAGGCTCATGTACCGCTCCCAGCGCCCCGGCCGACCCCGGACGTTCGTGACGTGCAGCACGCCGTCGTCGTCCACGTAGCGGTAGTATTCGTTGCGCCCGCCGCCCGCGGCGTCCGCGTCGGCCGCCAGCAGGCACAGCGCGGCGGCCGGCCCCACGATCCAGGCGGTGTGTGCGCGTTGGACGGGCACCGTCTCAATGGTAGCGTCCCGCGCGTCCCGCCGCCAAATGAGCCGCCCAGACGCCACCGCCGCCCGGAGCGCTTCGCCGTGAAGGTCCTCGTCTGGGCGACCACCTTCGGCGCCGACCTGTGGTCCTTCGCGCGCTTCCTCGACGCCCGCGACGACGTGGACCTGCGCGTCGTGCTGGACGACCCGGAGGGGTTTCGACGCCAGAAGGTGGCCGAGCTGTTCCCGCTCCGGGCGCCGCTCCTGCGCCGCGGGCGACTTCGCACCTACCTCGGACCGTTGTGCGTGCCCGGCTTCGTCCCGGACGTGGTCGTCCTCGACAACTGGGTGCCGAAGGTCGCCCCGGCCCGCCGCGGGCTCGTGCTGTGGCACGGCTTCGGCTGGAAGGGCCCGAACGACCGCGCGGAGTTCGCCCCGCTGCACCGGGCGCTGCGGCGCGCCTTCGGCGACCCCTGCCGGCCGAACCCACGCTTTCGCTGGCACTGCTTCGGGCCGTCGGACTTCGAGCACCGCACGCAGGTCAGCGGCTTCGCCCCCGAGAACTGCCGCCTCGTCGGCGCCGTCAGCCACGACGACCTGCGCGTCCCCCTCGACCGCGCGCGCCTCGCCGGCGCCTATCCCTTCGACGTGGTCCGACGCAAGACGGTCCTGTTCGCGCCCACCTGGCACTACGGCGAGGTCTTCGCGCACTGGGGCGAGGACGCCCGGATCTTCGACCGCCTGCTCGGCCGCATCGCACAACACGGCGCCAATGCCATCGTACGCTTTCACGACCGGCACCGGTACCCGCCATCGTACCTGCGGATGCTGCGCGACCTCGCGCGGCGACACCGCCACGTGGTGTTCAAGTTCAAGGACGAGGCCCCGGACAACTTCCTGGACCTGCAGGTGGCGGACGTGCTGCTTACGAACTTCAGCAGCATCGCAAACCTCTTCTACGCCACGTTGCGACCCACGATCCACGTCTACCCGGTGCGCAGCGAGGACGAGGCCTTCGTCTGGCGCGTCCGCACGCGCGCGGGGGTCGAAACGCGCGTCCTGCCCTCGGTGCGGTACGTCTGGAAGTTCCCGCCCGAGCGTAACGGCGGCCTGCTCGCCCGCAGCGAGGACCAGATGATCGACCAGCTCGACCAGGCCCTCGAAGACCCGGCCTGTTGCCGCGACAAGGCGCTCGCGTTCCTCGACGAGCACATGCTCGGCGCCGACGGGAAGGCCGGCGAACGGGCCCTTTCCGTGCTGCGGGAGCTGGTGTCGGGCGAAACGAGCCCACGGCATTGACACGGCGGACGCAACGGGGGAGCCTCGCCATCCCACTCGGGGCAGTGCAGCGGCCCGGTGCATCCAGCTATGGCGGTTACGGGAACGGCGACAACCGCCGGACCGGTACGAGGACCGCGGCGTCTCGGTGCATCCAGCCATGGTGGTTACGGGCGCGGGAACGCAGCCGCGCACGGGCACCGGTGCGGGCACCGAGACGGCGACGGGAGCGGCCCGCAGCCCCGCCGCTCCCCCGGGAGGCCGGCCCCAGGGGCGCCCGGATGCGCGCGGAACTTCGAAGGCTCGCGGGCGGTGGACCACGGGTTGAGGGACCGTGCCCGCACCGGCCACGGAGCCCAAGCGCATCACCAGGAACGTCCGCCACCGTCCCCCGCCGAAGCGACCGGGGCACGCCCATCGACGCACCGGAACGCGTGGCGCCGACCAGCGAGCAGGCGCTAGAAAACCCCCGGCGTCACGGCTACGCTCGCGGCCGGTTCCTTCGATGGCCCCCCGCACCTCCATCGAGCGCGCCCGGTACCTGGTCCTCGGCAGCGGCCTGGCGGGCCTCTACTTCGCCCTGGAAGTCGCCGAGCGCGGCCCCGTGACGATCCTGACGAAGGCCAAGCTCCAGGACTCCAACACACGCTTGGCCCAGGGCGGGATCTCGGCCGTGTTCGACCCCACGGACTCGGCGGCCGCGCACGTGGAGGACACCCTGCGCGTCGGGGCCGGGCTTTGTCATCGCGAGATGGTCGAGCGCGCCGTGGCGGAGGGGCCGGCCCTGGTGGCGCGGCTCGCCGAGCGCTACGGCGTGCGCTTCGACCGCACCGACGAGGACGCCTTCGCCCCCTACGCGCTCGGCCGCGAGGGGGGGCACAGCCACCGGCGCGTGGTGCACCACCGGGACATGACCGGGGCCGAGATCGTCCGCGGCCTCGTGGCCGCCGTGTTGGCCCACCCGAACATCCGCGTCGTGGAGCACGCGATGGTGATCGACCTTTTGTCCTGGTCGAAGGTGAGCGGGTCGGAGGGGTGCTTCGGGGCGTACGCCCTCGATACCCGCTCGGGGGCGGTGACCGCCTACGTCGCCCCCGTGACGTTGCTCGCCACCGGGGGGGCCGGCAAGGTCTATCGCTACACCTCGAATCCCGACGTGGCCACGGCCGACGGGATCGCCATGGCGTACCGGATCGGCGCGAAGGTGGCGAACCTGGAGTTCATGCAGTTTCATCCCACCTGCCTGTACCACCCGGAGGCCCGCAGCTTCCTGCTGTCCGAGGCCCTGCGCGGGGAGGGCGGGGTGCTGCGGCGCGCGGACGGTTCGGAGTTGATGGAGGGCCGCCACCCCATGGGGTCGCTCGCCCCGCGGGACGTGGTCGCGCGCGAGATCGACGCCGAGATCAAGCGCTCGGGACACCCCTGCGTGTACCTGGACCTCACCCACCTCGACCCGGAGTTCCTGGTGCGCCGCTTCCCCGGGATCCACGCCCGCTGCATGGAGCTCGGGATCGACATGCGGCGCCACCGACTGCCCGTGGTCCCGGCGGCCCACTACATGTGCGGGGGCGTGGTGGTCGATCCCGAGGGCCGCACCTCCGTCCCCGGCCTGCTCGCCGCGGGCGAGGTGGCCATGAGCGGCATGCACGGCGCCTGCCGACTGGCGTCGAACAGCCTGCTCGAAGCCGTGGTGCTCGCCGACCATGCCGCGAAGATCGCCGACGAGGCCGGGCGCGCGCCGCCCGAGCGCGTCGCCCCCTGGACCGAGGGGGACGCCGTGGACTCCGACGAGGCCGTGATGGTAAGCGCAAACTGGGCGGAGGTTCGCGCGGCCATGTGGAACTTCGTGGGGATCGTCCGCTCCGACCGCCGCCTGGCGCGGGCCCGCCGCCGCATCGAGCTGTTCCGCGATGAGATCCGCGAGTACTACTGGTCGTACCGCGTTACGCGGGACCTGCTCGAGCTGCGCAACATCTCCCTCGTGGCCCACCTCATCGTCACCTGCGCCGAGGCCCGCAAGGAGAGCCGCGGACTGCACCACACGCTGGACCATCCCGACCTCGACCCGAGCCTCGCCCACGATACGGTGCTCGACCTGTCGAACGGGCCGCCACCATGACCCGCCCCTTCGCGTCAAGGCCGCACGGTCGGCTCGTCCTCGGGATCGTCCTCGCGCTCGCCCCCGGCGCCTGCGCACGACGGACCGCCTCGGTTCCCGGCCTGCTGCGCGCCTTCGACGAGGCCGTGGCACGAAAGGACGCCAAGGCCGCCTACGCCCTGCTCGCACCCAATGTCCGGGCTTCCACCGACTTCGAGGCCTTCGAGCGCCGCTTCGTACGGCTCGCCGAGTCCCTCGCCAGGGAGCTGGAAACGAGCCGGGCCGACCACGGCGCGGTGCCACTTCTGGCCGTCACCACGCGGCACGAGGACGGGCGGCTGCTCGACTGGGTCGCATCCGGGGGACGGGCCTACCTGGTGTCGGGGCTACCCACCCTGCCGCGGACGGACACCCCCGCCGCCGCGGTCCGCGGCTTCGTGGCCGTCCTTCGCCACGGCCCGACGCCCGCCCTCGGGGCCGTCGCCACCCCGGAACTCGTAGGCCGCCTCGAGCAGGACTGGGAGGCGAAGGCGGCGCAGATCGAGGCCGCCCTCGCGGACCCGTCGAACCTGGTGCTGTCGGCCGACAAGGCGCGGGCCGTGCTGCGCTACGGCGAAGGGGGCGCGATTCGCCTGGTCCGGACGCCCGCCGGCTGGCGTGTGGACGCCTTCGAGTAGCAGGCCTGCGCACGGAGCGCCGAACCCGCGTGGCCGCGACTGAGGGCTTGCCCGCTCACCGCTTCGAGTAGCGGGCCTGCGCAGGAAGCGCCGAAACGCCCCCCCAGATGGCTACTGTCGTTGCCATGTGGGGTAAAAGACCACCTGCTCCGACATGGTGCATCGGCCATGACCCCTTGAAATTCTCCATGGAACGATGTTCCAATGGGAAAGGTACGAAAATTGCTTGGGTGCTCTCGACGATTCCATCGAGGAGACACCATGCAACGATCCGTTCGATTCCGTCCTGGTGACAAAGCCGTTTACCCCGCCCACGGGGTGGCCGACGTGGTGGACGTGGAGACCAAGACCATCGGCGACCAGTCTCTGGCGTTCTACCACCTGCGGGTCCATGGCACCGGGCTCAAGATCATCGTGCCGGTGGAGAAGGCCGAGGAGAACGGGATGCGCCCGGTGGCCGACGAGGACGAGATCGACGAGCTGTACGAGCTGCTGCGCGACCACGAGGTCCCGGTGGATCGGCAGACGTGGAACCGGCGCTACCGCGGGTTCATGGAGAAGATCCGCACGGGGTCGCTGTTCGAGATCGCGGAGGTCTACCGTGATCTGGCGCTGTTGGGCTCGCAGAAGAACCTCTCGCACGGGGAGCGACAAATGATGCGCACGGCGCGCGAACTCCTCGTACGGGAGCTCGCCGTCGCCAAGGACGCCTCGGAGGACGAGATCGCCTCCGAGATCGACCGCCTCGTCCTCAACTGAGCCTTCGCGGCTCGGTCCCCTCGGCGGCCGGACGGCCGGTCCACCTCGAGCCGCTGGTGCCTTCTGCCCGCGGCGTTCCGGCGGTTCACCCGTGGCGGGACGTCTCGTGGGCGCGGCACACCGCTTCGCCGGGCCTTCGGGCTGGGCGCACGGCCTCGGCCCCCCTTCCAATCGCCCGCCCGCCCGCGCCCCGATCCCGATGCGTGCGAAAGCCTCTTGTCGCCCTCCCGGGCGGCCGCTAGATAGGCCGCGTGTCCAACGAAAGCGCGGACTTCATCGAGGTCTCGATCTGCACCGATCCCTGGCAGACCCTGGACGTGGACGCCTTCGTGTGCCCGACGAACAGCGAGGGTCGTCTGTCCCACTACCCGGGGTCGAAGATCTTGGAGCTTGCGGGGATCGACGTGGAGAGCCCGGTCGCGAGCCACGCACCGGTGGCGGTGGGCGCGGCGGTGGTCACCGAGGCCGGCCACATGCGCGCACGCCACCTCGTCCACGTGCCCAACACGGAGACGCCCGGCGGTCGAGTCATGGTCGAAGACGTCCTGCGGGCCACGGCGGCCGCCCTGGTGGCCTGCGAGGCCAAGGGCTTTACGTCGGTGGCAATCCCCCTGATGGGGGCCTTCGACACCGGGATCCCCGCCGAGGAGGCCGCCCGGGCGATCCACGGAGAGGTTCGCGCCTTCCGCGCAACCAGGCCGCTCAAGGTGCTCTTGCTCGCCCGCAACATGGACGAACTGGAAGTGTTCGAGCTGGCGATCGAGGCCGCCTCCTAGCGGGCGTCGCCTTGCCGCCGCGCAGCGTTTTCGCGGGCGCCGGATTGTGTTATGCCCGCGCCCGAAAGACCTGCCCATGGCAGCCTCCTACCTCCCCGCCCTCGTCTTCCTCGCGTTCGCGGCCGTCATGGCGACGGTGTTGCTGCTCTTGACGATGGTGCTCGGCCCCAAACGCCGCACCCCCATCAAGGACGAGCCCTTCGAATGCGGCAGCGACCCGATTGGCAGCCCGCGGGTCAAGTTCGGCGTGAAGTTCTACCAGGTGGCCATCTTGTTCCTGGTGTTCGACATCGAGGTGGCGTTCCTCTACCCGTGGGCCTCGTTGTTCCGCGAGCTGTCCTGCACGGGCCCCCTGGGGCCCGGCGGGGTCTGCACCGGCGCCCCCACGCTGTTCGGCCTGGCGGAGATGCTCGTCTTTTTGGGGATCCTGGTCCTCGCCCTCGGCTACGTCCTTCGCAAACGCGCCCTCGACTGGGCCTAGCGC
>Ga0256839_1003974_pt1 | contig 14792 bp, 10 predicted proteins | sample 354166metaG_FD_185968 | JGI IMG/M metagenome (GOLD analysis project Ga0256839, IMG submission 185968) | Hydrothermal vent microbial communities from Mid Atlantic Ridge, Atlantic Ocean - 354-166 | ecosystem: Environmental > Aquatic > Marine > Hydrothermal vents | place: Atlantic Ocean: Mid... | reverse complement strand
GTAGAGAAAGCCGCCACCTTCGACGCCCTCGGTGATCGCGCCGATGAACTCGTTGGCCAGGCCGCTTCGCTCGGAGAGCTGGAAGCGGTCTTCCAGCACCCTGCGGTCGAAGCGCAGCACCTCTTTTACACCGACGGCCATATGCGCGTCGGGTACGTATTTCGTCTGCAGGCCGATCTGGCGCGTGAGCAGGTTATTGACCCCTTCGGCCAGGATCACGCAGTCGGCGTAGAAGCGCTCGCCACCGGCTTCGACGCCCACGACGCGGCCGTCTTCGACAAGCAGGCGCTCGACAAGGACGTCAAAGGCCAGCAACGACGCGTCGGCGCAGGCGCTCTGGTCGATGACTTCCTGCACTTTGTCGGCCAGCCAGCGGTCGAACACAGCTCGCAGCACCGTCACGCCCATGTAGGGGGGCGTGTCGTAGTGGGCCGACTTGAAGTCGATCGAAAAGGCCGATTGCTCGTCGAGGAAGGTAAGCCGTCGGTGGTTTACGAAGCGTTCGAAGCCGGCGTGCGGATCGTTCCAGTATTCGGGCACCAGGCGGGCCAGGTCGGTGCCCCAGAGCACGCCGCCGGAGACGTTTTTGGCGCCGCTGTAGGCGCCCCGTTCGATGAGCAAGAAAGGCACTTCATGGCGGGCCAGCACCATGGCGGCGCTCAGCCCGGCAATGCCGCCACCGACGATGATACAGCCAAAGCGTTCCGCTTCCATCAGCTTCCAGCCTTGATTCGGCGTATTTCTTCGATGAGCAGGGGCAGGATCTGGTAGAGGTCGCCCACGATGCCATACGTGGCGATATTGAAGATGGGCGCGTCCGGATCCTTATTAATCGCCACGATCACCTTGCTGCCGGCCATCCCGGCCACGTGCTGAATGGCACCGGAGATACCCACAGCGATGTAGAGTGTGGGGGAGACCACCTTACCGGTCTGGCCGATCTGCAATGAAGCCGGGAAGAGGCCAGCTTCGATGGCAGCGCGGGAGGCGCCCACCGCGGCGCCCAGCTCCCGGGCCAGCGTTTCGACCAGTTGTTTGCCGGCTTCGTCGCGCACGCCGCGTCCGGCGGCCACGATCACGTCGGCTTCGGAGAGGTCCACCTGTCCAGTTGTGCCGGTGAGAACCTCGCGCAACGTGGCACGCAACGTGTCTGGGTCGAACGTGAAAGGTACCTGGACAATCTCCGGCTCGGTGGGGGTCTCATCAGGCTGTGCGTTGTAGGTGCCGGCCCGAATCGACACCAGGACGGGGTATTCGGAAGCCTCGGCATCGGCCAGCACGCGGGCGGCCATGACGGGACGCGTGGCCGTCACGGAAGCCCCGGTGTCGAAGGCAGCAACGTCAGGCAACACTGCGGCGCCGACGCGGGCAGCCAGCGCTCCCAGCACGTCTTTGGTGGCTTCCGTGGAAGGAAAAGCCATCAAGGTAGGTTGGGCGGCCTGAAAGACCGCTTCCAGCGCAGCCAGCACCGGCGCGTTCAGGTGCTGGGACAGTACAGGATGCTGCACCAGGTAGATCTGGTCGATGCCATAAGGCTTCAGGGCTTCGACGAAGCGTTCCGCTTCGGGATGCAGCACACAGGCGGCCAGCCGGGTGCCGTCGCGCCGGGCCAGCTCTCGGGTGCGGGTCAGGACTTCCAGGGAGGAACGCGTTGGGCGATCCTGCTGAATCAAAATATGGCAGAGGTAGGTGTTCATGGCTACAACACACGGGCTTCTTCACGAAGGAGACGAACAAGTTCGCGAACCACTTCCGCCGGCTCCCCTTCGAGTTTGCGGCCGGGCGTTCGGGGAGGAATCGGCCGGTAGCCGGTTACGTGCGTACGGGGCCGAAGCTGTTCGGGCGTCAGGCCCAGGTCCGACAGCGTGAGCCGCTCGATAGGCTTGCGTCGGGCCTGCATGATGCCCCGAATTGAGGGAATGCGGGGATCGTTCATGTCGTTGGAAATGGTCACCAGACCGGGCAGGGTCAGCTCGATGATTTCCCGTCCAGCATCCCCCTGGCGGGTAACCACCAGGCGGTCGGCTTCGTAGGCCAGTCCTACCGCATTGCTCACGTAAGGCAACCCCAGGAGTTCAGCCAGCATCGTACCGGTCAGGCCAGCATCGGTATCCTGCGCCTGCTTACCGGTGAAGATGGCATCATAGCGGCGTTCCTGAAAAAAGGCGGCCAGGACGGTCGCCACGGTGGCCGAGTCCCAGCCAGACGCATCGGCCTCGATGTGGTACCCCCGTGCGGCGCCCATGGCCAGCGCTTTGCGAATCGTTTCAGCCACCGACGCCGGACCGATGGCAACGACCTCGACCGTACCGCCGTGCTGCTCGACCAGTTGCAGCGCGCCTTCGACGGCCGAAGCGTCATAAGCATTGAGCACGTGACGTTCCACGTCAAACTGCAGGCGCCCCTCCACGATGCGAAAAGGCGCCTGAATGTCCGGGACCTGTTTAATGCAAACACAGAGGTTCATGACACCCTGGGACTGATTCAATACTGCGTACAGTTTACGAAATTCCAGGCTCTGGAAAGAAAGCGCTTTTTGGATTCTTTGCAGAAGTTGCTGTGTGGCTTGCCCAAAATAAACGCTCTGGTTTCATCGTTTCAAAAGCATCAGAGGATATTTTTGCAAGTGCAGATCACATCACACCATGAAACGCTGGTTAGCCGTCGGACTGGGCAGTCTCTGGCTGGTATCCTGCCATCCCGAGGCCTCAACAACTGTCCCTGAGCTTCCCATGCCTCGGGAGACCTGGGAACTGGAGTCCGTGGAGGTAGTGGGGGAAGAATCCGACTCGCTGCTGCTGGGAGAGATTGGCAGTATGGGCGTCGATCGTTGGGATCAGATCGTGGTTGCAGATCGACAGGCCAATCAGGTCTATGTCTTCACGCCAGCAGGACGGCTGATCCGGCAGTTTGGCGCCACCGGTGAAGGGCCCGGAGAGTTTATGCGACTCCACAAGGTGGTGGTAGGCGTCAACGATTCGCTGTACGCCTGGGACTGGCAGCTTACGCGCGTCAGCGTTTTTCACGAATCAACCGGTTTTGTGCGCACGCTTACCTTTACCTGGGAGGGAGCTGGAGCGCCCCGATGGTTTCCTTTTGGCATCACGCCGCTGGCGGCTACGGAGCAGGGCCTCTGGGTACACTACGTCCGGCCCTACAGCCCGGATGAGGACCTGAACCAGCCACATCCCGTCCTCATCTTTCGCGCAGATTATCAGGGGCGCATTGTGCCGGATACGCTACTGGAAGTGGAAGGCAAGGCACCCCTGGTGCTCCAGGAAAATGGGGGCATACAGGTTATGGATCGACCTTTTGCTATAGAAACGGTGATGCAGATAGATAAAAAGGGACGGCTCTGGTGGGGGCGTACCGATTCGCTAAAGATCATGCGCATGGATCCTGACGGTAAACTGTCCGTCGTGTTGCATTATGCACTTGCGCCTGTTCCTGTCACGCAGGATGATCAGGATTCGGTGTTGCAGCGTGATTATGCGCGGCGCATTATCGAAGGGACGGGCTTTCAGTTTCCTCCTTACAAGCCGGTGTTCACTACGTTTGCCCTGGGACCAGATGGATCCATCTGGATACGGCTCAGTCCGCCTGCCGGGACCGGTCAGGCCCACTGGCTGATCTTCGACGAACAGGGGCGACTGGTAGCTGACACCTATTTGCCCACCGAAGTTGTGGAGATTGTCGTCGGTGCACATATTGTAGCCGGCCGCACGCACGACCGCACGCGGGTGCTTCTTTTCCGTCGGCCGGAGATAACCGTTTGACGCTGCAGCACGCGTTGCTGCCGTAACGATACACCGGTGCCCTGATGGACTGCCGAATTATTTGACGTGCTATGTCGGGTGCCTCAATGGTATGCTGGCGGCAGCTTTAATACGATAGGGACAGCTTCTGATCAAAGCGATCCGGTGCGACGTATCGCGTGTGAAAGCGCAGCCAGTCTTCCGGGAAGCGGCGGTAAACCGGATCGTCCCAGAGCCGTCCGGGTGGGATGTCGTAGCCGGGTTGTCCGTGATAGGGAAGCGGGCGCACGGTTCGAGAGAAGGTTGTGTTGTAGTCTCCGTCTTTGACCCAACCGTCGCCGATCAGGACGAAGTCCCGTTTCCAGCCCCGGGGGGGCTCAGGCAGGGCCGGAAAGTGAAGGACAAGTTCGTCTCCGGCGTTCATGATGACGTAGCGATCGTCCACGCGAGCCAGTAGCTCGCGCACGTCGCCGAAGCGCGTGTAATAGCCTTCCAGGTCGCGCCAGCGCTGGGCCGTGCTGGCCAGTGCGTCGTAGATCGGGATTTCGGGCGCGGAGCGTTCAGGCTGTACGGTAGCCGAGTAACCCCGGTAGCGGAGTAGCGCCTGCTCGGGTTGCAGACGGGTGGTGCGAAGCAGCGTGTCCGGATAGGCTTCGGCCCAGCCGATCCAGTCCCAGTAGATTTCCAGGTTGGTGTGGAGCCGCACGCGGTAGGGACCGTCTTCAGGAAGCTGGCCGGTCAGGTCGATCACGATCGTCTTCAGGCGTCCGGCCGGAAAGCCCTGGTCCGGGTAGGCGACGCGCCAGCCCCCGTGGCCATCAGGTACTTCGACGCGCAGGCCGCGAGGCCGGGGATGGCGGCCCTGACTGATGGCCACGTTGATGGAGCTGTCGGTAGGCCGCAGCCAGCCATAGGCGATCAGGTAGAGGGGCTGATCTGCCGGCACCTCCTTCCCCAGATCCACTTCAATAAAGTGTGGTTCGGCGATGCCCTGGTAGGCACCCAGCGCAAACGCGTCAAAATAGCGGCCATCGCGGTGCTGCACCATTGCGGTCACTTCACGGCCTGTGTGGTTGATGGCGCGGACGATGGGCTGCACGGGACCGGTGGTGTAGAGCCGCAGTGCACGCGGCGGAAACGCAAACCGCTCGTCCACCCAGATTTCGGTGTCTTCTGGATGATCGACTACCAGCAGCGAGACATGATCGAAAAAGTGCGTTTCCCACAGTTCGGCCGTGATGCGCACGTCGTAGACGCCGTTGCGGGGGCGGAGCTGGTCCCCGCGAATTTTGATCCAGTCTTCGGTCTGAGCAATGTCCCCGGTTTCCTGCGCATTGATGCGCAGGCCCAGCGGCGAACCCCAGATGAAGTCGGTCACGAAGACCATGCGTTCGCCGTTGAAGGTAAAGACCCAGGGGCAGGAGCCTTTCAGGCGCTGGGTGGCCTGGACGGTCTGGTTGGCGGCCAGGTTAAACTCGGCCTGCACGTTGCCGTTAGGCCAGACAATGCGGGCCAGCGGCACGCGTTCTTCCAGGCCAAGGCCGAAGTGGACGACCGGCGCCTGGATAAGCTGTTTCTGATAGATCGTGCCGGCGCGGATATCGATGACCCCGCCGATGCCGAAGCTGTTGATGCGCTGGTCGCCTACAACGACGGCCTGTGGATGGAGCTGGGTCCATGCGTAGGGGGCATCGCTCTGGTTGATCAGACGAACGGGGAGACCGTCCGGTTGGAGGGCCACAAGATCCAGGCGGCCGTCCTGATTGAGGTCGGCGGCATCAAAGGCTTGCGCGTTGAGGGAGAGTGGTTCGGGACGGAGGTTGCCGCGGGCGTTGACCAGCCAGATCCAGGTCCGGGCAGGTACGGACGCGATAAGATCCTGGGCGCCGTTGTTGTCCAGGTCGGCGGTAAAGAGGTGAGCCTGTCGGCAGGTGGACTCCTGGAGGGGGGGTGTCCGGGAGGGCAGGGAAGATATGTGCCAGGAGCGGGTGCGTGGATGGTAAGCGAGTTGCTGCAGCGTACCGTCGGGGCGCCACAGGATCAGTTCGAGGCGGCCGTTGTGGTCGAGGTCGGCCGTTGTGATGGAGCAGCTCGTGGTGGGAGGCAGGGCAGTGTCGGGCAGAAAGAGGCCCTGGCGTTCATTGCGCCAGAGGTGCAGGGTGCCGTTGAGGTCGAGCGCGGCCAGATCGGGGTCGCCATCGCTGTCAAGATCGCTCCAGACGAGCTGGTGGGGGGCGAGGTCGAAGGCATGTTGGAGTTGGAAGGTTTGATCTCCGTTATTGCGCATCCAAAAAATGCCGGAATGGGTGCCAACGAGCAGGTCCAGGTCGCCTTCCAGGTCGAAGTCAGCTACCCAGAGGCCGGTAAAACTGGCGGCAGAGGGCATGGGCAGAGGTACGTCGGCGAAAGCGCCGTCAGCTTTCTGGTGGTAGAGGCGGACACCTTCACGGCCCAGCAACGCTACGTCCATCCGAAAGTCGTTATCGAAGTCAAGAAGGGCCAGGTTGTTGAGGAGGGGGGCTGACGCTGGAGAAGGTCCGGGGCGATGCAGCGTGGTGCCGTCGTTAAACTGCACGTCGCGTGCACGTATCAGAAGCACCGATGGGGTTGCTTCAGCGGTTTTCCAGACGACACGGGCGGCCTGTACCGTTTCGGACGTCAGCGGTTCGGCTCGAAATGTCATCAGCGTATCGGGAAGCGCAAAGGTGGCCCGGGGAGGGGTAAGGCGTAGCGGTTTAAAAAGCGGAGGACTGAGCACGTCGGGCGGGGGTTGCAACTCGGCCAGATCGGCTCGGAAGGCCGGATGTTGAAGCAGGGTGTTGCGAAGAAAACGTACCTGCGTCGTCAGGGCGGCCCAGTCAGGCGGTTGCGTCAGGGGAAGCAGCTCCTGCCAGACGGTTTGCGCTTCCTCCGGCCAGGTGCTGACAAGGGATTGCAGATGCGTAACGGTTTCGCGAAGCATTTGCCCGTTTCGGGTGGCGACCGCCCGGCGCAGACGTTCCAGCCAGAGCGCCTGGTTATCGGGGTGGTAGTGCAGCATGCGGGCCAGCAGCGTATCGGGCGTCAGCGTGTCGGCCGGGGAGGAGTGGGTTTCCAGGAGTTGGAAAAGCAGATAAGCGGCTTCGAGATTGGACGGATCAAGTTGTAGGGCAACCTGAAGATGGCGGCGGGCCGCTTCCGGTTGGTCTTCGGCCAGCGCCAGTCGGGCCCGCAGCACCTGGATGCGGGCGCTTTCGGGAGCTAGACGGGCTGCTTCGTTCAGGTAGCGACGGGCAGCCTCCAGGTCGTTGCGGCGCAGCGCGAGCAGACCCAGGTTGGCCCAGGCGGCCGGTTCGCCGGGGGCCAGCTCGGTTACCCGTTCGAGCAGCGTGCGGGCACCCCGGTCTTCACCGGCCTGCAGGGCGGCTATCCCGGTGTAAAAGGCCGTGACAGTCTCCTGATAAGCGTCGGTACCCGGTGCTGGCACTGACGACGTACGGCGGCAGGCGGCCGTAAAAAGTAGGAGCAGGACTACAGGTACGGCAAGTCGGCCTAATCGCATGGTTTCAGCAAACAGGGGGTACGGAATGCATGCAAGTTAGCGTCCCCGGTAGGTTCGGGCAAGGCCCATGCGCAGTCTTCCAGGGAGTAGCTGAAGGCAGCGGCGGCAATGGCTTCGAAGATCAGCAGCGCAGGGAGTAAGCCTGCCCCTCGAAATCCGTGCGGAGCTCAGAATGCGTGGGTATGATGAGGACACCCCCTCAGGCCCTTCGGGCCAGCTCCCCCGCAAAGGGGGAGCAAAGATTTTCTGGCTTAGCACATAACGCTTACTCTGGCGTGATTGCCAGATTTCTGGCAAAGCTTCTTAGTGATGTCCCCCTCCCCTGTGGGGAGGGGGAAAGGGGGAGGGGCTTAAATCCATCTGCTGCGCTGCTTCTGACGGCAACGCTGTTTTCAACAGACACCCCCTCAGTCGCTCCGCGACTGCTCCCCCTCAAGGGGGAGCAGAATTTTTGGGACTCCACGGCAAGGACATACCTCAACGCCTACGCCAGAGACCCAGCTAAGCTTTTTTCCCTGACTCCCCCCTCCCCAGTGGGGAGGGGGACAGGGGGAGGGGCCCTTCAACCACCAACGCCCGATTTAGGCTAACCGTTTTGCCTTCACCGCAACGCTGTTTTTAACAGACACCCCCTCAGGCCCTTCGGGCCAGCCCCCCCGCAAAGGGGGAGCAAAGATTTTCTGGCTTAGCACATAACGCTTACTCTGGCGTGATTGCCAGATTTCTGGCAAAGCTTCTTAGTGATGTCCCCCTCCCCAGTGGGGAGGGGGACAGGGGGAGGGGCCCTTCAACCACCAACGCCCGATTTAGGCTAACCGTTTTGCCTTCACCGCAACGCTGTTTTTAACAGACACCCCCTCAGGCCCTTCGGGCCAGCTCCCCCTCAAGGGGGAGCAGAATTTTTAGGGCTCCAGGGCAAGGCTCCTCCGGTGCCTACGCCAGAGACCGGGGAAAGCTTTTTTCCTGAGATAAACAGCGCTCAAACGGCCTGGCGGATGGCCTCGACGGCCGCCGGGTCTTCGAGGCTGCTCAGGTCGCCTGGATCCTGTCCCAGATAGGTTGCCCGGATCACGCGACGCATGATCTTGGCGTTGCGCGTTTTGGGCAGGGCGGTCACGAAACGAATTTCGCGGGGTTTTAGCGGTTTGCCCAGCGCGGCCACCACCTGATCCATCAGCTCCTGGCGGAGGCGTTCGGAAGGCGTGCTGCCGGGCTTGAGCACCACGAAAGCGACCACCTCTTCGCCTTTGACTTCGTGCGGAACGCCGATGGCGGCACTTTCGGCGACGGCTTCGTGCGCGTTCAGGATCGCCTCGACCTCGGCTGGTCCCAGCCGCTTGCCGCCCACTTTGATCGTATCGTCCGAGCGTCCCAGAATGTACCAGAGGCCATCGCGGTCGATGGCGGCAAAGTCGCCATGTACCCAGAGGCCTTCGATGCGCCGCCAGTAGGTGTCGAGGTAGCGCTGGCGATCGCGCCAGAAGCCTCGCGTCATGCCAATCCAGGGCTTGCGGATGACGAGCTCGCCGACGGCTCCGCGCACGGGGCGTCCCTGTTCATCCACGACATCGGCAGCCATGCCCGGCACCGGTCCGGAGAACGCGCAGGGTTTCAGCGGTCGGAAGAAATTCCCGCAGAGGATACCCCCGGAGATTTCCGTGCCGCCCGAGTAGTTCAGAATGGGCTTTTCACGGCCAAGCACATGTTCAAAGCACCAGCGCCAGGAATCAGGATCCCAGGGACTTCCGGTTGAACCGACGGCGCGCAGGCTCGACAGATCGTGGCGGCGGATGGGCTCCGGTCCATGGGGACGCAGAGCCCGAATCAGGGTGGGGGAGACGCCCAGATGCGTAATGCGATGCTGCTCGACCAGCGCCCACAGGCGATCCACGCCTGGATAGTCGGGCGCGCCATCGTAGAGCACCATGGTGGCGCCGATAAGCAACGTGCCAAAAACCAACCAGGGCCCCATCATCCAGCCCATGTCCGTGACCCAGTACATGATTTCGCCGGGCTTGAGGTCCATGCACTGGTACATGTCCTGCGCGGCTTTGACGGGAAAGCCACAGTGGGTATGGACGGCCCCTTTGGGGCGGCCGGTGGTCCCGCTGGTGTAGATGACCATGAGCACATCTTCAGCTTCGGTGCGGACCGTCTCGGCCTCGGGCGACTGCGGCCAGACGAGCTCATGCCACCAGTGGTCGCGTCCGGGCTGCATGGGAACCGGGATCCCGTCGGCTTCCATTCGTCGATAGACGATCACGTGCTGCACGCTCGGGCAATCGGCCAGCGCCTCATCGGCCACGGGCTTCAGATAGACAGGACGGCCGCGCCGATAGAAACCGTCGGCGGTGAACAGAAAACGCGCTTCGGCGTCCCGGATGCGGGTGCGGACGGCTTCGGCTCCGTACCCGCTGAAAAGCGGCAGCACGATGCCGCCCAGTTTGATCACGGCGAGGAAGGCGATCACCAGCTCCGGCGTCATGGGCATGAAGAGGGCCGCGACGTCGCCTTTCTGAAAGCCCAGCGTTTGCAGCGCCCGGGCGCAGCGGCATACTTCGGTATGCAGGCCGGCATAGGTCAGCGTGCGCAGCGTTCCTTCTTCTCCTTCCCAGCGCAGGGCAATGCGTTCGGCCACTTCCGTCTGTTGCCATTTGTCCAATAGATTGTGCACGATGTTGAGCTGAGCGCCGACGCACCAGCGCGGGAAGGCCGGTCCTTCGCTCAGGTCCAGGATGTGCGTGTAGGGGCGGTAGAAACGGATGTCCAGATCTTCCAGCACGGCTGGCCAGAACCATTCCGGGTCGTCGACCGAACGCGCCTGCAGTTCATCCAGCGAGCCGATGCCGTGGCGGTTCATGAAGCGCTGCAGGTTGCTGGCCGCGATCCACTCCGGCCGTGGTTCCCAGACCACGGGCTGGTTGAAGGGAAACGTTTCAGTCGTCGAGTAAAAAGCGCTTCCAGTCTGCATCATTGTATTCCGACAGGTTGGATTCGGAGGGTCTTCCACAATGATACGGGGAGGAGCAAGGTCATCGCAAGATCGTTAGGAGGGCAGTTTCGAACTAAGAGATCGAGATAACATGGCCGTACCGAAAATTACGCGTACCGAGGCAGAATGGCGGCGGTTGTTGACGCCGGAGCAATATCACGTCTTGCGAGAGCACGGCACTGAGCCGGCTTTCACTGGCAAGTACTGGAATCACAAAGCGCCGGGCATCTACCGGTGTGCCGGATGCGGATTGCCGCTGTTTTCGTCGGAGGCAAAATACGACTCGGGCACCGGTTGGCCAAGCTTTTATGCCCCGATCGACCCGACACACATCGAGACGTCGGACGACTACAGCCTGGGGATGCATCGCACCGAAGTACACTGTGCAGCTTGTGGGGGCCATCTGGGACATGTGTTTCCCGACGGTCCGCCGCCTACAGGATTGCGCTATTGCATCAACTCGGCTGCGCTGGTTTTTGAGCCGGCCAGTCAGGCACGCTGAGCCTCCAGGGATTGCGCAGGCGCTTTTGTCAGCATGCGGGCGTCGAGCGAGTAGGGTCCGGCGCCAAAGAGGCTATACACAACCAGAAGAAACAGCACTAGCGCCGACAGCTCCAGCGACTGGCTGGTTGAAAGCAGTCCTTCCTGCAGATGCAGGAAGAAGGTTGCCACGAACAAGATGGGAACCTGCGCCAGCGCAGCCAGCCGCGTCAGCAAGCCGGCGGCCAGCATTAGACCGCCGGCCAGGTGGGCCAGCGCGACGTAGTGAACCGCCGCCATGGGTAGAAACCAGTCCAGATTCTGACCTTCCACGAAGGCCATAATGCGGGAAGAGTCAGCGACGAACAGCCAGCCCCGCACAAAAAGCGCAATGCCCAGGTACATGCGGATCAGATCGTAGCCCAGCAGCCGATGTGCTTCGATCCAGGCGCGCAGCTCGTTGAGCGTCCTCATAGGGCCTCCGGAATTCTGTTAAGATTTCTTAAAGGTAAGATATGTTGATGGTTGTCGGGCGTTCCCGGAGGGCATCTTTTGGTTTCAACCGGCGTTATCGCCCGACGGTACGTCGTTTGATGTGGCTTTCTGGTAGCGAGACGAATCTTCTGTTTTGATGAAGCGCTGGCAAGTTCTGGAACAGGCGTATTTGCTGCGTCGCTGGTGGATGAACCTGCGCGTTGATCGTGTCCGGTTGCCCAGCGGCGAAGAGATTGAGGAGTTTCACGTTATCGAATATCCGGACTGGGTGTGCGTGCTGTGCCTGACGGAGGACGAACAGTTGGTGATGGTAGAACAATACCGGCATGGGTTGGGCGTGATCAGTCTGGAATTGCCGGCCGGTGGGGTGGAGCCAGACGAAGAGCCGCTGGAGGCAGCGCGGCGTGAGTTGCTGGAAGAAACGGGATACGTGGCAGATCGATGGGAGCCCCTGGGCCGCTGTGCTCCGGATCCCAGCAAGCACACCAACCTGGCGCATATCTTTGTGGCGCGGAATGCCCGTCGGGTGGCTCCACCGCGTCTGGATCCGGGCGAGGATATGGAGGTGCGACTGGTTGCCCCGGCCGAAGCGCTTCGGCTGGCCGACGAAGGACAGGTCGTGCACGGGATTCATGCCGCCGCCTTATTCTGGGCACACTTTCGCGGTATTTTATCCGACGGACATGCAAGCCGGGCCGCCTGAATCGTTTTTCAGGTAGCCACGGCGTTGAAAACATCCGGAGCGTCATGTCGACCATACAATCCAGAAGAGTGGTCTGCTGGTCGGGTGGGCTCGCATTGATACTGCTGCTGGGTAGCTGTGGGTCGGGGACATCGTATCGGGTTGCTCAGTTGCTGTTGCACCGCCAGAGCTGGGACTCGCTTCGGGTTGAGGTGAAGTTTGTACGGCAACAGTGGTTGGGTAGGGTCGAGTCGGTGGTGCCTGATTCACTGCAGGTGATGTTGCTCAGTGCACGCTATGATACATTGTATTTGGGTGCCGCACCGATGGTCGCCGTCCCGGATGCCCGACTGGGCGATCGAGAGCGGTTGTTGCTGGAAGTGTGCGGCTGGTTCGGAACTCGTCTGGCGTGCGATCAGCTTGGTCTGAACGCATCGCCCAAACGCATGGTCATTGAACCCGAGGTAGTCTATCCTTTTCGTGGCACGATCGCTCGTCTGTACTACCGGCTGCATCCCCGGTTGGAGCGTCAGCGCTATGATGGTGAAGGCTGGGAGTCATTGCCTGTGCACCGGTCGATGCAAGGCTACCTGCTGATGCGCATCGCGGCCGACCCGCAGCGTCAGATCCGGGTGCCCCTCCGAAGCTGGGAAGGGGTGGTTGAGTTGGCTACGTTGCCAGCTTTTTCCGACTTTTGGTATGCGCTGCAGCAGCAATTTCGTAACGGACGTCCGGCTATCGTGACGTTTGAGGTGTACGGAGGGTTGGAGCTGCCTGAATTGCTGGCCACCGTGACGCAGCGACTGCGTCCCAAGACTGAAGAAGAGCGCAAAGCAGAGGTCGCCCATTTTGTGGGGGAGGCGCTTCGGCAGGTTGTCGAGCGCCTCAGTGGCCAGGCGTATCCGATCTGGCTACGTGTGGAAAGCTGGAGCTTCAATCCGTTGACGTTGCAGTATGTGGTAGAGGTGTCGGCCCGTTGGCGTGAAGGCGGCTGGTTTCGGCCGTTCTGCGAACTGTTTGGTGTACTGACGGTAACCGAAGATGGCACGCAGGCTACTTTTCGGTGGGTGTCGGGCAATCAGCGGGCACGGCTGCGCTGGTATCAGCAGGTAGGGCAGGGGAAGGTGTTACCCCTGGCTGCTCTACCGCCCAGAGCAAGGCCAGCTTCCAGCGTAGATCCTCCACCACCGGGATGATTTTCCCTCTGCTCCCGGGAATGCAAGTTCATTCCTCTGAACCTCTCGGGGCTTAAGTGTGCTCCCCATCTCGGGCGAAGATGGAAGTGGGCTTGTAGGCCTGAACGGGGGGCTGTTCCGGTCGGGTGGGTCGTGTCTTCTCGAGGCGGAACCAGGCCACCGTTCGACGGAGGCGGCCTGCCTTCTCCAGGAGGTCGCGGGCCAGGGAGGCGACGGACTCCGCTTGGGCGTTCATTTCCTCGGCAGCGGTGCGCACCTCCTGGGCGGCGGAGGCGTTGGCCTGGCTAATGCGGGCCAGTTCCTCCACTACTTCGGCAATCTGTCCACTGCTGGCGGCCACCTGCTCTGCGGCGGCGGTATTTTCCTGTACTACGGCAGAGATGTTCTCAACGGCGGAGGAGACTACCCGGCTCAGCTCCGCCATGGCTCGGGAGGCCTGGACGATCGTCTGCACGCCCTCATGGACGCGGCGGGAAGTGGTCAAGATAGCCTGGAGGGATTTGCCAGACTCCTCTGCCATCCGGGCCCCCTGACGGGTGCAGACTAATGCATCCTGCATGGCTTGGACGGCGGAGCGGGTCCCTTCCTGCACCTTCTGAATGATACGGGCGATTTCCTTGGTGGCCTGGCCCGACCGCTCCGCCAGTTTCCGGATTTCGTCCGCCACCACGGCAAAACCTCGACCCTGCTCCCCAGCTTGGGCCGCTTCTATAGCCGCGTTGAGGGCCAGCAGGTTCGTTTGTTCGGCGATGTCGTCAATGGTCTCCACGATGGCTCCGATCTGGCTGGTGTACTCCTCCAGTTGGTGGATGCGCTGGCCCACTTCTTCTACCATCCTCTGCACCGCCCGCATCATCTCCAGGGCTTGCCCCACCGTGCGGGTACCGGTTTCAGCAGTCTCAGCAGCGGACCGGCCTGCGGAGGCGCCTTCCTCTGCGTTCTCAAGGACTGCCTGCACTGCCTCGTGCAAGCGTCCCACATTGGTGGAGATCTCCTCTACCGCCCGTGCTTGCTCCCGGGCTCCTTGGGCAATGCCATCTATGGCTTGGCTGATCTGGCTGACCTGAGAGGTTACCTGGTCCAAAGCGGCTGTCTGTCGGCCTATTCTCTGGGCCACCTGCTGGATGGTCTCAGCGATCTGGCCGGTGGCCTGCTCCGTCTGCTCGGTGGCTGAACGGAGGTGGATTCCCGCATCCACCAGGTCCTCCGCCGTCTGCACCGCCTGGAAGAGAGTATTCCACACCGCCTGCTTCAACACCTCGTACCGATCCGAAAGGTCTTCCTCGGGCCGGTCCACCTCCACCGCCGAGAGGTCAAACCCCACCGAGTCCAGGTAGTCATAGAAGAAGGCGTCCGCGACGCCTGAAGGTCATAGTTGAACACCGTGAAGATGGCTCGCTCTGCCCGCTCCCGGGCCCAGGGGCGGAAGCGGAAGTGGCGCTTCAGGTGCTTGCGAACCAGGTCCTGGTAGAGCGCGTAGCTTCCAATATACCACTTGAGGGGCAGGTTGATCACATTGTGGACCTTACCGATGTGGAGACGCTGCTCGAAGTAGGAAATGCCGAACGCTCCTCCCCGTTCTGCCTCCTCAAAGATCTGGCGGAAGTAGTCCGCCTGGGTCTTCTCTAGACGCCGGCGGAGGGTCTCCAAC
>Ga0256839_1003973_pt1 | contig 14805 bp, 8 predicted proteins | sample 354166metaG_FD_185968 | JGI IMG/M metagenome (GOLD analysis project Ga0256839, IMG submission 185968) | Hydrothermal vent microbial communities from Mid Atlantic Ridge, Atlantic Ocean - 354-166 | ecosystem: Environmental > Aquatic > Marine > Hydrothermal vents | place: Atlantic Ocean: Mid... | reverse complement strand
GTGGCAAAGCCCAAGGCCTCCTTGGCATAAGTTAATGCAGTAAATAAATTATCATTATCGTAATAGCTACTAATTTTTATAGTTGTTTCAATCTTTTTACTCCCAACTTGATTTTGGTATTCATAAAGAAGGCTATCCAAATTAGGCTGCCCTATACTTGAAACTCCCACTAAAATTAGCATACAAACGAGGCCTAACATACGCATCATACAATATTTAATAGAGTTGAAATGCTAAAATAGAATATTATTTGAAATTTGCACTTTAAATAGATGAACATTTGCCAGAATGGCATAAATATTGATTTTAATGTGATTAAACGTATAACATCTCATTTTAGTTACAGCTAGTTTAATGTCATTTCAGACGCATTATTCCTCAAACCAATTTCTAACCTGTAATTTTGAGTACCTTATGAAAAAGTACCAAGAATTAATTGAAGCAGCCAAGTACCAACAAGCCATTGAAGGCCTCAGTGAAATTATTGCAAATGACACGTATAATACAGAAGCACTTATTTGGTTGGCAAAAGCGCAATTTAAACTTGAGCTGTTTCAAGAATCGATTGAGAATTACAACAAAGTAATAAACTTAATGCCTTTAGAAGCCGATTTGTATGCTGATAGAGGGCTATGCTTTCATATGGCTGGCGAAACAAAATTAGCACTACTCGATTTTGACAAAGCAGTTGAACTGGAACCGGAAAATGGATACCGCTACTCGTGCAGAGCCTTTGTTAAAGATTATTATAAAGATTTTAAAGGGGCACTTACCGACTATAATAAAGCCATTGAACTTGACCCCAAAGATGCCATTGCCTATAATAATAAAGGTGTGTTGGAAGAAAAACTTGGATTTGCTGGCCAAGCAAAAAAAAGCTTTCACCACTCCAACGAAATTCAAGGGATTGACTTAGAGAAAGAGCTAGCCAAAATAAATGTGTCAGACTCTCCTACAATAACATTGCCTAAACCTGAGACTAAAAAATTAACGGGTAAACAATATTTTACAGTACTCAAGTCTGTTTTTACTTCCACTAGAGGGTTAAACGAATTTATTAAGTTTTTATTTAAGCACAAATAAAGGTTTCACAAAGATTATTATATTATCGTACCCCACTCAGAGTCCTCTGCGAGAGACTCTGAGTGGGATAATTTTGCGAAGGAAAGTTCTAGGTCGGACGCCAGTCAGACCTCATAGACAAATCCGACTACCGTCTGATTTATGGGTTAGAAAACATTAAAAAGATAAATTAACCCTCTGGTAATTCCTTGTATGGCCATTTTAACATTATGCCTACTACAGCCTCGTTTTTCCTTTTTACCCCCTAATCGTTCAACCTAGGTCTGAGTGGGGTAAATTTATTATAGAGTAGCCGTATTTTATAATACCTTGCCCCATTTTGCAGTAGAATCATATAAAATTTGGTCTTTCTTAATTCGTAAGGGAGAATCTATATTATTAGCATATAAGCCACCCGTGCCAAGCCCTTGAGGAACTTTTACATGCAACCATGATGCAAATTGACAAATGGCGTTTAGCCCCACATTAGATTCCAATGCAGAGGTAATCCACCAACCAATATTTTTGCTTTCAGCAATTTTTATCCACTCCAAACAACTGGCAAATCCCCCCAGCAATAAGGGTTTCAAAATTATGTATTGGGGTTTTATGGTTTCTAACAAAACCTCTTTATCATTATAGTTTAAAACACCAATAAGCTCTTCATCTAAGGCAATAGGTATTTTTGCATTAGCACATAATTTGGCCATATACTGTGGTTGCCCTGCTTTTATGGGCTGCTCGATGGAGTGAACATTCAACTTCGCCAAACGGTTTAATACCGCAGGTGCGGTTTCAAAACTAAACCCTCCGTTGGCATCTACCCGTAACTCTAGCTCTGCCATTGAAAATTGCTTTCGAGCGTTTTCGAGCAAACTCATCTCATCCTCAAAATCAATGGCGCCAATTTTAACTTTAATGCAGGTAAACCCTGCTTCTATTTTTTCCTTAAATCGTTGCTGCATTAATTGTCGATCTCCCATCCAAACCAAGCCATTAATCAACAAGCTAGCACCTTTATTATAAAAGTTATTTTCAAAGTACTTTCTAGTACCTCCAAAATGCAAATCAAGCAAGGCGGCTTCAACACCAAACCGCACCGATGGCAGATGACTTGCGATAGTAGTTGCACACTCAAATATGTCATCAATCGAGTTAGGGCAATGTTTTAATGAAATAAGCGAAAGCTCTTTTTCTAGCTCTTTTTCAAAATTTGGAATATCATCAATGCTTAAACCTGCCAATGGGCCGCATTCACCGTACCCAATAATGCCAGGATGCTCCTCTTTAAACGCTCGTATAAACCAAGTATTTTTATGCATTAGCACACCTCGTGAAGTGCCCGCTTTAAACTTAAACTCAAGTTTTTTAAAAATAAAATCAAATTTTATTGCCATAGTTCATTCAAACAATGTTCAATTTTAAGCATTTTTGCATTAAGGGCATCTCTATTATTTAAATTTACAGAGATTACAAGCAATTAATAGAGATGCCCTTCAAAAGCAGTCACTATTATGCAAAAAGAAATCTCCGTTGATTTAACCCAATACATCTATGATTTACCTCATGAGAAAATTGCTTTTGAGGGAACCGAAAAAAGAGAAAACTCAAAGCTACTAAGCTATAAAAATGGTGATATACATGACTATACATTTAGCAATATAGTGGATTTAATTCCGAGCAAATCAACCCTCGTGTTTAATAATACGAAGGTAATTCCAGCTCGCCTGTTTATGCAAAAATCTACGGGAGCTACCATTGAGCTATTTTTGTTAAAACCGGCAACCCAAGAAATAAGTAAAGCCTTGGAGGCCACCCAAAAATCTACATGGCAATGTATGATAGGCAATCTTAAAAAATGGAAAGAAGGCGAAACACTCAAATGTCTGTTAACAATTGAAAATCAAGAGGTTGAACTAATTGCTACTTTACTGGATAGGGAAAATAAAATTGTGGAGTTTGCCTGGAAAAATGAGCAAATTTCTTTTGCCCAACTCATCGAATCCTTAGGCAATACACCCCTACCACCGTACATAAAAAGGGCGGTAAAAGAGAGTGATAAGCAACGCTACCAAACCGTGTATTCTAAAATAGATGGTGCCGTTGCCGCACCAACTGCGGGGCTTCATTTTACCGATGGTATTTTAAAAGAACTAGCAAAAAAAGGAGTTAAGCAAGAACACTTAACCTTGCATGTGGGTGCAGGCACTTTTATGCCTATTAAATCAGCCTCGGTGCAAGAACATCCTATGCATAACGAAACTATGATTGTTCCTGTTTCATTAATAAAATCCATTAGTAGCTCCGAGCTTATTATTTCGGTTGGCACTACCTCTATGAGAACCCTAGAAAGCCTTTATTGGTATGGCGTAAAGCTCATAAAAAACCCCTCTGCCCCATTTAAAATTGAAAAGCTTGCCCCTTACCAAAACGACCCTCAATTGCCAAGCAAACAAGAAGCGTTAGAAGCAATTTTACGATACGCTAAAAATAACGAGCTAGACTACATCAATGGAAGCACCGAAATATTCATCTTTCCCGGATACAAATTTAAAGTTTGCGATGGCTTAATAACAAATTTTCATCAGCCCGAAAGCACACTTATCTTACTTGTAGCAGCCTTTATAGGAGATAACTGGAAGAATGTTTACCAGCATGCTTTATCAAATCATTACCGCTTTTTAAGTTTTGGCGACAGCTCCTTATTGTTTCCTGATTAGCCGCACATTACTTTAAGTTTGATTGATAAGGTCTTTTGCTTTGTAAGAAACCAAATTTGGCTTATCTTTCATATTTATTAACCGCCTAACCTTGAAAAACCTCATTCTCAAAACCTTTAATGCACGCCCTGAAGAGTTTAATTCAATTGGGCTCTTGCTGTTGCTCGGTTTTTTTATGGGTATTTTTTTAGCTACGTACGATGTAGCAGCTCCTGCTTTGTTTTTAGCAAAATTTGAAGACAACACAACACTGGCACAAGCCATTTTAGTGTCAGGAGTTTTAAGTGTTTTTAGCACCTATGGGTATGCTTATTTACAAAGAAAAATTGCATACAAAAACTTAGTATTATTATTTCTATTACTGCTTTTGGCAGGCACAGCCGCAATATGGGTACAAAGTAATAAAACCGATGCGAGTGAGACTATTGTTTTTATTGCTTTTATTTTAGCCCTTCCTTTTTCTTTCATCGCCAGTTTAATTTTTTGGGGGTACTTCGGTCGTGTCTTTAATTTAAAGCAATCGAAAAGGGTAATTGGTGGTATTGATACAGGTCAGTTAATAGCCTCTATTATTTCATTATTTGCCATAGGTTATATTTTAGATAATAATATTATTGCCACACCCCAATTATACATCGGCTCTGTAATTGGAATTGTTGGAATGATAATCGCAACCTTTTTAACCAACCCATTACTGAGCAGGTCATCATCGGCTATTAAGCAAGTAAAGGCGCAATCTTTTATTAAAATTTTTGGCAATAAATACACACGGTGGATGACACTCTTTGTGATTGTATCTTTAATTGCCGTTACATTTATAGATTATAGTTTTTTAAGTGTTACCAATATTCAATGGACTACTGTGGCCGAGAAAGGGGCTTTTTTAGCCAAGTTTGAAGCAACGGTGGTCATTTTTAGTTTTTTGTTTCAAACATTTGTTACCGATTGGCTAATAGAAAATTATGGCCTTAAGGTATCGCTTATAGTCAATCCTTTGCTAGCCATTTTATTAGCAGGAGTTGCCCTACTGGTAGGCTTGGCAATAGGCTTCACCGATCAAGCAGAAAATTTTGTTTGGTTTTTTCTAGCAATTGCTGCAAGTAAATTATTTATCGATGCCCTTAAAGATGCCCTTGATGGCCCCACATTTAAACTCTACTTTTTACCAATTGATAGCGATGTAAGGTTTGATGTTACCACCAAAATAGAAGGGGTTGTTACTGCCATTGGAGGTGTGCTTGCTGGTTTAATACTTTTAGCGATGAACCAGTTAAATATTGAGTTGATTTATGTAATAGCGGGACTAATCCCTATTTTGTTCGCTTGGTACTTTATTACTAATCGGCTACATACCGGCTATAAATCAACACTACAGTCCACATTAGAAAAAAATAAAAATGTAATAGAATCGGGCAGTCAATCAAAAAGTTTACACCTGCCCGATGAGCAAATAATTAATAATTTAAAATTACTAGAAAGAACCAACCCTGGCAACTTTGAAAAAACGGCCATAAAAATGGTGCAGGAAGCAAAAGGTACAATTTTTAACTATTTATCTGGTAAATTAAAAGCGATGGAACTAGAATTCAACCCTTCTACAATCGACTCTAATCCATCAATGGCCAACCAAGAACTTAAAACGTTAGCCTATAAAGCGGCACAAGAGGCAGATTCAAATGATGTTATCTCAATTTCTCCGGATAGACTTTACACCCTATCCAAATCTCCTGCAAAAGAAGACCGAATACTAGCCACAAAACTCCTGCGCAGCCTTATATCTGATAAATCTATTTTTGTTTTGCTCGAACTTTTAAGAGATCAAAACATTGATGTTAAAAGGCAGGCTATTATTGCTGCTCGAAAAGTAAAGCGAAAAGAGACGTGGCCCTTATTAATTGAGCTGCTCGCAAACAAAACATTTACCTACGATGCCTCTTCTGCCTTAATCGAATCTGGAGAAGCAGTACTTCAAAGCTTAGAAAACGCATTCCATCGCTCTGGGCAAAGCCAATCGGTTATGCTTAAAATAATCTCCATCATTAGCCAGATTGATATCCCTGAATCACATAATATACTTTGGGAAAAGATAGATTTTCCTGATAGAAAAATAGTAAGGCAAATATTATTAGCCTTTAAAGAAAAAAACTTTAGAGCAAGCAATAGTGAACTCGGTCAATTAAATGATATTTTATCTGATGAAATAGGGAAGGCTATTTGGAATTTAGCAGCTATTGATGAACTCACCGATAAAGAATATAATGCCCCCCTAAAAAAAGCACTAGAGGATGAAGTGGAAAGCAATTTTAGCATGATTTACATTATCCTCTCTATGCTCTACGATAGTGAATCAATTCAGCTAGTAAAAGAAAATATAGAAGCAGGCACAAGTGAGGGAAACACCTTTGCATTGGAGCTTTTAGACATTTTTATCGCACCCGATCTTAAACCAAAACTCTTTCCTCTTTTAGATGATATTGAAACGCATGAGAAACTAACAAAGCTCCAACATTTTTATCCACGCCAGTCTTATGATGAAGCCACCACCTATAATTTTTTATTAAATAGAGATTATAATAATATTAACCGATGGACCAAAGCCTGCACTTTATATGCGTTAAAATACAATATGCAGCCCGAAGTTACCAGTAGCATTATTGCTCAAATGTTTAACCCAGATAGCTTACTTTCTGAGCTGGCAGCCTCCATTATTATTAAAGAAAATACTAAGGTGTATGAGAGCATTTCTGAAAGGTTGGTACTTCAAAATAGAAACTTTGCCATAATAATGGAAAGGCTCGAAAATGATTTGCCATTAAAATTTGATATGTGTAGATTTTTTGCTGATGGAGACTCTTTTAATTTTTTAGATGGGCTTCATATCTCTCAGATAATAGACAAATCAGAATTGATAGAATTAAATAAAGGAGAGGAACTACTAATTACCGATGACCAATTTGCTTATTATGTACTTACTGGCAACCCTATTGCTATAACTAAGAGTACCCACCTGCCAGATGGACAGGGAGCAGAATCTGAATTTTTAGCTCACGAATTAATTGGCAATATGTTTTCAAACGAAGATATTGAGCTTCAAAAAATTATAGCAAAAAGTGAGGTAAAACTCTTTAAATTAAACTTAAACGACATATTTGATGTGTTAACTAATTACAAAAACTTATCAAATAGAATAATTAATACAGCAAGCAAAAATTTGCAAAATCATTTTTATCAATACTCTAAACCTTAATTTCTATAATGGAAATAGACATTTTAATAATTTATAACGAACAAGACAATAAACCAGAGGATGGAAACGAAGGGTGGGTCAACAGTTTTCAAAAGTTTTTGCAGTCCATTCTAAGTCAAGTGCTAGGGGCAAATCCTGTTATTATTGCAAAATCTGATACCGATGCCTTAACCAAAACAGAACTAAAAAACACAGGCGTATTACTGAGTATTATTTCCAATAAAATGGTAAAAAGCGGCCCGTGCCTCGATGCCATTGAAGAATTTTACAGCACAAAAAAATCTAATGCAAGGGTACTTAAGGTAATGAAAGAAGAAGTTGGACTTGAGTTGCTGCCTGCCAAACTAAATCAGTTAATACCTTACGATTTGTATAATACAGAAAGTTCAGAAAAGGGTATCCCCGCATTTTATGATTTTTTTGGCCCTGATGCTGAAAGTATCTATTGGATGAAGCTTGTTGACCTTGCATTTGATATTAACGAGCTACTGCACGAACAAGAAAATAAAGCTAAAAACATTAAACCCTTATTTAACCGTAAATCCATTTATCTAGCAACCACAGGCAACGATTTATCCATTCAGCGTAACATTATTAGAAGAGAGCTTCAAAGGCATGGTTTTAAAGTGCTGCCAAACCATAACCTTTCGACTAAGCTCGATAACCTAACTGATGAAATTAACAAACATTTGTCTGAGTGCATATTTGGCATTCACTTATTAGGAAACTCCTATGGCGATATTCCTGAAGGAAGCGACCGCTCAGTGGTCGATATTCAGAATAGATTAGCAGCTCAGTTTGAAACAAAAGATGGAAGTAAAATTCAACGCTTAATCTGGATAAAGCCCGATCAAAGCAAGTCCAGCGATAAACAAAGAACATTTTTAGAAAACTTGCAACGAGATGTAGCCTCGTTAGAAGGAGCTGAAGTGCTTCAAACACCCCTCGAAGATTTTAAAAATATAATGAGGGAAGAGATTTTTTCCAACGAAAAATTTGGCGAAACTGAAGAAAAAACATTTTATGTTGACGAGAAAAAACTAAATGTGTACCTTATTTATGACAAAGTAGATAAAAAATCGGTTACACCTACCATTAAGCTGTTAGTAAAATTGGGGTTAAATGTAATCGAACCTGATTTTGACAAAGACTTGCTGGAAATTCGTAAAAGCCACCTCGAAAAACTTAAGCAACTTGACCTTGCCATCGTATTTAAAGAAAAAGTAAATATTAATTGGGTGAGAATGAAATTGCTTGACCTGCTAAAAGCCCCTGGTTTAGGAAGAACAAAACCCATCGTTGGCAAAGCCATTATAGCAGCCAATGGCGTAGAACTCAAAACAGAAAGTTTTGAGGATTATGAAGTAAAACTTATTCAATCTACAGGTAAAAAATCTACGGCCGATGCAACCTTGGAGTTTATTAAAGGATTAAACAAAGCAATATGAAAACCATAACCAGTCATATTGAAAATCCCTTTCCCGGCTTAAGGCCATTCAATATTGACGAAAGTCATTTGTTCTTTGGTAGAGAAGGACAAACAGACGAAGTGCTCATGAAATTATCCCAACACCGTTTTGTTGGCATCATTGGCCCTTCCGGAAGTGGTAAATCATCTTTTATCTATTGTGGTGCGCTGCCCATTTTATACGGTGGTTTTTTAACTGAAACAGGCCCAAACTGGGAAGTAGTGGTCACAAGGCCTGGCAATAACCCCATTGAGAACCTGGGCGAAGCCATTTTAGAACACGACCCTGCCTACGATACAGCCAATTACGAAGATCGTAAAATTAAAAGAACCATCATATCAACTTTAATGAAAAGTAGTTCATTAGGGTTGGTAGAAGCCATACAGCAAACCAGAAAACAGACAGGCAAAAATTATTTAATACTAGTCGACCAATTTGAAGAGCTTTTTCGATTTAAAGATGACAGCTTAAATACAGATTCGGTTAATGAAACACTCAGCTTTATTAACTTATTAATGGAAGCCATTAATTATGAAGACGAACCCATATACATTGCCATTACTATGCGTTCCGATTTTATTGGAGAATGTGCCCAATTTGCCGAATTAACTCGAAAAATTAATGATAGTCATTACCTAATTCCGATGCTCACCCGTGAGCAAAAACGCAGAGCCATCGAAGGGCCCGTTGCGGTTGGTGGGGGAGCCATTACCCCTCGCTTGGTGCAAAAACTGCTCAACGATTTAGGTGACAACCCCGACCAATTACCCATTTTGCAACATGCCTTAATGCGAACTTGGAATTATTGGAAAAACAACAAAGAAGTAGCTACCGAAGAAATAGACCTCAAACATTACGAGGCCATTGGCACCATGGAAGAAGCCCTTTCTATGCATGCAAACGAAGCCTTTGATGAACTAAATGAATATCAGCGCGAAATTTGCGCCATTTTATTTAAAGCCATTACCGAAAAACGAGGAGAGAATTTTGGCATCAGACGCCCCACCCTATTGAGCGAAATTGCTTCCATTGCCGATGTATCAGTCGAAGAAGTATCAAGCGTTATTGAGAAATTTAGAGAACCTGGCAGGTCGTTATTAATGCCACCGCACGAGCAAATACTGCATGCAGATTCTATGATTGACATTTCGCACGAAAGTTTGATGCGAATTTGGGTGCGTTTAAAAAACTGGGTGGACGAAGAATCGGAAGCCGTAAGTATGTACTTACGATTATCAGAAGCCTCTGCTATGCACCAAGTGGGTAAAGGGGGGCTTTGGCGACCACCCGATTTGCAATTAGCCCTAAACTGGCAGCTCAAACATAAACCAACCTTGGTTTGGGGGCAACGCTACGATTTAGCGTATGAGCGCACCATGGTTTTTCTTGAATACTCGAAAAAAGAATTTGAAGAAGAACAAAAAATTAAAGAATTACAGGCAAAAAGAGCGCTTAGGCGCTTACGTATAACAGCCTTTGTAATGGCGGGTGCTACGGTTATTTCTTTGTTCTTTTTATTATTTGCCTTTATACAAAAAACAGAAGCAGAAAAGGCAGAAAAATTAGCTTTAGAAGAATCTGCTCGAGCCAATAAAAATGCGAAGCTAGCCAAAAATAATGAGGAAAAAGCCAATATTCAAACCGAAAAGGCCATCCTAGCTCAAAAGCAAGCAGATGCCGAAAAAGTGATCGCCCAAAAAGAAAGGGATAATGCGGTAGAACAAAGAAGGCTGGCTTTTTTAGCCACGGGGCGTGCGCAAAGGGCAGAAGCGAATGCAAAAGACAAAGAGCAACTTGCCATAGAAAAGGGAGAAGAAGCTAGAAAAGCGGAAGCATTAGCCCAAAAAGAAAAAGAAAATGCCGACAAACTCCGGTATTTAGCACTTTCAAAATCTTTATCCATTAAAGCCACCAAAAACATTCCTGATACGCAATTAAAAGGGCTTTTAGCAAAGCAAGGCTATAATTTTAATGTGGAACATGACGGACCAAGCTTTAACTCCGATATTTACGATGGGGTTTATAAAGCCTTAACCCAATTTGACGATATTTCGACCAAAAGCTTAAAAGGTCACTCGCAACAGGTAAACGTAGTTATTAATAATGGCAGCAGCAATCAAGGTATTTTCTCGGCCGATTCCGAAGGTAAAATTTTGCAATGGGCTGTTAAAAATGGGCAAGCATATGCAGATACCATTGTGGGTATCAGAATTGGCCATAACACCAAAGATTTAACAGGCGACCCACAAGGGCGCTGGTTAATAGCCAGTGGCGATTACCCCGCACCAGACGGAAACACATTTATAAGCTATTTCGATTTAAAAAATAACACCGAAAGAAAACTGAAAGGGTTCAAAGGAGTTATTCAAAACACAGTGTTACTGCCCTCCGAAACAGCCTTTTTAGCCTTGCAAGATAATGGGAAGGACATTGTAAAATATAGTTTTGCAACTGGCAAAGTCACTCCTTTTATTACACCGTCCGTAAAAATAAATCATATATCACTTAGTGTTAATGGTAAGTACTTGGTTGGGGCAGGCAATAATGGCAAAGTATTTATTTGGGAGATAGAAAACGGCAACAAGGAACGAGTGGTGTATGAAACTAAAAACGATGCCATAACCTCCGTGCGATTTAGCCCCAACGGCAGGTTTTTAGCGGCAGGCAACAGAGAAGGATTAGTAACTATTTTAGAACCCGTTACAGGGGCTGTGGTAAGAAGATTTTCTGAAATACAGGCGCAGATTAATGATGTTGAGTTTAGCCCGAACGGAAAACTTTTAGCAGTTGCTAGCTTTGATGGAACACTTCGCGTTTGGAATATGGACGATTTAAAACTACAACCACTGGTACTCTCGGGTTATACCGATTGGGCGGCAGCCCTCGACTTTACCACCGATGGTGAGTTTTTACTAGGCGGTGGTTTTGCCAATGGCGAAGTACGAGTTTGGCCCATAGACATAACCCAAATGGCTGAAAAACTATGCACACATATAAACCGAAATATGACGGACGATGAATGGGAAATATATGTGGCCGACCTAAATGATATTAAGAAAGAAAACACGTGTAAAAATGTACAGAACTAGTTGGCATAAATTAACTCTTTTTATTGTAATTACAAGTATGTATTCCAAAGGCGTACATGCACAGGAAGAAAAAAGCGATTGTGTTATTAAGCTAGAGCAAGCCCAATCCAAATATAATCAAGGTAGAATACAAGATATAGAACCTCTTATTGGCGATTGTTTACAATCCAAAGGATTTGACAAAACTAGTGAGACCCAAGCACTCAAGCTATTAGCTCTGTCTTATCTTTTTTTAGAAGAACCAGAGAAAGCAGGCGAAACAATGCTACAACTGCTACATGCTAATCATTTATTTTCTATAAACCCTGCGATTGATCCAAGTGAATTTATTAATTTATACGAGAAGTATAGACATGACCCTCTATTTAGCCTTGGTTTTTTAGGTGGTTTAGTGGCTGCCAAGCCTATTGTAATTGCCTCTCAGCTAAACAGTACACAAGATTTAAATAATGATAATAGGCAAAAATATTCTCCTCTAATAAATTTTAGAGTAGGTGCTAACGCTGAGTATAAACTAAAAGAAAAAATATACCTAGTTGCAGCCTTAAACTTTTCTTTTGTAAAATTTCAAAAAACTCACTCATCAACCAGACCCATAACTAATACTTCCACTGCCGGTGTGGGCTTTGAAGGCATAGAAGCACAATCTTCGATTGAACTACCTTTATTGGTACAATATCATATTGCTGAGGCAACTAAATTAACCCCTTATGTAGCCGTGGGGGTGGCTCCTCAGCTATTATTAAACGCAAGTTACTCTGGCGAAACCATTACAAATACCATAGAAGGAAGCCCTTCTGCAACAAGCCAAAATATAAGCCTCACACAAGACAGAAATAGATTTAATTTAAACATAATGGCTGTTGGAGGTTTAAAATATAAAATTAACGAAGGGTTCTTAAATATTCAACTACGGTATTCTTACGGAATTTTGCAATCTTCTAAAGAAACAAGTGCACTAACACCAACAAACCCAAACCTGCTTTGGGATTTAAACGAATCTTCTGATGGGTTTAGATTGCACGATATAGGCATCTCTATTGGATACACTTTTGACATTTATGTACCTAAAAAATTAAGATAGTATGCGTATTGTATTTTTATATACTCTGTTTTTTACCCTTATTGGAGGTTGCACTATCAATAATTTAGAGCCTGCCCAAACCAATACATTTCTAAAGTTTTATTACGAAACAAATAAAATGGAAAGCAAAGACCTCGTAGTATTAACCGATGGCTACCTAATTCTTAGCACCTATTCCGATACTACTTCCCTCCTGCTTAAAACAGACTTATTGGGTAATAAAATATGGGCTACATCGCTGCCCTATTTTAAAGGCAGTGCCATAACCGTTGCCAACGATGGTTACATCATCATTGGCGATAGTATAAATACCCAAGATGGGTTCACCTTTATGCAACTAATTAAAACTAATTCAGGTAATGGCAATAGAATCGGCTCTTCTTTAATTGGAACCGGGGTTCATCATGGTTCGGGAGTAATACTTACCTCTACTAATGAAATTATTGGATTAGGCTATACCAAATCCAATGCAGCCATTACCCCCGACTCCATTATTTTAATGGGCTATACTACAGATTTAGTAGAAATTTGGCCTTCCCCAAGAAGATATTTATCTGAATTGCCTTCCAGTGCTGTAGTTGAAAAAGAAGGATTAATTACTTGGATAAGTTATTATTCAAATCAAAAAAATATAAGTCTAACTACTGTATTGCCTAATAATGAAGGTAATGAATCGAACCCTACGTTATTTAATGGGCAAACTTTGGCCAATACCAATGGTGGCTTTGTAAGTACCCCTGCGGGGTATGGAGTTGTGCAATCAGTTATTAATGGAAATAGTGAATCGAAAATAGGTTTTTCTTCTTTAATTAATGGCAGTATAGATACAGAAGTTGTAATAGAGGATGGAGAATTTGCAATCGGTAATTATAATGGGTGTGCTTTAACCAATACGCTTAACGGTTTATTAATTGCAGCAACTACAGATAATCATGTAGAAGCAACACGAGCTGATGCGGACTTATTACTTTTAGAAATTGATAGTAACGGAAACCTAGTACCAGGTGGCATTAATCAAACATTTGGGGGTATTGGAGATGAAATTCCTGTTAGAATAAGAAAAACCGCTGATGGTGGCTATGTCATACTAGGCACCTCTATTAACTCTAAAGGTGCTCAACAAACATTCCTCTTAAAAACAAATAGTAAAGGCTTATTAAATTAGTTGGCAAATGAATACTTCTTACTTTAGTAATTTTAAAAAAGAACTTAATTTAAAGTTACAAGCACTTGTTTTCTTTTTAGCTATCTCCATAAATGGAATGGCTCAAACCGTTCAACTTTCTGTTAGTGCCAATGCGGCCACCGAAGCAGCGGCAACTATAATTACTGCCACCGCTACCGCTTCTGCCGCGGTTTCAGGAGACCAAACCGTTACCATTGCTGCCAGTGGCACAGGCATTACCGGTACCGATTATAGCTGGTCAGGTACTACCATTACTATATTAAATGGAGCTACTGCTGGCTCGGTTACTTTTACCATTTTAGACGATGCCGATGTGGAAGGAACAGAAACAGCCACCTTAACCATTGCCAACCCTTCGGCTGGCATAACGCTGGGCGCAACCACTACACAAGACATCACCATTACCGATAACGATTTCCCCTCCGTTCAGCTTTCGGTTAGTGCCAATGCGGGTACCGAAGCAGCCGGAACTGTAATTACTGCCACCGCTACTGCTTCTGCCGCAGTTTCAGGAGACCAAACCGTTACCATTGCTGCCAGTGGCACAGGCATTACCGGTACCGATTATAGCTGGTCAGGTACTACCATTACTATATTAAATGGAGCTACTACTGGCTCGGTTACTTTTACCATTTTAGACGATTCCGATGTGGAAGGAACAGAAACAGCCACCTTAACCATTGCCAACCCTTCAGCCGGCATAACGTTGGGCGCAACCACTACACAAAATATTATAATTACCGATAATGATTTCCCCTCCGTTCAGCTTTCGGTTAGTGCCAATGCAGGTACCGAAGCAGCCGGAACTGTAATTACCGCCACCGCTACCGCTTCTGCCGCGGTTTCAGGAAACCAAACCGTTACCATTGCCGCCAGTGGCACAGGCATTACCGGTACCGATTATAGCTGGTCAGGTACTACCATTACTATGGTAGATGGAGCTACTAC
>Ga0256839_1003972_pt1 | contig 14809 bp, 12 predicted proteins | sample 354166metaG_FD_185968 | JGI IMG/M metagenome (GOLD analysis project Ga0256839, IMG submission 185968) | Hydrothermal vent microbial communities from Mid Atlantic Ridge, Atlantic Ocean - 354-166 | ecosystem: Environmental > Aquatic > Marine > Hydrothermal vents | place: Atlantic Ocean: Mid... | reverse complement strand
CGGCCCGGTGCCCTGCTTTGGTACAATGGGTTTGGATGGGAATCCCGATTGGAGTGGATCGCTTGATCCGGGAGGCTTACCGAATCCTTGACCAAAAGAAGGCAGAGAACATCGTGGCCCTGGATCTCCGGGGGGTTTCCGACACCCTTGACTACTTCCTGATCGCTACCGGCACCAGCACCCCGCACCTCGAGGCCCTGGAGCGGGCGGTGCGGGAGGGGCTCGAGGCGATGGGGGTGCGGCCGGAGTCGGTGGAGGGGCCCTCCAGCCGGTGGGTCCTGCTTGACTACGGGCCGCTTCTCGTGCACCTGATGAGCCCCGAGGCCCGCGAGTACTACGACCTCGAGGGGCTTTGGGCGGACGCCGAGCGGGTGGTGCTCGAGCCCGCCCTTTAGCCGGCCGGGGGAGAGGGGGCGGGGCCGGCCTTGGGGCCGGTCCTTTGCCTTGTGCTAAAATCCAGCGCCGTGGATCTCGAGGCCCTAGCCCAACGCGCAAGCAAGCGGAGCGGCGTCCGGCTCTACGGCCGGAGCGTGGCCCGGGTGCTCTCGGCGCTACTCGCGACCAGCGATTTCTGGCAGGTGGTGGACCGGGCCGCCCTGCCGGTGCCGGGGGCGGCGGCGATCGTCGAGGTTCTGATCGAGGAGGGCCTGCTTTCGCGTCAGGGCGACGAGCTCGTGCTCACCGAAGCGGGGCGCGGGGCCGCCGCCGCCCTTGGCATCCGTCCCCCCGAGCGGCACGCCTGCCCCGCTTGCGAGGGGAGGGGGGTGCCGTTTTGGGCCGACCGGGCGCTTTACCAGACCGTCCTCGCCCTGGCCAAGGACCGGCCCGAGAGCGTCCAGGAGTTCGACCAGGGCTACGTGACCCCCGAGACCACGGTGGCCCGGGTGCTGCACATGGCCTCCCGGGGCGACCTCGACGGCAAGGAGATCCTGGTCCTCGCTGCCGAGGACGACCTCACCGGGCTCGCCATCGCCCTTACCCGGCGGGCGAAGCGGGTCCTGATCCTGGACATCGACCCCCGGCTCATCGCCTTCGATAACCGCGCCTTCCGGGAGCTCGGGATCGAAAACGCCGAGGCCCGGGTCTTCGACCTTCGAAATCCCTTCCCCGAGGAGTGGCTCGGAGCGTTCGACGTCTTCGTCACCGACCCGCCGGAGACGCCGCGGGCCTTCAGGGCCTTCATCGCCCGGGGAATCGCGGCGCTAAAGGCGCCCGGGAGCGCCGGCTACTTCGGGCTCACCTTGCGCGACGCCTCGCTCTTTCGCTGGGCCGAGTTCCAGCGCGCGCTCCTTGACTACGGAATGGTGCTCACCGAGATCCTACAGGACTTCAACGTCTACGAGATCTGGCCCTACCACGGCGAGACCCGGGCGGCCCGGATCGCCCCCACCCGGAGGCCGCCCCAGGCGCCCTGGTACCGCTCCTCCTGGCAGCGGATCGAGGCCCTGCCGGGCTTTCGCGGGGAGAACCTGGCCTTTACCGAAGAAGACCTCCGCGAGATCTACCTCGACGAGGAGTCGAGCACGACCTGATGCGGCTCGACCGCTACCTGGTGGAAGCCGGCCTCGCCGAGAGCCGGGAAAAGGCGAAGTCCCTGATCCGCCGGGGGCTTGTGCGGGTGGACGGCCGGGTGGTGCAAAAGCCCGCCCACCCCGTGGCCGAGGGGGCCCGGGTTGAACTCGCTGCCCCTGAGCGCTACGTGGGCCGGGCGGCGTATAAACTCCTCGGGGCGCTTTCGGCTTTTCCCGTGAAGCCCGCCGGCAAGGTGGCGCTCGACGTGGGGGCGGGCACCGGGGGCTTCACCCAGGTCCTCCTCGAACGGGGGGCAAGGAGGGTTTACGCCGTGGACGTGGGGCACGGCCAGCTCCACCCGAGAATTCGCGACGACCCTCGGGTGGTGGCGATGGAGGGGGTGAACGCCCGCGAGGGGATCCCGATCCCCGAGCCCGTGGAGCTCGCGGTGATGGACGTCTCCTTCATCTCGAGCACAAAGCTCCTGCCGGCGCTTTTTAGGGTGCTTGCGCTCGGGGCCGATGCGCTCGTGCTCGTCAAACCCCAGTTCGAGCTCGGGCCCGGGGCGCGGGTGGTCGCCGACCCCGGGGGCCGGCGCCGAGCGTTTTGGCGGGTGGCGGAGACCGCCCGCTCGCTTGGCTTCGAGGTCCTGGGAGAGGCGGAGAGCCCCCTTCCCGGCAAGCGGGGAAACCGCGAGATCTGGCTCTGGCTTCGGCGCCCCGCAGAGGAACGCCGCCTCCGCGTCCCCGCCCGAACGTGAGGTGGCTTCTTTTGACCCGGCCCGCCGGCGCCGAGGATGAGGATGTGGTCCTTTTTCTTCTGGTGGCGTTGCTGGTGCTTCCCGGGGGGTTCGCGATGAACCGGCTGGCGGGCGAGACCTCCCCTTACCTGCGCCAGCACGCCGATAATCCGGTGGACTGGTATCCCTGGGGCGAGGAGGCGTTCGCCCGGGCCCGGCGGGAGAACAAGCCGATCTTCCTCTCGATCGGGTACGCCACCTGTTACTGGTGCCACGTGATGGAGGAGGAGAGCTTCGAGGACCCCGAGACCGCGGAGATCTTGAACCGCTACTTCGTCTCCATCAAGGTGGACCGCGAGGAGCGCCCCGACATCGACCAGCTCTACATGCGCGCCTACCAGAAGATGTCCGGGGGCGCGGGAGGCTGGCCGCTCAACCTCTTCCTCACCCCCGAGGGCAAGCCCTTCTACGGGGGCACCTATTTTCCCAAGGAGCGCCGGGGGGGATGGCCGGCGTTTCGCGAGGTGCTGCTCGCGGTCGCCCGGGCCTGGGCCGAGCGGGAGGAGGAGCTCCGGGCCCAGGCCGAGCGGCTCGCGCCGGCCCGGATCCTGGCTCAGGCCCCCGGGGGACGTCCGGAGGGTCTCGAGCGACTGGCCCTGGAGGCCCTGGCCTTTGAGTTCGATCCTCAGCATGGAGGTTTTGGCGTCGAGCCCAAGTTTCCCCAGGCCCCGCTGCTCGGCTTCCTGCTCCGCCTGGCCTGGCTCGGCGATCGGGAGGCGTGGGGGATGCTCGGGCCCGCCCTCCTCGCCATGGCTGAGGGGGGGATCTACGACCAGCTCGGAGGAGGCTTCCATCGTTACGCGGTGGACGCCGCCTGGCGGGTGCCCCACTTCGAGAAGATGCTTTACGACAACGCCCAGCTCGCGCGCGTCTACCTGGGCGCCTGGAGGATCTCCGGCGAGCCCCGCTTCCGCCGCGTCGCGGAGGAGACCCTCGACTTCCTCCTGGCCGAGCTGGCCGCCCCCGAGGGCGGGTTTTACAGCGCGCTCGACGCCGGCCGGCCCGGGGCCGAGGGCGCCTACTACGTCTGGACCTGGGAGGAGTGGCGGCAGGTGCTGGGCGCGGAGGCCGAGGCCGCGGCCCGCGCCTACGGGGTGCGCCCCGAGGGGAACTGGGAGAAGGGCAAGAACGTGCTCTGGCGGCGGGGGGAGCCGCCGAAGGGGGTCCGGGAGCGCCTCCTCGCCGCCCGCGCCCGGCGTCCCCGGCCGGGGCTCGACGACAAGATCCTGGCCGACTGGAACGGTCTCGCCCTCGCTGCCTTCGCGGAAGCCGGGCGCCTTTTGGAGGAGCCCCGCTACCTCGAGGCCGCCCGCCGCACCGCCCGCTTCCTGCTCGAGCGGATGTACAAGGACGGGCGCATCCGCCACTCCTGGGCCCGCGGTCGGCTGCGCCCCGAGGCGTACCTGGCCGATCAAGCGGCGGTGGGGCTCGGCCTCCTCGAGCTCCACCACGCCACCGGCGAGCTGCGCTGGCTGGAGGCCGCCCGCGCCCTGGGCGAGGTCGCGATGCGCTACTTCGAGGAGGAGAACCGCCGCTTCGTCGACGCGCTCGAGCCTACCCCGCTCGGCCGTCCCGCCGATCCCACCGACGGCGCCTACCCCTCGGGGAGCTCGCTTGCGATCGAGCTCCTCCTCCGCCTCGCGGCGATCTACGGCGAGTCGCGCTGGGAGGAGGCGGCCCGGAGCGCGCTCGATCGGCTGGGGCCTGGGCTCGAGCAGAGCCCCGGGGCCTTCGGGGCGGCGCTTTCCGCCCACCTCTTTGACCGGCGGGGGAGCGAGCTCGCGGTCTCGACCCCGGCCGAGCTCGCGGCGTTTGCCCGGCGGATCTACGCGCCGCTTACGGTCTTCGTCTTCGGCCCCGAGGATGCGCTCCCGGTCCTTCGTAGGCGCCCCGAAGGCCGGGCCTACCTCTGCCGCCGCGCGATCTGCCGTCTGCCCTCCACCGACGCCGACCAGCTGATCGGGGAGTTCCGGGCCTTTTACCCGGAGGCGGTGCTTCCCGACTAGCCTCTAACCCCATATTCTAACGGGTTGCACCCCCGCATCTGGTTGCTAGGATAGCCCCGTGGACGAGGCCGAAGCGTCATCGCTTTGCCAAGGCCAGCCGCCGTTCCTCGAAGTCAAGAACCTCACCAAGCGCTTTCCCGGAGTGCTCGCGAACGACCGCGTGAACCTCACCGTATGCCCCGGGGAGGTGCACGCGCTCCTCGGCGAAAACGGCGCCGGGAAGAGCACCTTGGTCTCGATCCTCTACGGGCTCCTCGAGCCCGACGAGGGCGAGATCCGGGTGCGGGGAAAGCCGGTGGTGCTCCGCTCGCCCCGCGACGCGCTCAGGCTCGGGATCGGGCTCGTACCCCAGCACTTCCTCCTGGTCAAGAAGCACACCGTGGCCGAGAACGTCGCACTCGGTCTTCGGGGCCTTCCTTTCTATCAGCCGGCTCGGGCCCTCGCGCCAAGGATCCGGGAGCTCGGGGAGCGCTACGGGTTGCCGGTGGACCCCGAGGCCTACGTCTGGCAACTCTCCGCCGGCGAGCAGCAGCGGGTCGAGATCCTTAAGGTGCTGGTGCGGAACGCCACCCTCCTGATGCTCGACGAGCCCACCAGCGTCCTCACCCCCCAGGAGGCGCGGGGGCTTTTCCAGGTGCTAAAGCGCATGAAGGACGAGGGCCACGCGGTGATCTTCATTACCCACAAGCTCGAGGAGGTCTTGGCCGTAGCCGACCGGGTCACCGTGCTGCGGCAGGGGCGGGTGGTCGCCACCCTGGACGCCCGCCGGGCCGACCGCCGCACCCTGGCCCGACTGATGGTGGGGGAAGAGCTCCCCGAGAGAGAGGCCCGCCCCAGGCGCGAGCCCGGGCGCGAGGTTCTTTTCGTCGAGGATCTCTGGGTGCGTTCAGACCGCGGCTTTTACGCCGTGAAGGACGCGAGCTTTGTCCTCCGGGAGGGCGAGATCGTGGGGCTTGCCGGGGTGGCCGGCAACGGCCAGAGCGAGCTGATCGAGGCCCTCACCGGCCTCCGCCGCCCCGAGCGGGGCTGGATCCGGGTGGGAAAGCGAAGCCTCACCGGGAAGGACGCCCGGGTCTTCCTCGAGGCCGGGGTGGCCCACGTCCCCGAGGACCGGAACCACCGCGGCGTAGTCGGGAACCTCTCGGTGGCCGAGAACCTCGTCCTCCGTCACTACCGCTACCCACCGTTTGCCCGCGGCTTGGTGCTCGACCGGCGGCGGATCCGCCGCTTCGCCGAGGAACTGGTCCGGGCCTACGGAATCAAGACCCCCTCGATCGAAACCCCGGTGCGCCTGCTCTCAGGGGGGAACGTGCAGAAGCTGATCCTCGCCCGCGAGCTCTACGGCGACCCCAAGGTCCTCATCGCCGCCCACCCCACCTACGGCCTTGACGTCGGCGCCGCCCAGCAGGTCCACGAGCGGCTCCTCGAGGCCCGCGACCGGGGGGCGGCGATCCTGCTCGCAAGCGAGGACCTGGAGGAGATTTTGAAGGTGTCCGATCGCATCCTGGTGATCTTCGAGGGGCGGATCGTCGCCGAACTTTCCCCCGAGGAGGCGACCAAGGAGCGACTCGGCATGCTGATGGCGGGGGTGGCGGCGTGAAGCTCGTGCCACGGCCGGCCCCGGGGGCGTTCGAGGTGGTCTGGGTCTCGAGCCTTGCGGTCCTTCTTGCCTTTCTTTCGAGCCTGCTTCTGCTTTGGCTCTACGGAACCCCGCCCCTCGAGGCCGCCAGAGCGATCGCGGGCGGCCTCTTTTCCGATCCCCGGGGGTTCGCCGAGGTGCTCCGCCGGGCGGTTCCCCTGGTCCTGGTGGGGGCGGGGCTTGCCCTTGCTTTCCGGGCCCAGTTCTGGAACATCGGGGCCGAGGGCCAGCTGCTCCTCGGCGCGGTGGCCGCCGGCGGGGTGGCGCTCTTTTCCGGGATCCGGGGGCCCGGGTTGCTTTTCGCCATGGCCCTCGCCGCCTTTTTCGCCGGAGGGCTCTGGGCGCTTTTCCCCGCCTTCCTAAAGGCCCGGCTCGGGGTCAACGACGTGATCACCACGCTCATGCTCAACTACGTCGCCATCTACCTGGTGGACTGGCTGATCCACGGCCCCTGGAAGGGGAAGAGCGCCTTCGGCTTCGCCTACACCGACCGATTTCCCGAGGCCGCGAGCCTTCCCCTGTTCCCCGGCACCGCCCTGGCCTGGCCGGGGGTGGTGCTCGCCCTGTTGCTCGCGGCGCTATTTGCCTGGCTGCTCTTTGCCACCAAGCTCGGCTTCGAGGTGCGGGTGTTCGGGGAGAACCCCGAGGCCGCCCGCTACGCCGGGGTGCGGGCGCTTTTTACCCTGAGCGGGGTGGCCCTCCTTTCCGGGGGCGCGGCCGGGCTCGCCGGCTTCGTCGAGGTGGCGGGGACCCACCACAAGCTGCTCGCGCCGCTGCAGATCTCGCTGGGCTACGGCTACACCGGGATCATCGTCGCCTGGCTGGGGCGAAACCATCCCCTGGTGGCGGTGCTCACCGGGCTCCTCGTCGGCTTCGTCTTCGCCGCCGGCGACGTGGCCAAGGTGGCGCTCGCCACCCCCTTCCAGCTGGTCCAGGTGGTGAACGGCCTGATCCTCTTCTTCCTGATCGCCGCCGAGGTCTTCCTCCGCTACCGGGTGGTCTGGGGGGTGCGCCGTGGTTGAGGACTGGGCGATCGCGGTCCTGGCCCGGGGCTTTGCCTTCGCCGTGCCCCTGCTCTTCGCCGCCCTCGGCGAGCTGATCGCGGAGCGGGCCGGGGTGATCAACCTCGGGGTCGAAGGGATGATGATCCTTGGGGCGCTTTCCGCCTTCGTGGTCGCCGACCTGAGCGGAAGCCCCTGGCTCGGGGTGTTGGCGGCGGCCGCGGTCGGGGCGGCGGCGGCCTTCTTCCACGCCTTCTTCGCGATCACCCTAAGGGCCAACCAGTACGTCTCGGGGCTCGCGCTTACCATGGTGGGGCTCGGGCTCTCGGGGCTTTTGGGCAAGCCCTTCGCCGGCCGCCCCCTCGAGCACCCCCTTCCCAAGTGGGACGTGCCGCTCCTTCGGGAGATCCCCTGGATCGGGCCGGGGGTCTTCTCGGGGCAGAGCGCGCTCCTCTACCTTGGCTTTCTCCTCGCTTTCTTGCTCTGGGTCTTCCTCTACCGTACCCGGGCGGGAATCCACCTGCGCTCGGTGGGGGAAAACCCCGCCGCCGCCGACGCCCTCGGGGTGAACGTCTACCTGGTTCGCTACCTCGCGGTGCTCTTCGGCGGGGCGATGGCCGGGGTGGCGGGGGCCTACCTCTCGGTCGCCTACCGCCCCTCCTGGACCGAGGGGATGACCGCGGGGATGGGCTGGATCGCGCTCGCGATCGTGATCTTCGCGGCCTGGGACCCCCTCCGGGCGGTGGCGACCTCGTTCGTCTTCGGGGCCTTCTACCACCTCGCCTACCGCTTCCAGGCCCACCTGGCCCCCGAGTTTTTGAAGATGACCCCCTACCTTTTCACGATCCTCTTCTTGGTCCTAAGCGCCCTCGGGAAAAGCGTCCGTTTGGGCGCTCCCGAGGCGCTGGGACGCCCCTACGTGCGGGGCGAGCGCTAGGAGGTTGGGGATGCGGAAGTTTTGGTTGGCGGCGGCAGTGGTTCTTTGGGCGCTGGCCTTCGGCCAGCGGGAGATCAAGGCCGGCTGGATCTACGTGGGCCCGATCGGGGACTACGGCTGGACCCACGCCCACGACGTCGGCCGGAAGGAGGCGGAGGCGGCCTTCCCCTGGCTCAAGACCGTCTACGTCGAAAGCGTCCCCGAAGGACAGGCGGGGAGCTACATCGACCAGATGGTGCGCCAGGGGGTGAAGGTGATCTTCGCCACGAGCTTCGGCTACATGGACGCGGTGCAAGAGGCGGCGAAGCGCTACCCGGACGTGATCTTCGCCCATGCCACCGGGTTTAAGCGGGCGCCGAACGTGGCCACTTACATGGCCGACTTCTACCAGGTCTACTACCTGAACGGCCTGATGGCGGGGGCGCTCACCAAGACCGGCAAGGTGGGGTACGTGGGCGCGTTCCCGATCCCCGAGCTGAAGCGCCACATCAACGCCTTCACCCTGGGCGTGCGGGCGGTAAACCCCAAGGCCCAGGTCCTGGTCCGCTGGATCTACGAGTGGTACAACCCGGCGGCGGCCAAGGAGGCGACCGAGGCGCTGATCGCCGAGGGGGCCGACGTCTTCGCCTTCACCGAGGACAGCCCCACGGTGGTCCAGGTGGCGGCGGAGAAGGGCTTTCCCTCGTTCTCCCACTACTCGCCGATGCTCAAGTTCGCCCCCGACTACGTGGCGAGCGGGCAGCTGGTGCACTGGGGGACGATCTACAAGGACTTTTTGGCCAAGGTCTACGCCGGGCTCTACACCCCCAAAAACCTCGAGGACGTCGACTACTGGTGGCTCTTGCCCCAGGGGGCGGTGGAGCTTGGGGCCGACTTCGGCGTGCCCGTCAATCCCAAGTTCGCCGGACGGCTCAAGGCCAAGCAGGTGGACCACCCGATCTTCGGCAAGATCAGCGTCTACGACCTGGTGATGAAGCTCCACGGGCTGATGAAGGACGTCGAGCTCGCCTTCGACCCCTTCCAGGGGCCGATCCGGGACCGGAAGGGCGTGCTCCGGGTGCCCGAGGGGCTCAGGCTCACCAAGCACCAGCTCGAGACCATGGAGTGGGCGGTCGAGGGGGTCGTGGGTCCCTGGCCGAACGAGCCCAAGTAGCCGAGACCTAGACCGGGCCGGGGGCGCGCCCCCGGCCTTTTCTTGCGCTCGGGGTAGGCTTGGGGAAGATGGAGCGCGGGGGGAAGGGTTTTCAAGGGGGATTCCCGTCCGGGCGCGGGCTCCGGATTCTGGTGCTTTGCACCCACAACTCGGCCCGCAGCCAGATGATGGAGGGCTGGCTCCGGCGCCACCTGGCCGAGGCCGGCCTCGCGGCCGAGGTTTTTTCGGCAGGGACCGAGAAGACCCGCCTCAAACCCGAAGCGGTCGCGGTTATGGCTGAGGTAGGGGTGGACCTCTCGGGGCAGTTTTCGAAGACGCTCTTGGAGGTGCCGGATCCCTGGAACTTCGACCTGGTGCTCACCGTGTGCGACGCGGCTTTCGAGGCCTGCCCCGCCTACCCCGCGAGAACTCACCGGCTTCACGTGGGGTTTCCCGATCCCACCGGCCGTTCCCTTGAGGAGTGGCGGCGGGTTCGGGATGCCCTCGGGCGGGCAAGCCGGGCGCTGGTGGCGGCGCTCGCCGAGGGGCGCTGGCCGGATCCGGGTGCGCTCGCCGTCCTGGCGCGGTTAGCTGAGCCCCAAGCGGTGGCGAAGCAGGCGGAACTGGTAGTACAGGAAGCAGCCCAGGCAGAACCGGAAGGTCAGGTTGATCGCGGCCAAAAGGCCCACGGCCAGGGCGAGCAGGTAGCCGAGCCAGGTCAGACCCGTAGCAAAAGCCAGAGAGGCAAAGCTTAAAAACAGGGTTCCGAGCGCCCGGGCGAAGCGGTGGGGCCGGGGATCTTCCTCCACGGGGTCGGGGGGGATCTTGAGGCTGCGCTTCAGGACTCGCAGCGGGTCCCAGCGGGTAAAGCTCAGGAGAAACAGGAGGGTGAGCAGCCAAACCGGCTCGGGTCGGCGGAGGACTAGGGACGCGGCGGTGCCCAAGACCAGGAGCGCCTGGTTGAATCGAAGCTGGCGACGGTCCACCCTCGTCATGGGGGCATTATACCCCTGCTTACAAGAGACGCAAATCCCCTAGCTCCAGGTGTGATAGACGGCTCCCAGCTGGTGCCGGTAGAAGGCGTCCTCGTCTTCGTCCTCGGCGAGCAGGCCGAGGTCCCGGGCCAGGGCGAAGAAGCCGCGGCCCGGTTTTTTGTCGGTGGTGGAGAAGACCACCACGCTGAGCAGCGGGCGAGCGTGCTGGGTTTCGTAGAGGGAGATGAGCTCGAGGAGGCGCCCCAGCTCGCGTGCCATGTGCGGGCCGCGGCGGGGGAGCCCGATCCGCTCTGCGAGGGCGCCGTAGGTGGTCGTCCCCCGGGCCATCGCCACCTCGATGAGTGCAAAGTAGGTCGAGAGTGCGCCGGGGTCTTCCCGAAGGCGTTTGGTGATCTCGCGTTTGCTGGGCATTCCGGCACCCCTTCCCGTGATCGCTTCACTATACCCCGGCAATAACCCTGCTAAAATGCGGGGTAATCGTGCCGGAAGACTGCCCGCTCGTACGCATGCTCGCGCTTCTCGGCGCGGACCCCCCGGACTGGGAGGGGGCCGAGGCCTTGCTGGTGGGGGCACGGGGACGGTGTCGCCGGGCGTTACGCGCGCTCCTGGCCCTGGCCCGGGGGGCGGAAGAGGGCCGGAAGAAGGCGGAGGAGGTGGCCTTTCGCGACGCGGTGCTCGCGTTCTGGGAGCGCGTTCTGGCCACGGGGCTCGTTCGGGAGTCCTTCTACACGGAGGTCCTGGATCTCGCCCGCCGCTTCGTTCCCGGAGCCGAGGCCGGTAGCATCCTCGTCCGGGAGGACGACCGCTTCGTTTTCAAAGCGCTCTGGAATCATCCCGAGGCGCTCTTCTCGGTGTCGATCCCGGTCGCCGAGAGCTGGGATGCCCAGGCGCCCGGGCCCGGGATTCTCCGACCTCCTCCGGAGGAGCATCTCGCGCTCCGTGCGCTCGGGCGTACCCCCGCGATCGCCGAGGTGCTGAGGGTGCCGGTCACGGTGGCCGGCGAGGTCGCCCTTTCCCTGAACCTCGACGCCTTTCGTCCCGGGGCCTTCCGGCCTGAGGACGTCCAGCGAATGGAGCTATTGGCGACGACGCTAGGGCTTGCGTTCGGTTGGCTAAAAAAAGCCGAGGAGGCCGAGCACCACGCCTACCACGACTTCCTTACCCGGTTGCCCAACGAGCGTTTCTGGCACGAGGTCGGCGGGGAGCTCTTCGCCCGGCTCGAGCCCGGGACCGAGGTCGCAGTGCTTGCCCTCGATGTGGCCCGGTTACGGGCGGTCAACGAGTCGATGAGTCACGCTGCCGGGGACCGCCTCCTGGCCGAGCTCGCTCGCCGGCTGAAGAAGCATCTCTTCCAGGGCGACCTCCTGGTGCGGATGGCCGGCGACGAGTTCGCCGCGCTTTTGCTTCGATGCGATCGCGAAGGGGCAGAGCGGGCGGTCCGCCGGTTGCTGGCCGCGACCGCGGAGCCCCTGGTGCTCGCGGGGCGAACCCTAAGGCCGCGGGTCGCCTTGGGGGTCGCGGTGGGGAGGGCGGGGGAGACCCAGCTCGAGACCCTCTGGCATCAGGCGGCGCTGGCCCTTCGGCGGGCTAGGGAGGAGGGAAGCGCCTACGCTTTCTTTGATCCCGGTCGGGAAGAGGCCCGCAGGCGCGAGGAGCGCACCCTGTTTGCCCTCGAGGAAGCTCTGGCCGGGGAGGCCCTCGAGGTCCACTTGCAGCCGATCTGGGACCTGGTGGAAAGGCGGTTTTCCCACGCCGAGGCACTGCTCCGCTGGCGGGAGCCTCCCTCGGTCTTCGTGCCGTTGGCGGAGAGCCAGGGGCTCGGCCCCCGGATGGACGCCTACGTGCTCGAGCGGGCGGCCCGCCTCGCCCGCCGCCACCGCATACGGGTCTGGGTGAACCTCTTGCCCTCAAGCCTCGCGGATCCCGCCTTTGCCGAAGCGCTTTTGGGGCTTGGCGAGGAAGCCCGGCTCGGGCTCGAGGTGACCGAGTACGCGCTCGTCGATTCCCGTGCCCGCCGCCACCTCGAGCGCTTCGCCCGGGCCGGCTATCCCCTAGCCCTCGACGACTTTGGCACCGGCTACGCGAGCCTTTCCCTCCTGGTCGAGCTTCCCTTTACCTGGCTCAAGCTCGACCGCAGCCTGATCGCCCACTTCCCCGCGCCCAAGGCCCGGCGGCTGGTGGCAGGGGTGGCGGCGATCGCCCGGGACCTGGGACTCGCGTTGGTGGCCGAAGGGGTGGAGGACCGGTCCCTGCTCGGAGCGCTGACCGAGCTCGGTTTTCGCTATGCCCAGGGCTACGGCCTGGCCCGACCCGGGATTTACCCGAGCTGGCCCGAGGGGCTCCGTACGGGTCCGGACGCAGGGGCCTGAGTTTGCATGCGCGGAGGACGCGGTTTCGGTAGGGGCGCGGCCATTCCGCTTAGGCGGGATGAAGGGGCGTTCCCGCTTTGAAGACGGCCTCGACGCGTCGGTATGCCCGCGCGGTGCGGAGCGGGTTTTCCCCGAGCACCGCGAGATCGGCCCAGGCGCCGGGTTCTAGGGTGCCGATCGCCCCCTCCATTCCGAGCGCCCGGGCGGCGTGGACCGTGGCCGCGCGTAGCACGTCCTCGAGGGGAACGCCGAGCGCTGCCAGGAGCTCGAGCTCCCGGGCGAGGTTGGGGTGGGGGTTATGGGGGGTACCGGCGTCGGTACCGGCGGCGATCGTCACCCCCGCCCGCCAGGCCTCGAGGGTGTTCTCCCGGTGGCGCTCGGCGATCTTCTTGGTTTTCTCCACCATGAACGCGGGCACCCCTTCCCCCCGGAGGATGCCGTCGGGGGCGGCCAGGGTGGGCACGAGCAGGGCGCTTTTCTGCTTGAAGAGGCGAAAGGCCTCCTCGTCCCAGCGGTCGAAGGCGCCGTGCTCGATCGTCTTGACCCCGGCCCGGAGGGCCGCCTTGATGCCGAAGAGCCCCTGGGCGTGGGCGGCGGAGGGGGCCCCGCGCTTTTCCGCTTCCCGGGCGCCGGCCCGAAGCTCCTCCTCCTCGAACATCGGGGCGCCGGCTTCGACCCCGGGAGTCATCACCCCGCCGGTGGCCATGAGCTTGAGCGCCCGGGCGCCCCGCTTGAACTCCCCGCGGGCGGCCCTTCGCACCGCGTCGGGGCCGTCCACCTCTACCCCGTGGCGGTGGCCGTGGCCGCCGGTGGGGGTGAGCACGAGGCCGGCGGCCACCACCCGGGGGCCGGGAATCAGACCCTTTTCCACCGCGTAAGCGAGGCCCACCGCCATCCCGTCGCGGGAACCGAGGTCGCGGACGGCGGTGACGCCCGCCTTGAGGTAGGCCCTGAGGTAGCCCGCTGCCCGGAGGAGGGTGGCCTCCTTGGGTTCGGCCTCCATCTCGGCGACGGGGTCCGGGCCGCCCGAGAACGAAAGGTGGACGTGGGCGTCGATCAGACCCGGCACCACGAAGCCGGAAAGCGCCACCCGCTCGCCCTTTGCCGGGGCCTTCTTCTCGAAGGCCACCACCCGCCCTTCCTCCACCACCAGCGCGCCGGTATTCACCTCGCCGGTCTCGGGAAAGACGAACGTGCCCACGAACGTGCGCATGCCCCGATGCTACCCTGGAGCTAAGCGCTCGGTGCGGGCCGCGGGAAGGAGGATCGCGTGCGAGGTTATACCTGGCGCATCGGAGGTCCCCAGGGGGCGGGGGTGGACCGGGCGGCCCAGGTCTTCGCCAAAGGCTTCGCCGTTTCCGGCCGCTACGCGGCCATGCGCCGCGAGTACCACTCGAACATCATGGGGCGCCACAGCTACGCCGACGTGCGCGTCGAGGCCGAGCCCCGGCCGGGGTTTTTCGCCCGGGTGGAGGCGCTCTCGGCGATGGACGGCGAGACCCTGGCCCGCCACCTCGGGGCGCTTTCCCCGGGCGGGCTCCTTATCTACGATCCCGGGGCGGTCCGCGGGCGGCTTTCCTCCCTTGCGTTTCTCGATCCCCCCGCCCGGGGGCGCGTGGCCCGGGCGCTCGGCGTCGCCGACCCGAGCCTTGAGGAGGTGCTCGAAGCCCATCGGTCGGGCGGGGTCGAGCCGGTGCCGGTCCCCGCGAAGGCGCTCCTCGAGGAGGCGGGGGCGGGCTCCCGGGCGCTCGGCACCTTGCTCGCCGCCGTCGCTGCCCGGATGCTCGGGCTCGAGCTTTCCGCCTTCCTCCGGGCGCTAGAGGGGGCCTTCTCGGCCCGGCCCGAGGTGCTCGCGATGAACCGGCGCCTCGCCGAGCTCGCATTCGAGCGCTTTGAGCCGAAGCGCGAGGCGCCGCCGGCCCGCTTTGCCGGCGCCCGCATCTGGGCGAGCGGCTCGATGGCCTCGGCGATGGGCAAGGTGGCGGCGGGGCTTGGGTTCATGAGCTACTACCCGATCACCCCGGCCACCGAGGAGCCCTTCTACCTCGAGGCCCACCCCGAGTCCGGGGTGACGGTGGTCCAGGTGGAGGATGAACTCTCTGCCGTTAACATGGCGATCGGGGCCGCCCTTGCCGGTACCCCGGCGGCGCTCACCACCAGCGGACCGGGGTTTTCGCTGATGCCCGAGGCGCTCTCCTTCGCCGGGCTCGCCGAGGCCCCGCTCGTCGTCACGCTTTACCAGCGGAGCGGGCCCAGCACCGGGCTTCCGACCCGCCACGAGCAGGGCGATCTGCTTTTCGCCCTCTTCGCCGGCCACGGGGAGTTTCCGCGCGCGGTGCTCGCCTCGGGGAGCGTGGAGGAGATGTTCGAGGACGCCGCCCTCGCCCTCCGCCTCGCCTGGCGTTACCAGATGCCGGTC
>Ga0256839_1003971_pt1 | contig 14814 bp, 11 predicted proteins | sample 354166metaG_FD_185968 | JGI IMG/M metagenome (GOLD analysis project Ga0256839, IMG submission 185968) | Hydrothermal vent microbial communities from Mid Atlantic Ridge, Atlantic Ocean - 354-166 | ecosystem: Environmental > Aquatic > Marine > Hydrothermal vents | place: Atlantic Ocean: Mid... | reverse complement strand
CAAAAAATGCCGCATCCGAAATCACCCCTTTAATTACAATAATTATGAGCCCATCTATCCTAGATTTATCTATATCAGGAAATGAAACTTCTGTAAAATAATAGGCTCTTCCGCCTCTGCTTAGTTTAATTTCTTTAAAAAGGGCATCTCGGTATTCTTTAACTAATTTAAGAGTTGTTAGAAAGATAGAAGTAAGTGCCATTTCATCTCCTGTTTTAAGAGTTGGAATTAACCTAGCTGGCTGAACCTGAATTTGACCCGATTGAATAAACAAATCAAAATCGTCTTTTTTAAGGCCTACCAGTTTTGCTACTGTTTTCTTTATCATTTTACTAAAATATTAGTTTGATATTTATTCTTCTAATCCACTCATATATCCCCCAACTGTGGTCTAATCAAAATTTCTTCTACTACCGAGCGTGGCGACATGGCATAAGCACCCCATATAGCGTGAGCCACATCATCGGCTTTCATAAATCGGTCTTCGGGCAGGTCGCTTCCCTCCCAACTTGAGGTGTAAGTAGCCCCAGGCATAATGGCGGTTACTCGCACGTCAAAAGGTTTCATTTCTTCGCGAAGCACCTTGGTCATACCCAATAAGGCGTATTTAGAAATGCAATAACTGCCCCCATTTACATAGGGCATAATACTGGCAGTAGAACACATATTAAAAATATGCCCTTTGGCTTGTTTTATTGAGCTAATAAGGCTGCGAGTAATATGGTAGGCGCTACTCAAATTCGTGTTTATCATTTGTTCAAAATCACCGTCTTTCTCCTCTGTAATGGCTCCTGGCACAAAAGCCCCCGAATTATTTACCAACACTTTTAGTTCGTGAACCGTTGATTTAACAAAATCAGCAAAAATCAAAGCCTCTTCTTTTCGAGCTAAGTCAGCTACCATTGAGTTAATAGCAACTTTAGGGTATTTTGCATTTATTTCGGCCTCTAACCCTTCTAAATCGGCTTGGCTGCGAGCGCAGGTAATAATATCAAACCCTTTGTCTGCAAACAAATTAATAATTGCTCTGCCAATACCTTTTGTGCCGCCTGTAACCACTATACTGCTCTTCATTTTATCATATTTAATAAAGATTCATTTATCTTAATGCAATTTAAGGAAATCTCCATTAATTTGTGCTGTAAACTTAAGTAATGAAAAACATAGGGAGGTATTTTATATTTTTAGGAACTCTTTTTAAGAACAGAGAGACATTTAAAACCTATTTTAAGTTATTTATAAATGAATCGGTAAAAGTTGGCACAAACTCAATATTTTTAATCGCTACGGTTTCTGTTTTTATGGGAGCAGTTACCACCATTCAAACCGCTTTCAATTTAGTAAGTCCCCTCATTCCTAAATATGTAATTGCCATTGTAGTACGCGATATGGTATTGCTAGAGCTCTCACCCACCATTATAGCCATTATTTTTGCAGGCAAGGTGGGGTCTAATATTGCTGGTGAGTTGGGCACGATGCGCATTACCGAGCAAATTGATGCCTTGGAAGTAATGGGTATAAATTCTTCTTCTTACCTAGTATTGCCCAAAGTACTGGCTACTTTGTTTATGTTTCCGGCATTGGTGGTAACATCTGCTTTTTTAAGTATTTTAGGAGGTTATTTGGCCGTTAGTTTTACCGATGTAATTACCCCTGCCGAATACACGCAGGGCATACGTTACCAGCTTAATGAGTTTATGGTCATTTTTGCCATGATTAAAGCTGTAACATTTGCTTTTTTAATATCCACCATTTCCTCATTTATGGGTTATTATACTAAAGGAGGAGCTTTAGAAGTAGGCCAAGCATCTACCAGTGCAGTTACCAATTCGGTAATTGCTATACTTTTAGCCGATTACTTATTGGCACAATTATTAGCTGAATACTTAGTTTCTTTTTAATGATAGAGCTAGACAACGTACAGAAATCGTTTGGAGAGGTAACCATACTTAAAGGGATAAATGCAACCTTTAAACCCGGGCTTGTAAATATGATTATTGGCGCCAGCGGAACAGGCAAAAGTGTTTTATTAAAATGCATGGTAGGGTTAGAGCAACCAACCGTTGGCAGTGTATTTTACAACCAACGAGATTTTTCTCACTCAACTCGTAAGCAGCAAATTGACATTCGTAAAGATATAGGGATGCTTTTTCAAGGGGCGGCATTATTCGACTCTAAAACAGTAGAGGAGAATGTAAGATTTCCTTTAGATATATTAACCACCCTGCCTTTAGATGAAAAACTTGATAAGGTAAATCAAGTTTTAGAGCGTGTTGGATTAACCGATACAAACTCTAAAATGCCTTCTGAATTAAGTGGTGGTATGAAAAAACGAGTGGGTATTGCCAGGGCCATTGTAAATAACTCTAAATATTTATTTTGCGATGAGCCCAACTCCGGACTAGACCCGCAAACAGCCATAACCATCGATAATTTAATTAAAGAAATTACACAGGAGTATAATATAACCACCATTGTGGTTTCGCACGATATGAACTCGGTAATGGAAATTGGCGATTACATTATGTTTTTGCACCAAGGCCTTAAATTATGGGAAGGTTCGTCTGATCAAATTCTGGATTCGGAAATAAATGAATTTAACGATTTTGTTTTTGCCAATAATCTGATGCGGTCGCTTAAAAAATTAAGGAAGTAAGCCGTTATTTTCCACTTTGCTTGAATCCTATTTTAGTTGCTGGCTCGTTATTTTCTAAAACAAGTCTTTTTAGCAAATCAAAAATCTGCTTAATGCTGTGGCTATGATTACCCACTTCAGCTTCTAATTTATTCATTTTAATAAGCAAATCTTGATGTGTAAGCAGCATCAACCTCATTTTAGAAAATATTCTGATAATTTGGATGTTTACAGCGATGGCTCTATCGCTATTTAACACTCCAGAGAGCATAGCAACCCCTTGTTCTGTAAAGGCATTAGGTAATTTCCGAACCCCTCCCCAACTTGATGTTCCAAATTGGAATATCAAGTTATCCAACTCTTCTTTGTTAAGCTTGAACATAAAATCAGAAGGAAACCGCTTCAAATTTCTTTGAATTGCTTTATTTAGATTTCCAGTTGTAACACCATAAAGCTCCGCCAAATCTCTATCAATCATAACTTTCTGGTTTCGAATAAGGTAAATCTTATTCATAACCACTTCATCGGGTGTAGTTATAGCTCTTTTCATACAATTGCATTAATGATTTACAATAACAGGAAAATGTCGATAAAAGTCAAGTTTAACCTTCCCATTTTCATCAAAACAAAGCACTCACACCCGCTCGCATTGAGTGGATAATATCAACGTTTTCGGGTTTTCGACCTTCGTAGAAAAGCTGTATTTGAAGGCCATTAACTAGCCGCTGTTGCCAGCTTAACACCAGCGAATAATTATTGCCGGGGCGCAAGCCCTTTAACAACTCATAGCCCACCGGAGTTTGCTCATCTCCTTTAAATTCGATAGTTGTGTATTTTACTAAGGCATTAAACACAAATTTAGAGGCAGTGCCTATCCGTAGTTCCGAAGAAATTTCATTCAGTAAAGAATAGCTCCCATTTTCGGTCAAATTCGATTGCTCGCTTAATCCGTAATTAAAGCTTGTGGTTAGCCGAAAAGCAGGCTTGGGTTGCCAGGCCATCGAAGGTCCCATTTTAGTATCAACAATTTGATAGTTTCTGCCTTTTAAATAATCGGAGTTGCTAAGCCTATCGGCTAAAAGGCCTTTAAATTCGAGTTGATATTTTCGTTTTACATTCCACCGAATGGCTGCGGTATATTCAACATCCTTTCTACCCTCAAACCCATTGGTGTATAACACTTTTCTGCTTCGGGCTAAATACCCAATGTTAATACCAAACGTGGGGTTGTTCTTGTTAATAAAAAAATTGGATCGAAAACTTTCTCTTGAAGAAAGCAATTTAGAAGTATCAATATCAGCTAAAAACGGAATTAAGCGTGCCGTAAGGTTGTTTTCGGTAGTGCTGTATTGGGTTGTCCAAGCCGTGGTATTCGAAAACCTGCTCATCAACTTTTTAATTCCCTTCTCCTTGCTCCAGTTTCTTGGAAAGCCCAACAAAAGCCGGTAGTTAAATCTATTTTCAAACGCATCTACAAACTCATTAGAGGGCACATAAAGTTTAATAAACCGTTTTTCATCGTAGTTAAAAGCCTCGTAAAACTCATCAAGGTCTTTAACCCCATCTCCATTATCATCGCGCCAAGTATGGGTTCCTTCACCCGTAGGCACTTCAATAAATACGTATTCTCGCTTGAGCACACGCGAATTAGCAATATTATAACTCAACTCATTGCGAATCGACTTGGGGATAATATCGCCTATCCAATCCAGCCGACCCGAAATACTTTCGATATTGGGCTGAGCCTGTAACTTATTACCTAAATCTCTGTAATTTAACACAAGGTTTATGGTGTGATTAGCACCTAATTTCGTTTTTAACTTAGCGGTAACGGTTTCTGCATTAGTGGCATCCTTGAGTTCTCCACTTTGAGGAAGTTTATCCAGCCGTTTTGAATAAAGTACTTCAAATTGTGTGGTTGTGGATAAATTACCTCTCACAAAAAACTGGTGCTCATCAAAATAATTCCTGGAAGAGATAATCGAATCGGTTTGGGTATCTACCGTAGTGTTTTGTTGCAAAATATAACGGTAGCCCGGTTGTACCTTGCCTTTTATATAGGCTTCGGCATTTAGTTTTCGCCATTGGGCAATGGATGTTGGGAGGGTGCCATCCATCATAAAGGCAGTGGCATTTACTTGTAAAAATCCAAGCGACTTTACCAATTTCAATTGATGCTGAAACCCTTGCACCGTATTTTGTTTAGAGCGATAGCTCGCATTATAATTAAAAAAATTTAGCACATCTTTTTCAATACCAACACCCGCTTTTACATTAATATCCTCTGTGCCCAAATTATTGCCTCGGGTGGCTATACCCCAATCTCTATCAAACTCCACCCTCCTAAATCTATCGATAATAGTAAAGTATTTGCTCAAGTATTCAGTTTCGAAATTGGTAGAAAAAGTGTATTTGGACTTGCCTATTGGCTTTTTAGTAATGCTACCACCAATGGCAAATGCCTGCCCATCATTATCTTGGGCATCTAACTCTGAAAACTGGTTTTTATCTAGTTGAGAAAATGCCGATTCAAAATAGATACTGCCATTGGTGCCTAACTTTACATTGCCACTAATCGACACCATTTGCTTTTTATTAGGTGCCGTTAATAAAATAGAGGGAATATAGTCGCCCTGCCCATATCCTACCCACTCATAAACCCGGCCTTGCGCCACATATTCTAAAATCCGATAATTTCCTTTGCCGTGGCCAACTTCGGTAAATTGCACCGTAAATAATTCATTAAGCTCAGCCGTTGTAAACACAAAAATAGTTTCCGTTTGCCCACCGGCTAATGTGTCTTTTTTGAGATATAATAGCTTATCGGGGTTATATTCTGCTAATTTTTCGCCTGGCACCACCGCTTGCTGTAAGCTATCACCGGCATCGTTCAAAATCTGCTTGTCGCTATCGGAGAGCGGCCTGAATAATGATTTGTTTTTGTTGTCCTTTTCTTGATAATACTCAATACCCAACTTAACCTTGCCTACCTGTTGGGTGTGCGAAGCCGTTATAATGGATCGTGCATAACTGCGCACCGCATATTCATAATCAACACGAATACGCGAATACCTTGTAAGCAACACATTACTTGTAAATTCTATTTCGGCTTGGTTATAGTCGATTACATAATCGTTATCATAGCCTCTGATTAGCTGTTTGCCATCTAAATACACTTTTTCTGAATTGGCTATAATAATTACGAAGCCAAGCCCATCGGGTGGAGGAATTTTATAAGGCCCATATACGCCTTCTTGCATATCAAGCCGCTCTGAAGCAAACTGCCCTTTGGCAGCAGATGCCCCAACCGAAGTAGTTGAATTTTTGCCAAAATAATCTATTTCACCTCCAAGTACATTTTTTCGATATTTTAAAAAACGAGTATCCCCATTTTCTAACACCACATCTCCTCCGGTAACCGAAAATTTATCGTTGTATAATTGAATAAAAACCTTGTCGAAATCTTGCAATTGCTGCGTATTACCTTCGGGCTGAAAGGGTATATCTTGGTCGGTGATAGAAGCACGAATGTTGAGGTCATCGGACAGCTTGCCCTCTAAATTAAGATTTAGGCTTGAATTAACCGAAAGGTTTTGCGTGTTGCCCGTAGAAAACCCTCTACTAATTTGGCCACTTCTATTTAATTCGCCCATATCAAATAGCTCTTGGCGTTTATCAGCATACCCCGCCAAAACCCCTTTTTTTTGCGCTGTAAAAAGAGCTGTTGAATCGTAATACCGTGTAGAATCAACTTTATACACCTTTGAAAATACTGGTGGCAACACCGAAAAACATACCTCTAAACTATCCGTTAAGTTCGCCTTTAACTCCACTTTAAATTGAGTAGCATTAATAGGAATAACCGCATAATCAATAGTAGTATTAGAAACTGTAATGGTTTTAAATACAATAAGTTGAGTAGAAGTAACAGTAGCAGATTTAGTAATTTTTTGGCATTGAAAGTTGGTTTCTTGCGCTCGAATATCGAGTACCAACAATATAAACAAGCCTGCAATAAGCCACCGCATTATTTTATAATTGGAAATTCAATTGTAAATATGGTTCCCTCGTTAGGTTCGGAACTAAAATAAATTTTGCCTTGCATATTTTCTACACCATATTTAGTCATTGCCAAACCAATGCCAGAGCCTTGTTCTTTGGTTGTAAATTTTGGAATAAACACTTTATCCCATATTTCTGGAACAATTCCAGCTCCATTATCGCTTATGGTAATTAATAATTGTTCGCCAATTATAGTTTTAATTACAACTTTAACCTGTGTTTGATTCAACTGAATGGATTGTTTAGCATTTAGCAGCAGGTTATTTAACATACGCAATAATAGCTCCGCATCTACCTTGCTATATACTTTCTGGTCGGCCAATTGTAACTTTACTTCAAGGGTCTTTTCAGCAGAAAAAAGAGCCACCGATTTTCGAATAATCGAATGTACTTCTTCTCTTTTAACCACAGGTGTAGGCATTTTTGCAAACTCACTAAACGAAGAGGCTATGCTATTCAACGTTTCTACCTGATCCAATACTGCTTGCAAAGGAATGGCTAATTCTTTAGAAAATTTTTCAGTCCCCTTAAGTTTATTGGTCAGGCGTTGCAGGGTAAGTTTCATAGGAGTTAGCGGGTTTTTAATTTCGTGTGCCACTTGTTGAGCCGCCTCTCTCCACGCCTTTTCCTTTTCCGATTGTTTTAAAGATACCTTACTCTGCTCCAGCTTTGCCAACATTTGGTTATACGCCTTAATTAACATTCCTAGCTCATCTGACCATTGGATGTGAATAGGTTCCGTTTGTGCTGAAAAACTTGTGGATTTAAGTTTATCACCAATGAGCTTTAGCGGACGTGTAAGCCATTTACCTGCAAAATAAGTGGCAAGCATTGTTGCAAAAAGCACAATAACAAATACATTTAAAATGGTATTAAATGCTTCTCTTTTATTGGTACTTAATGAAGTGTTGGTGCCAAAAAATGGCACCGAAATTATACCTAGCATTTCACCTGTTTCGTCCGATTTTACAGCTGCATAGGAGTTTCTGTACGTTAGCTCATCTATCGACTCTTGGAGAACCAAATGATTCTTCCCTTTTTCTTTAATTACCGTTAACGCATATTGATTAATGTAGGGAGCCAGCACCTTTTTATTAAACACGCTAGGTTGAGAGCTACTGATGAGCAGTCCATTTAAATCGAATAAATTAATATCTAACTCCGTATTATCAGATAGAAGTTCTAACCTATTTACCAATTCATCATAACTAGTTTTATCCTTTAAAAAATTAGCGAGGCCGGCACCTAATTGGTTAGATAGCCGATCTACCAGTGTAGTTTTGGTAAGATTAGATTCTGTTTCGAAAGAACTGGACAGTAACCTAAAGGTAACTCCGGTAACAAGAATAAGTGGAATAATAAATACCAAATTTAAGTACAATATAATTCGCTCGGTATAGGAAAACGATTGTATTTTTTGTTTGCTAATGAAAGGAATTACAAACCAAACGATTAAAATTGGGAACAAAGTAATGAGCCAAATAAACGAAAAATTAGAAAGAATAATCTTCGTTTTGTTAAAAGCAGTACTCGCAATTATAAGCCTGTTTTTATCGGTACGTGCCACATAAATTAATCCATTATTAAACCAAACTGCTTTGTTTTGCACGTTAGCAGCCATCGGAAATTCAATGGCTCCAACTGAGTTTACCATTTTACCATTGAGGTAATAGGCAAAACCAGTGTCGTTATTAAAGGACAAACCAAACCTATCATCAACCAATAACGAAGGATAAACCAATGCTCCAGAAAACTGTTTTTCAATAAGCTCCACCAAAACGTAACCAATTACCATATTCCTGCGCTTTATGGTCACATAACCAACATAATGCTTGGCAAAATTGTAGATTTCATCGTTAATCCTAAATACTGACGGATATTCAGTTCTATTGGGTTTGCTATCTAAGCCCTTTAGTTTTTGAAAAACTGTAGAGGAGTCTTTAGCCCCCTCCAAAGGCACACCTTTGGCATCGTATAACCTTATTTGCTGTTCATATTTACTCAAATACGAATTTAAAAACACTTGCCTTATCTTACTTATTACGGTTTTTTTAGATAAAAAAGGGCTTGAAAAACGTGATCGAATAAATTGATCTGACGATAGATCGTTAAGCGCAGAAGACAGCAGAAACTCTCCAAACTCATCGGAACGAGCCAATTTTTTAGATAATACAGAATTCAGTTCTGTTATTTTATGTTGTGTTTCAAAGGTATTAATGGCCACACCATTAATAATAGAGAGTAATCCAAAAAACAACACAATATAGAGGAATCGTTTATACGAAGTTGTATAAAGCGACCTTGCAAAATCGAAATACCATAATACAATAATGACCCCTAAATTGACCCCTGCAAGATGCCCAACCGGCATATTAGCCACATACGATAATGGCAAAAACAGGAGTAATGCCGCTCCTAATAAGCCCAAAAGGTGCTTAATATTGGATACATATTTTAATAAATGCCGTATAATAAAGTGATAGAATAAAAACGTAGATAAATTAACCAATATCACAATTGCAAAAGTTATGCCCCTCGTCCATTCAAATTGCAACGATTGCGATATATCGATGGAAACCTGGGAGTTATCATAGATGGATCGTAATTGAAAAAATGGGTAATTGATTACCCAAAAAGTGAGAAAAGTTAATAATAGCAAGAGGCCAACAGATACCACTTTGTTGGTTGGTTCAGCAAACAATTTTAAAAACCACTTATTTCTTGCCCAAACTCCAAGCCTAAAACTAATTAGTAAAATAAATAAACTGTTAATAAGTAAATCTGCCATTGACCTTTCGAACCAAGAAACGGCATAATACTGAGGATCGAACAAATTTACCCCTGCAAATACGGTAGTACCCTCCATTAAAGGAAAAACCAATTTAAAATAAGCCCAACCTAGCAATATCATAACTACCTCCAACGATTTTTTTCTTTTTAAAACAAACCGATACAACGCATAATAAAACAACAGTTGTAAAAGAAGCAGCAAAAAATCGATGTAAATAATGGGCATAACAATGGCTGGCTTATACCCTTTTTCTAATTTTATTTGAAAGATGGGGCTACCATTAAACGAAATAGTATGACCTTTTAACTCGGTTTCTAAGGCCGCAATTTCAATCCTCCCTTTTTGACCAATGGCAGGGTTTAAGCCAGACTGAATGTACATATTATTGATGGGGTATTTTCGATGGAGTGTAATTAACGAAAACACTTCATAAACGCTAGACTTATAACTAACAACCCATTTACGAACAATAAATTTGCCATAGGGTTTATCAATAAACCGATAACGAACGGAGGATTTTACATCTTTGTAATCAGGAACAAACTTAAAATCGGACCAATTGATGAGCTTTTTATTTTCGAAAATAAAGAAAGGATAGGGCGTTTCTGCCTTTTTGCTTACTGCTACCTTACCAAATAAAGACAAACTATCCAGTATGGCAATCATTTCATATTCTTGCGCTTGTACTTGATTTTGGATAGCGTTGGCAATAAATTGTTCGTTTCTGGCAACTTGCGCAAATTGCTCTTCAACCCACCAGCGCACCAACAAGGTTAAGAGGATAAGGATAAAAGAAGTATATAAAAGAGTCTTATTTTTCACAGCAGAAGTAAATATAAGAGATATCTGATTATCACTTTGCCTGAGCAATAATTTAATCCTCTTTATTTCTCTGACAATTGCTTGCGGCTTTGCTTATACCAAATATATCCTACGGTTGCCACTAATAAATAGGGTGCTGCAAACAAATACATAATACCAAAGTTTAAGGTAGAGGCCAACTGCTCCTGGCTACCATTGCTCACATTGGTTTCGAGGGTGGCACGGCACATAGCGCATTGGGCAAAAGATGCACTGCTATTTGATAAAAATAACACAACTAACCCCAGAAAAGTATAAAAACGTAGCATAGATGCAAAATTAGTGAATTTTAACCTGAATTATTCATTATGTACATCAGTATCCCTTGCAGGAGACACTGATGGGGTGGGATATGCTCGGGATGCGATTGTATAACAAAATTTCGCTAACTTTATATTGTTGTTGCAACATTAATAGACTATTGTCTAATTTTTAGTTGTTTTAGTGTTTTTAGTTGTTTTTATTAATCCTATTAGCTTTATTTGGGCTAAGTTAAGTTTACACTAAACCATTTAAAAAAACTGACCTTATGAAACATTCAAACCACCAAACCACCAAACCACCAAACCACCAAACCAATTTAACTTTCAATCGATAATTAAGGTTGCTGTTTTTACACTATTTTTAGTTATATGCAATTCTTGCCGCTTGCAAAACGAAGGTTTACCCGAACCAAACACCCAATTTGATAACTTTGTAGAAGGGCAAATTGTACTTGGCAAACAGCTCGAAAACCCCTACACGGTAGAAAATATGAAAAAAGCACATGAGAATCTATCTACAAACGGCAGATCGGGGGCAAACATTAGAACAACACACCTCTACCTAAAGTTTAACCCGCAAAACGAAGAAGACCTCGACTTGCTAAAGAGCGACACTACGTTAGAATGGTATGATTACCCGCTAGATTATGAAATGATAAGCGGAGGGTTATTTTACCACGACCCTGCCATACCTACTAATAAGCCAACTTATCAATATGTAGCCGTTAAAGTAGATAAAGAGGTGCCAAGTGTTAACTACGAAATACTAGCAGAATTATATTTACCTGAAGAAGATGTAGAATTAACACAAAATGGAGCAAACAGCACACTGGCAAACGCACTAGTTGATGAAGCACTTAAGCTAACAAATAACCTACCCGAAGCAAGCCAAAGCAACTCTACTAATGCAAAAGTGGCAAGCAATACATGGAACCCTGCCGGCAAAATACAAGTGTGGGACGATGTAATTGGCACACATACTACAACAACACGGGTATTTCACTACTGGGAGTATTATGATTGTGAAGATGAAGGTGGAGGCATGCAAATGCAAACTATAGTTCTACCTGGCGAACAATGCAGGCGAGCCATATACCGCACTGAAACCAGTGACCCTATGGCAGGCAGCAAAATACCTTTAGCGGGTGTAAAAGTAAGGGCTCGTAGCTGGTTTAAAACCCGCACCGCCCTAACCAATGCACAAGGCAATTACTACATTAGCTTTTTTAGAAACCAAGTAAACTACAGTATAAAGTGGGAACGAAACGATTATGACATTAGGGATAATCGATTTTTCCAGGCTTATTTTTCCGGCCCTAAGAAAAAAGGCAATTGGAATGTAGATTTGGTAAGCGGAAAAGCCTTAAGGCACGCTACTATACATAGGGCTGCCCATCGGTATTTTTACCAGAATATTGGAGGATTAAACCCTGCAACCAGACTTAGCAGATTAAAACTAGCTTATATAGATAAAGTAGGCACCGGAATAAATCGGGGGTATTTGCAGCATGGTACGCTTGGTTTATATGCAGCCATAAAAATATGGGGTAAAAATGAAAATGATAATAGTGCCTATTATGATACCAATCAAATTTTTAGCACAACCATACATGAAATTGCGCATTCTATGCATATTAAAGAAATGGCAGGTCTTGTTCAATTTATGCAAGTAGATAAATTAATACGCGAAAGCTGGGCCAATGTAGTGGAGTGGTTTATTACGCGATTAGAATATAATGAGCGAGGCGTAGCCAATTATGATAGGCCTAATATAAATAGAGACCCAATAAGAAATCCAGCAGATCATATACAATGGTGGGATAATACTGTTGATGAAGAGGCTTTAGACTACACGCCAATATTTATTGATCTGATAGATGATTTTAACCAAACTACTGGCCTAAATGACCAAATTACAGGTTATACGATGCCAACCCTTGAACAGGTAATTTTAAAACATGCTTATGGGCTAACATCCTTTAGAGATAGGCTTAAAGCCAACAGGCCTGCCGGTGTTACCAACCAGCAAATTGATGATTACTTTACTTATTACTTTAATTTATAAAATTATGAAAAGTACAATATTCATTTTAATTGCTTTTATATTCTCATCATGCACGGAAGCTCCAGTTGGTGATAGCACTTATACTACTTTAATTAACCAATCGGGTCATGATATTGAGTTGCAAGAATTTCTAAATGGCATTTATAGCACCTCAAGTTTTATAGATAATAATCAAAGCAAAGATTTTAATTTTATATCAGGAAATCCTGGAGGCTTTACCGGGCCTTCTATTCGTCCACTGTCATACTCAGATTCCATCCGAATTATTTATTACGAAAAAGCTTCTATTTGGCATACCACAGATGAAAACTCACCTGTAAGCAGAAGTTTAATGTTGGAAAGTTCGTACGAGGGTGGTAAAGTAGGAGATGGGGTATATGAGTTTACTTATACCTTTACACCCGAAGATTATGAGGAGGCATTGGAGTTTGGGGAGTAGATTGCCCACAGATTTCGCAGATTAGCGCAGAAAATATGCATACACTCGGGGTGCGACTCGCAGTCGCGCTCCGAGTTTACACATATACAATGGTGGGATAATACTGTTAATGAAGAGGCTTTAGACTACACGCCAATATTTATTGATCTGATAGATGATTTTAACCAAACTACTGGCCTAAATGACCAAATTACAGGATATACCATGCAAACGCTTGAACAGGTAATTTTAAAACATGCTTATGGGCTAACATCGTTTAGAGATAGGCTAAAAGCCCATAGGCCTACTGGAGTTACCAACCAACAAATTGATGATTACTTTGTCTACTATTTCAACTTATAAACTTAATATAAAATGAAAAATGTATTAATATTAATCGCAATAGTAATAACAGTTTCATGTACAGAACCAATTGGGGATAGAGCAAATACAACTCTGATAAATAATTCAGGACATTCTATTGAAATGCAGATATACCATAGTGGAGAATTTCAATCAGTAACAATAATAGATAATAATAAAACCAAAGAGTATCAAGACGGAGGTAAACCAGGACTAACGGTGGGGTTCTTTCTTCCTCCTTTTGATGCAGATTCTATTCGAATTATTTATTTTAAAAAAGCCTCTATCTGGCATACCGAAGATGAAAACTCACCTGTAAGCAGGAGTTTAATGTTAGAAAGCTCGTACGAGGGTGGTAAAGTAAGAGATGGGCTTTATGAGTTTACTTATACCTTTACACCTGAAGATTATGAGGAGGCATTGGAGTTTGGGGAGTAGATTGCCCACAGATTTCGCAGATTAGCGCAGAAAAATATGCTTACACTCGGGGCGCGACTCGCAGTCGCACTCCGAGTTTACACATATACAATGGTGGGATAATACTGTTAATGAAGAGGCTTTAGACTACACGCCAATATTTATTGATCTGATAGATGATTTTAACCAAACTACTGGCCTAAATGACCAAATTACAGGATATACCATGCAAACGCTTGAACAGGTAATTTTAAAACATGCTTATGGGCTAACATCCTTTAGAGATAGGCTTAAAGCCAACCGGCCTACTGGTGTTACCAACCAACAAATTGATGATTACTTTGCTTATTACTTTAATCTTTAGTACTATGAAAAATATAATATACTTATGTTCTTTATCAATCATTTTGCTTAATTCCTGTGTTGAAGGCCCGGTTGGCGACATTACCTATACAACCATATTAAACAATTCTGAACATAACATAGAATTACAAGAATTTTATAATGGCGCATACAGGTCTTCTGCCTTTATAGATAATAATCAATCCAAAGAATTTAAATTTGGCCCTGGCGGCCCTGGAGATCCCACTGGGGCTCATATTCTCCCTCTAGTTAATGTTGATTCCATCCGAATTATTTATTACGAAAAAGCCTCTATTTGGCATACTACAGATGCAAACTCACCTGTAAACAGGAGTTTAATGTTAGAGAGTTCGTACGAGGGTGGTAAAGTAAGAGATGGGGTATATGAGTTTACTTATACCTTTACACCCGAAGATTATGAGGAGGCATTGGAGTTTGGGGATTGAATTGAGGTGTCCCGCAGATTTCGCAGATTAGCGCAGAAAAATATGCTTACACTCGGGGCGCGACTCGCAGTCGCGCTCCGAGTTTACACATATACAATGGTGGGATAATACTGTTAATGAAGAGCAATTA
>Ga0256839_1003970_pt1 | contig 14817 bp, 11 predicted proteins | sample 354166metaG_FD_185968 | JGI IMG/M metagenome (GOLD analysis project Ga0256839, IMG submission 185968) | Hydrothermal vent microbial communities from Mid Atlantic Ridge, Atlantic Ocean - 354-166 | ecosystem: Environmental > Aquatic > Marine > Hydrothermal vents | place: Atlantic Ocean: Mid... | reverse complement strand
CCGCCGCCACAGGCCGCCAGTCCAAGCGATGCCAAAAGCAGCAAAAAATACAGTGATTTGCGTTTCATTCCTCCTTTCCTCCACTTTTTCCATTAACGAGTGGACATTGTAATCCTTGCGAACGGTTTGCTGTCAACAGAAATACTTCACAAACGGCCGATCAGCGCCCGTTGGCGCCATAGTCCACATGAAAGGCTTCGCGGCCAATCAGCGTGTCCAGCTGCAGCAGGCAGTCGTCACTGGGGCGCAGACTGTAGCGGGTAGTGCGCAGATGGTAACGGTAGCCGTCGTGTTTGCGGTGAAACACCAGCGGCAGGGCCTGGTCGCTGCGAAACCCGCTCAGCAAACGGTCAAGGGCTGCGACATCGGCCTTCCCCTCCCCGAGATCGATGTGCAGGGCGCGGGCCTGTTCGGCGCGCCAGTCCTCGAGCAGGCGAATCCGCCGCGGGCGGATGCGGATGCCGTTGTTGTAGTCGTCATAGGCGATGCCGCCCTCGACCACCCAGATGCGGTCCTTCTGAATCAGCGGCTCGACTTCCGCCAGCAGATCGGGAAAGATGCGCACCTCGACCCGGCCGCTGCGGTCGTCCAGTGTGACCATGACCTCGCGGCCATTGGCGCCGTTGCGGCTGCGGATGCCGACCACCAGGCCGACCACCGTGGTCTGTTCGTCCTTGCGCCGGCGAAAACCGTTTTCGGAACCGCCTTCGCCCGGGTCCAGCTTTTCCAGCCATTGCCCCAGGTTGCGATCGACGATCTGGCGGATCTCCGCCTCGAACAGGTCGATGGGGTGCCCGGTGAGGAACAGGCCGAGGCTGTCCTTTTCGTGCATCAGCCGTTCACGCTCATCCCAGGGCGGGGTCTTGGGCAACGGCCGCTCTTCCACCGGGGCTTCTTCCATCGCGAACAGATCGACCATCCCCGCTTCGCGGTCCTTCTGTTTCTGTTCGGCGGCCTGCAGGGCATAGGGCAGATGGGCGATGAGCGCGGCCCGGTTGCTGGAGAAGCCGTCCATCGCACCGGCATGGATCAACGCCTCGAGCACCTTCTTGTTGACCTTGCCGGTATTGACCCGCTCGCAGAAGTCATCCAGCGACCGGTAGTCACCGCCGCGCTCGCGCTCTTCCAGAATGGTCTCGATGGCGGACTGTCCCACCCCCTTGATGGCGCCCAGGCCATAGATGATCTCGCCGCCCCGACCGGCACGGAAACGATAGACAGAACGATTGACATCCGGTGGCAGCAGCTTCAGCCCCATGCCCCGGCATTCCTCGATCAGCGTCACCACCTTGTCGGTGTTGTCGAGATCGGCGGAGAGCACCGCGGCCATGAATTCCGACGGGTAATGGGCCTTCAGCCACAGCGTCTGGTAGGACACCAGTGCATAGGCCGCGGAGTGGGATTTGTTGAAGCCGTAGCCGGCGAACTTCTCCATCAGGTCGAAGATGTAGTTGGCGGTGTCTTCATCGACCCGGTTCTTCAATGCACCCTCGAGGAAAATCTTGCGCTGCTTGGCCATCTCCTCGGGCTTCTTCTTGCCCATCGCGCGGCGCAGCAGGTCGGCACCGCCCAGCGTGTAGCTGGCCAGTTCCTGGGCGATCTGCATGACCTGTTCCTGATAGAGGATGACACCGTAGGTGGGCTTGAGGATGGTTTCCAGCGCCGGGTGCGGGTATTCGACACGGGCACGGCCGTGCTTGCGGTTGATGAAGTCGTCCACCATGCCGGATTGCAGCGGGCCGGGCCGGAACAGCGCCACCAGGGCCACGATATCCTCGAAGCAATCGGGTTTGAGGCGACGGATCAGGTCCTTCATGCCGCGTGATTCGAGCTGGAACACGGCCGTGGTCTGGCAAGCCAGCAGCAGATCGTAGGCGTCCCGGTCGTCCAGCGGTATGCGCTCGATCTCGATCTGTTCATCGGGGGAACGCTCGGCATTGATGGCCTTCAGCGCCCAGTCAATGATGGTCAGGGTGCGCAGCCCGAGAAAGTCGAACTTGACCAGACCGACATCCTCCACATCGCCCTTGTCGAACTGCGACACCAGGCCGCTGCCACCGGGTTCGCAGTAGATGGGCGTGAAGTCGTTGAGGTCGCTGGGCGAAATCACCACCCCGCCCGCGTGCTTGCCGACATTGCGGGTCAGGCCTTCGAGGCTGCGCGCCATGTCGAGTATGGCGGCCACCTCCTCGTCATCACGATACAGGTTGCGCAGGTCTTCCTCCTGCTCCAGTGCCTTGTCCAGCGTCATGCCAATTTCGAAGGGGATCAGCTTGGCGATGCGGTCCACGAACCCGTAAGGCTGGCCCAACACCCGGCCCACATCGCGCACCACCGCCTTGGCCGCCATGCTGCCGTAGGTGATGATCTGCGAGACCTGGTTGCGGCCGTAATGGTCGGCCACGTATTCGATCACCCGGTCGCGCTTCTCCATGCAGAAATCGATGTCGAAGTCGGGCATGGACACCCGTTCCGGGTTGAGAAAACGCTCGAACAGCAGTTCATACTCCAGCGGATCGAGGTCGGTGATCTTCAGCGCATAGGCGACCAGCGACCCGGCGCCGGAACCGCGCCCGGGCCCCACCGGTATGTCGTGCCGCTTGGCCCATTCGATGAAGTCCATGACGATGAGGAAGTAGCCGGGAAAGCCCATCTGGATGATGACTTCAAGCTCGGTCTCCAGACGCTCCTCGTAAGGTGTGCGGTCCAGCGTCTCGCCCTCGGGCAGGCGCGACTGCAGAAAGGCCAGCCGTTCCTCCAGTCCCTTGCGCGCCACTTCACGGAAATAGCTGTCGGTGGTGTGACCTTCGGGTATCGGGAATTCCGGCAGGTAGTTCTTGCCCAGGGTCAGCCGAACATTGCAGGCCTCGGCAATCCGCACCGTATTGTCGATGGCCTGGGGAATGTCGCTGAACAGCTCCGCCATCTCGTCGGCGGTCTTCAGGTATTGCTGATCGGTGTAGTTGCGTGGCCGGCGGGCATCGTCCAGGGTGAAACCGGAGCAGATGCAGACGCGCACTTCATGGGCCTCGAAATCGGAGGGATCGAGAAAACGCACTGCATTGGTGGCTACTACCGGCAGGCCGCGTTCGGCGGAGAAACGCACCGCCTGTTCGATCCATTCCTCTTCATGAGGCCGGCCGCAACGCTGCAGCTCAAGGAAATAACGGTTCGGGAACAGCGCCTGCCAGGCGTCGAGAAAGTCCTCCGCGAGGCCCAGATTGCCGGAGCGCACCGCCAGGCCGACATCGCCTTCGAGCGCGCCGGAGAGCGCAATCAGACCGTCGGTCATGCCGTCGAGCCACTCGGCGGCGATGGTCGGCCGGTCGGCGACCTGCCCTTCCTGATAGGAACGGGAGATCAGCTTCTTCAGGTTCAGGTAACCGGCATCGTTCTGACACAAGAGGATCAGCCGGCTGAGTGCATTGTCGCGGCCGGCATGGCGGACCCACACATCGGCACCGAAGATCGGCTTGACGCCCGCGGCCGTCGCCGCCTTGAACAGCTTCACCAGCGCAAACAGGTTGGACATGTCGGTCAGTGCCACCGCGCCCATGCCCCGCTCCACGGTCTGGGCAATCAGCGGCTTGATGCGCAGGGTGGAATCGACCAGCGAGAATTCGCTGTGCACATTGAGGTGGACGAAGCGGGTGCTCACGACTCGCCCCGGCCGTCCAGCACTTCGCGCACCGGACGGAAGCTGCGCCGGTGCTCGGCGCAGACGCCGTGCAAGGCCAGCCGCTCACGGTGCAGCGCAGTGGGATAGCCCTTGTGCCGGTCGAAGGCGTATTCAGGGTAACGCCGGTGCAGCTCCAGCATCTGCCGGTCGCGGTACTGCTTGGCCAGTATCGATGCCGCACTGATGCAGGGCTCGCTGAGGTCGCCCTGAACGATGGCACGACAGGCCAGTCCGTCCAGATCCGGCGCGCGGTTGCCGTCCACCAGTACCAGCACCGGATGCCGCTCCAGAGCGAAGACCGCGCGGCGCATGGCCAGCAGACTGGCCTGCAGGATGTTCAGGGCATCGATCTCGCCAACACTGGATTCGGCGACGGCGAAGCACAGCGCCTGTTCGCGTATGCGTGTTTCCAGCTGAGCGCGGCGCTGTTCACTGAGTTTCTTGGAATCGGTCAGGCCGTCGATGGGTCGCGCCGGATCGAGGATCACCGCCGCGGCCACCACGCTGCCGGCCAGCGGTCCGCGGCCGGCCTCGTCGACACCGGCGATCAGAGACCCGTCGTTGGAAGATTCGCCATCGATCATGCGGGTTTTTGCGGGTTCATGAGTTATAATCGTGTGCTTTTCACGGGCAGAAAATGATGTCGAATCCCCTCAAGGTCGCCGTCGTCGGCGCGGGCCACCTGGGCAAGTGGCATGCCGACAAGTACGCCGCCCATCCGCACTGCGAACTGGTCGCGGTGGTGGACAGCGATGGCGCCACCGCCGAGACCATCGCCGGCAAGCACGGGGCGCGGGCGGTGACCGATTATAAAGAGATTCTCGGCGCTGTCGATGCGGTCAGTCTGGTGGTGCCCACCAGCCTGCATTTCGCCATCGCCCGGGATCTGCTCGCCGCCGGCATTCACTGCCTGATCGAAAAACCCATTACCCAGACCGTCGATGAAGCCCAGCAACTGATCGAGCTGGCGACCGCACGCGGCCTGACCCTGCAGGTCGGGCATATCGAACGCTTCAACGCGGTGATGATGGACATCGACGAGGTCCTCGACCACCCGCGCTTCATCGAATCCACCCGGCTGGCGCCCTTCACGCCCCGCGCCACCGATGTCAGCGTCATCCTCGACCTGATGATCCACGACATCGACATCATCCTCGACCTGATCGACAGCCCGATCCGCGACATCCGCGCCAGCGGCATCTCGGTGCTCTCCGACGAGATCGACATCGCCAACGCACGCCTCGAATTCGAGGACGGTTGCATCGCCAATGTCACGGCCAGCCGCATCAGCCGCAAGCGCGAGCGCAAGCTGCGCATTTTCCAGAAGGACGCCTACATCTCGGCGGACTTCCAGGACCGCATCCTCGCCATCAACCGCAAGGGCGAGGAAACCGACGAAGACGGCTACCCCGGCATCACACACCGGCAGCACGAGTACGAGAACAGCGACGCGCTCAATCTGGAGATCCTCGACTTCATCGACGCCATCCGCAGCGGCCGTCCACCCAAGGTCACCGGCGCCGATGGCAAGCGCGCACTGGAGACCGCCACCCGAATCACCCAACTCATCAAGGCTTGAATCCATGAACATTCCAATGGTCGATCTGCAGGGCCAGTACCGAACCCTGAAAGACGAAATCGAACCGGCCCTGCTGCAGGCGCTGGCCGATGCCCGCTACATCCTCGGCCCCAATGTGCAGGCCTTCGAACAGGAAGCCGCCGATTACCTGGGCGTGCGCCATGCGCTGGGCTGTGCCTCCGGCACCGACGCCCTGCACTTGGTGCTGCGCGCCGCCGGCATCGGTCCCGGTGACGAAGTCATCACCACCGCCTTCACCTTCATCGCCACCGCGGAGGCGATCCGTTACTGCGGCGCCACGCCGGTGTTCGTCGACATCCTGCCGGACTCGCTGAACATCGACCCCGATGCCGTCCGCGCCGCCGTCAGCGAGCGCACCCGTGCCATTCTTCCGGTGCACCTGTTCGGCCAGAGCGCCGACATGGACGCCATTACCGCCATCGCGGAGGAACACGGCCTCAAGGTCATCGAGGACTGCGCCCAATCCTTTGGCGCTGCCTACCGCAAACGCATGACCGGCGGTATCGGCGACGCCGGCGCCTACAGCTTCTTCCCCAGCAAGAACCTGGGCGGTTTCGGCGACGGCGGATTGGTCACCACCAACGACGACACCCTGGCCGAGCGGATCCGCATCCTGCGCAATCACGGCAGCAGCCAGCAATACCACCACGATGTGATCGGTTACAACAGCCGCCTCGATGAACTGCAGGCGGTGGTACTGCGCATCAAGCTCAAGCGCATCGACGACTACAACCGCAACCGGCTGCGCGTGGCACAGACCTACAACCGGCTGCTCGAAGGCAGCGGTCTGGTCACCCCCAAAATCCCCGACGATCGAGACCACATCTTCCATCAGTACACCCTGCTCTGCGATCCTGAACGGCGCGATGCGATCAAGACCCATGTGCTGAACCGGGGCATCGCCTGCGCGGTTTATTACCCGATCCCCCTGCATCGGCAAAAGGCCTTCGCCGATGCACCCCCGGTAGCGTTGCCGGTCACCGAGGAAACCTCCCTGCGCTGCCTGTCCTTCCCGGTCTTCCCGGAAATGACGGAACAACAGATCGAAACCGTCTGCGCGGCCATCCGCGAGGCCCTGTAATCCCTTGAGCGGTCCGCACAAGTCCCTGCATGTCATGATGCTCGCCGGAGAAGCCTCCGGCGACGCCCATGCGGCGGAAGTGGTGGAACGGCTGCGCGCATTGTCCCCCGGCATCCGCATCAGCGGCATGGGCAGCGAACGCATGAAGGCGGCCGGCGTCGATCTGTTCTTCGATTCCGCCAGCATCGCCGTGGTCGGCATCGTCGAGGTACTGCGCCACTGGGGCGAGATCAGGCAGGCGATGCGCCGCGTAGAGCAACAACTGGAGCAGCAGCGGCCCGATCTTCTGGTCCTTGTGGACTACCCGGAATTCAACCTCAAGATGGCGCGCCACGCCAAGGCACTGGGCATACCGGTAGTGTTCTATATCAGCCCGCAGGTCTGGGCCTGGCGTCCGAAGCGCATTCACCGGATCGGTGCGTCCATCGACCACATGGCGGTGCTATTCCGCTTCGAGGAGACCTTCTACCGCAAGGCCGGCATTCCGGTCACCTGGGTCGGCCACCCGCTGGTGGACAAGGTGCGCTCGGAAGTCCCCCCCGACGACGAAAAGGCCAGGCTGGGCATCGCCTCCGGGCAGCGCGTCGTCGGTCTGTTTCCGGGCAGCCGCCGGAGCGAGATCCAGCGGCTGCTGCCGCTGTTGCTGGACACCGCGGAACGGCTGCATCGCCGCCGTCCGGAGCTGCATTTCCTGCTTCCGGTGGCCGAAACCCTGGATTTCGACGCCATCGAGCGCCAGTGTGCCGCCCGCAAGCTGCCGCTGACCCTGACCCGTGACCGGCTTTACGATGTCATTCCCGTCTGCGACGCCATCGCCTCCTGCTCCGGTACCGTGACCCTGGAAATCGCGCTGCTGGAAACCCCCCTGTGCATTGTCTACCGCATGGCAGCGCTGTCGTGGCTGATCATGAGCCGGCTGGTGACCATCGAACACATCGGCCTGGCCAATATCGTCGGCGCCGATGGCGCGGTACGGGAGCTGTTGCAAAAGGACGCGACACCGGAACGTATCGGCGCGGAAATCGAGGCCCTGCTGGATGACCCGGATCACCGGAACCGGGTCATCGAGGGCCTGCGCAAGGTGCGGAAGAACCTGGGTGAAGGCGATGGCGCCGGACGCATGGCTCATCTGGTGCTGCGGATGGCCTCCGGGGATGCCGTTCAGGAGGCGTAGTCACGGGCGATCTGCGCCATCTCCTTGCGCAGGAACAGGAACAGGTCGAACAGCCTGGGATCGAACTGCTTGCCCCGGCCCTCGCGCAGTATCCCGATCGCCCGATCCAGGGGCATCGCATCCTTGTACACCCGCTTGTGGATCAGCGCATCGAAGACATCGACGATCGCCACGATGCGCGCGGCTTCCGGGATCTGTTCCCCCTTGAGCCCTTCGGGATAACCTTCGCCGTCCCAGCGCTCATGGTGATAGAGGGCGATGTCCCGGGCCATCTGTACCAGGCTGGTTTCCGAGTTTTCGAGGATCTTGCCGCCGATCAGCGCGTGCATCTTCATGATTTCGAATTCATCGTCGGTCAGCTTCGACGGCTTGCGCAGTATGTGGTCGGGAATGCCAATCTTGCCGATATCGTGCATCGGTGCGGCGATGCGGATTTCTTCCACCTTGTCGGCCGGCCAGCCCAGATGACGCGCCATCAACTCGCTGTACAGCCCAAGACGGCGAATATGGGCTCCGGTTTCTCCATCGTCGCGCGAGTCGGCCGCCGCCACCAGGCGCAGGGCGATTTCTTCCTCGCGGCGGCGTATCTCGCTGGTGCGCTTCCGCACTTCCTGTTCGAGCATGTTCTTGATCAGCTCGCCCTCGCGACCGATCTGCAGAAAACTGTGGTTCTGCTGGTAGGCTTCATCGAGCATCTCGATGAACAGCAGGTTCCTCCCCTGCCAGTTCAGTGCGCTGGCTTCCAGCGGAAGCTCCTGCCCGCTGCCATCGTTCTCGATCCAGGGCCCCGACCTCAGCCGGCGGGGGTTGTCGGGCTCCTGCCACAGCTTTTCGGCATCCACCAGAAAGTTCTCGATGAACGGAAACTTCAACTGTGGCCGCAGCTCTGCGGGGGTTTCCAGCAATTCCGGATAGAGCTCGACGAAACGGCGGTTGACCGGCCTCAGGATCATGAACGAGCCGTCCTCGTTGCGCTGCAGCGCGAGCATCTCCAGCGCCTCGAAGAAATCGATGCCCTGGTCGCAGCTGCGTTCGAGGCGTTTCAGCTGCTCCTGCAGCAAACGCAGTTCGTTGCCCTTCTGGTGGGCCACCGTTTGCCACTCCAGGGCTTCGGTACGATCGGCAAGAATGATCCACACCCGGTCTCCGTCGCGGAACAGGTGCACATCGACCACCACCTCGTCGGTCAGGTGTACCGACGGCACGCTCGTGCAGTCTTCTTCCAGCGGCAGAAAGCCATTGAGAAACAGGGCGCGGTCGAGGATGTTTTCACCTATCTTCCACTGCGGCAGGCCGAGATCCTGGAGCGCTCCGCCCTGATTGCGCAGCGTTCCCTGGCCATCGATGCACAGCCAGGCAAAGTGTTGGGATTCGAGCGTGATGCGCAGAATCCGGTCGATGATCTGGGGTGGATAGGATTGCGCCATGGTGTTATGCCTGTTCCATCATTGCCGTGCCGATGCGTTCGAACAACGCCTCGACCCCCGAACCGTTCAGTGCGCTGGTGTCGAAGATCGTCCAGCCCTGAGTACGCAGCTCCTGCAGCCTGTGCTCGGGTATCTGCCATTCATCCCGGCAGTCCGCCTTGTTGAGCGCAAGCACGAACGGCAGGGCATGGTCGGCATTGAAGCGTTTCTGCAGGTCGATCGCGGTATCCAGTGTTTCGGGGCGCAGGCCATCGGCGACCAGTATCAGCCCGGCGGCACCGCGCAGGTAGGTGGCCCGCACCTTCATGAACTCGTCTTCACCGGCCAGATCCCAGAGGATCAGTTGCACCGGTGTCCCGCCGATCTCCAGCAATTTCTGATCGATCTTGACGCCCAGCGTCGTATGGTAGCGCTCGTCGAAGATGCTGTGGACGAACCGCTGCACCAGAGATGTTTTGCCCACCGCAAAGGCGCCGAGCATGCAGACCTTGAATTTGTACATGGCTTCACTCATGGAGGGTATTTGATGGCATTTTAATCCCATGGACTTCAGAAAACCGTGCGGCCGTCATCATTCGATGATGACCTCGAAGGAGACACGGCGGTTATGACGGCGCTCCTCCGCGCTCTTTTCCGGTGCGGCCAGTGTTTCGATTCCCTTGATCAGAACGCCTGAGGCCGGCACCCCCTGCAGAAACAGTTGCTGGGCCACGAAGTCGGCCCGTTCGAGGCTGAGCAGCAGGTTGTCCTCGAAGCTGCCGGTGGAATCCGTATGACCGTGCAGCACCAGCGTCACCTTGCGCCCCAGCTTGCGCGCGGTGGCAAACAGTTGCAGTGCCAGATCGGCGGCCTGCTGCATCTGGCTTTGATCCGTCAGGTTGAAGGACAGCGCCGAATCGAACAGGATGCTGATCGATTCCAACGCACTCTTGATGCTTTGCAGCTTCGTGCCATCCGTGTTGACCAGCCGCTGGAGATCCAGCCCGCGGATCACCGGATATTCCGCGACCCGCTGCTTGAGCCGGGCGATCCAGCCGCTGTCGGCGGAGCCGGAAACCTGCAGCACGCGGTCTTTCAGTTCCAGCTGCACCGTGGCGGGCGCATCGAATACTTCCAGTGACGGCAACACCTGGACAGCGCTGGCATCGAAACGACGCACGCCCGGGATCAGCAGCGCACGGACTTCCGCCCGCTCCAGCCAATCGCCCGGCGCCACACCACTGGCCTTGACCGCTCCCGTGCTGCTGTCGAATTCGAGCTGCACCGAGTCGGGCGCGCCAAGGTCGTTCAGGTTCACTTCGCTGACCAGCCCCGATGTGTCGATGTCCTGGGCTCCGGCCAGCAGAGCGGCACGGTCGCGGAAGCGCCGTATCCACTCGGGGCTGGCCACGCCTTCGACGACCAGGCGGCCATCCTCCAGGCGCAGATCGACACTCTGCGGCGGCTGGGTGGCGCGCAGCAGACGGCGGTGCACGAACTCCTGCTGCAAGGACTGATAGGGCCTGAAGTCGAGGCGAACATCGTCCGGGTCAAGCACCGTCTGGGCCAGCATTGCCTTGGGATCGCGGGCCAGCGGGTCGCGCAGGCCCCGCACGCTGAGACGGCCGTCATCATCGTCGACCGCCGTGACCACCAGCCCCGGTTCCTGCTCCAGCCGCTGGACAAAGTCTTCACGCTGCCCGTTCCACCACCAGCGGTTGACGCCCCACAGCACCGCCAGCATGAGGAGCGCGAACAGGACCAGCCGGGTCTTGAGGGTGAGGCCGCGCGAGGGTCGGCGGTACTTCGACTGCAGCAGGGGCAGCAACAGCCCTTCCAGTGCCGAGAAGACCGACATGTCGCCGTTGAACTCACCCAGTACCGAAGCATAGCGTCGCTGGATGTCCTCGACCACCTGCTGCATCTGTTCCCGCAGCTCAGCCGGCGCCTCCCCGCGAAGGGCCAGGGCCAGCAATACATCGGGACCGGTCTCGATGCGTATCGACAGATCACCGTATTCAATGTGGCCCAGCTGCCCGGCCTCACCCGATTCGAAAGAATCCTCGACGAAATCGCCAATGGCCGCCAGCATCGACGATACCATGTCCGGATCCTTGTAAAGGACGCCTTCGGCCTGCACATGCCCGAGCAGGATGCCACTGCGGCGGTGGATCAGAAACACCTGCTCGACCCGGTAGTGGAGGCTGTGCAGCATCACCACCTGCGCATAGGGGATGCCACTGCGCCAGGATTCGAAACGCCACTTCAGGCCTTGCCAGGAGAGGCCGGCTTCCAGCGCCTGGTTGAGGTTGCGCAACAACTGGCGGATGGTTTCGGATATGGACTTGCGTATCGCCGGGCCGATCGCCGGATAGAGGGCATCGGCGAAACGCTGGCTGTCACGCTGGATCAGCAGCCGTACCACGGCTTCGACGGTCGGGGCGAGGCTTTCGTTGAGTTCGCCGCGCTTTTCCAGGCGCTTCAGCGCCAGCGGCAGCAATTCCGCCAGACGGCGCAACCGTTCTTCGGGACTGCGGGCTTCCGCGTCGATCCGCCGCAGGCGTTCCAGATCCTCACCGAGAAACAGCCCCTTGAGGGCTTCCAGCTGATCCGGTCGCTCGGGTAGTTCGGTCATGGTCGGGCCGGTCAGCAAATCAGCTCGATCCGCCACGCTCCTCATCGTCCGTGAGCTGCATCGCAAGCGAGGTAAGCATTTCGGCCAGCAACGAACGGTCCACCTTGGACTGGTTCAGGTCACGGTGCTGTTTATCCATGCGCTGTCGCATCTGCTCCTGCAGCTTCTGCAGTTCGGCGCTGGCTTCCTGGCTGTGCTTGAGCAGTTTCTGATTGAAATCCCGCCCCTGCTCCTCGATCCGGGCGGACAGGTCGCTCAGGCGGCCGTCGATCTGCCGGGCCAGCTTCTTGAGTTCATCATGCAGGTCATCGAGCTGCTTCTGCCGTGCGTCTGCCTCATTCTTCAGCTTGCCCGAGAGGATTTCGGCTTCGCTGTCGATGTAGGTCTGGAGGGATTCGTTCTGGCGCTGGGATTCGCCCCTCAGCGCGTCGAGATCGCTGTTGAGGCGGTCCTCGATCTGCGCGAACTTGCGTTCGAACTCGCGCAATTGCTGCCCGAAGAGTATGTCACGGATCTTGTCGACATTGTCGCCTGTGTCGCTGTCTGCGGTTTCAGGACTCTCTTTGCGTCGGCGCGGGGTCTTCTTGGTGTCGGCCATTCTACCCTCTTGTTAACAGTTGCATTTCTTGAACTGATTATACCCCACCCTGCACACAATCAAATCGCGATCGGGAATACTGTGAACTGGCCCGGCAAAATCTTCAGCCTATACTAGACTTGATCGATATCCTCGTTACCGATCACACAATACACCTGCACGATGGACAGTCTCAGAATTCTCATCAAACCGTTTGCGCTCACGCTTGGTGCGCTGATGCTCTACAACGGAATCGTCCATGTACTGACCGGCATGGATCCGGCCCATACCCTGTGGTTCACAGTGAGTGCCCTGCTGGCGATGGCCACCGGTTTCGCCTTTTTCTATACCAGCCTGTTCCAGCCGCTGCATAAGGCCCAGGAGCTGTTGCAGCGCATCGCCCTCAATGAAGAGCCCGAGCAGGCGGAACGGCTGTTCAGCGATCTGGCCTCACGACAACCGGCTCTGTTGCAGCCGCTCACTCGCGTCCACCGGTTGCTGTCCGATTTCCGTCAATCAGCGGGCAAACTGGCCACCACATCCAGCCACAGCGCCATTTCCGCGGCCGAGGTGTCCTTTTCCGTATCCCAGTTGCGCCAGCGCATCGACGGACAGGCGCAGGAAGTGGCCCAGGTCGCCGAGTCCTCCGAGGTCATCACCCGGCTCGGCAAGCAGGTCGCGGAATACTCCGAGGAGGCGCGTGGCTACTCCCATGAAGCCCGTGTCGACAGCGAACAGGGACGGCAGGTCCTTCAGCTGACGCACGGCAAGATCGAGAGCATCCTGCAGAATACCGAGAACGCCTACAGCAGCATCGATGCGCTGAGCCGCAATTCGGACAAGATCAAGGAAGTCACCCAGGTGATCGATGAGATCGCCGGACAGACCAACCTGCTGGCATTGAATGCCGCCATCGAGGCGGCCCGCGCCGGAGAGATGGGCCGCGGCTTCGCCGTGGTTGCCGATGAGGTGCGTTCACTGGCGGCGCGCACCACCGAAGCCACCGGCGAAGTCGCCCGCATCATCGAACAGAATCACAGCCAGACCGCCGAGGTCGTCGCCCTGTTCCGTCAACTGGCAGAAGAGGTACGGGAAGGGACGGAATCGATCAGTTCGATCGAAGGCATTCTGGGCAATGTCACGGCCAAGGTCAGTGGCGTTGAGGAGCGCATCGGCAGTATTGCCGAGCATGCACGCGAGAATCACCAGCACTTGGAGACCATCAGTGCCTCGGTATCCCGTCTCAACGAGGAGCTGTCGGAAAGCGCCCAGCATGTGCACCGTCTGGACGAAGAGGCCGAGACATTCACCGGCATGGCCGAACAGGCGAATGCCGCGCTGGCCGAGCTGGCCATCGACGGCATACACCAGGATGTCTACCGTATCGCCGAAACCGCGGCGCAGCGCATCGGTCAGCAGTTCGAGGCGGCCATCGCGCGCGGAGAAATCAGTGAAAGCGACCTCTTCGACCGCGACTACCAGCGCATCGAGGGCAGTGACCCGGCCAAATACCATACCCGCTATGACCGTTTCGCCGATGAGTTGTTGCCGACCATTCAGGAACCGATCCTGGCCGAACACCCCTTCATCGCCTACGCCATTGCCACCGATCCGAACGGCTATGTGCCGACCCACAACAACAAGTTCTGTCAGCCTCTGACGGGTGACCCGGCGAAAGACCTGGCCGGCAACCGCACCAAGCGCATCTTTGACGACCCGACCGGCTCACGCTGCGGCAACCATACCCGCAAGCTGCTGTTGCAGACCTACAAACGGGACACCGGCGAGGTCATGCACGACCTGTCGGTACCGGTCCATGTCAACGGCAAGCATTGGGGTGGCTTCCGCATCGGCTATCTGAGCTGAACGCGCCTCACCGCCCGTTCACGTCCGGTTGCAGGGCTGCTCCACCCCTGAAGGCCTGAAACAGGCTGCGCAGCGCGAAGGCAAGCAGAAACAGCCCACCCGCAGTCCTCGCTGCGGTCTCGAGCCCCGGCCACTGGATCAGCAACAGATGAAACCCCGGCACCCCGGCAAGGATCAGCACGGCATCGGACAATGCACAGATCAGGCAGACCGGGAACACCCTCTCCCGCCGGAGCCCCTGGCGCAGGACGAAGGCATTCCGGGCACCAATGGCCACGATCAGCGACAAACCCGGACCGAATCCCGCGATCCAGGCATCGAGCGGCGACATCAATCGATCTTGAGTGTGTATCCGAGCCGGGCAACCTCCAGCTTTTCCTGTTTGAGATCCGCCTTGGTCAACGGGTGATGCTTGAGGTATTTCTTGGGGAATTTGAGCTTGAGCTTCCGGTTCTTGAGCTTGAGCTTCAGCTTGCGCTGGCCGTCCCAGTCGCGGCTGCGCTCGAGAATGATGGCCAGGCGCAGCAGCAAGAGGATCAGCTCGAAATGCTCCGGCAGGCGCGGCATATTCTCGATCAGATCCATGCGCAGCTTGCCACGCTGCAGCCGCATCATCAGGCCCAGAGTGTTCTGCATCTCGCGCGAGAAACCCGGCATGTCGGATTGCTCAACGATATACCCGCTGTGGTCCGGATAGTTGCTGTGGGAAATGTTGAGCCCCACTTCATGCAGCCGCGCGGCCCAGTGCAGTAACTGCCGTTGCACGCCCTGTTTGGGCAGCCCCAACTGATCGTGCAAC
>Ga0256839_1003969_pt1 | contig 14817 bp, 12 predicted proteins | sample 354166metaG_FD_185968 | JGI IMG/M metagenome (GOLD analysis project Ga0256839, IMG submission 185968) | Hydrothermal vent microbial communities from Mid Atlantic Ridge, Atlantic Ocean - 354-166 | ecosystem: Environmental > Aquatic > Marine > Hydrothermal vents | place: Atlantic Ocean: Mid... | reverse complement strand
GTCGCCCCCGACGCGGCCCATGCCGCACGGTTTACCGGCGACAATGTCACCCATTGGCGCTGCCCGCTGCTGGGCCACCGGTTGGGATCATCGCTGAACCAGATGGGAATTTTGCAGGAAATTGCCCGCAAATCCATTCTGGGGGAACTGGACCAGCTAACGTTCTATAAGCTGCTGCGAAAACGCCATGATTTCCCGCGATATCAACGTGAACTGGCCAACCTTGCACTGGACCGCGGCCGGCCGGAACTGGCGCGGCGGGTTTGCCGCTATGTGCTGGCAAGGCGCAATGACAGGTTTTTCCGGAAAATGCTGACTAGAATTGCGAACGATCATAGTTAAATAGAACATATCCCAACCCGCCTTGAGGCCCCCTTTGAAAAGGTGGTATGCTGACGGGCAGTAACCAGAGTGGACTGCAAACAGCCATGCGCACAGATATCGAAATTGTTTACCATCTGGGGGCGCCTTATACGGATAATGAACAGGTGACGTGGTCCCTGCGCAAGGATGCAGTGCTTTTGTCAGAAAAGAATGTGTATCTGCGTCGCCCAAAATTGTATCGCCCGCTTATTGCAGAAATGATTCAGGAACTGCAGGGCGAAAAACCGTCAGTTATCGATCAGGAAAATCTTCTGAATGCGATTGTCGGGAAAGAGAAGGTCAAGCGTTTGATCATGACAAACCCCAGCTTTATGGGGGTTCCGGCATGGATGTTTTACGGCGGCAGATTTTACGATAACGCAGGCAGGAATACAGCCGCTATCAGAAACCTTTTTCCCGACAACCCTTGCGAATTTTTCCTTGGAGTTGCCAACCCCGCTGTCTTTATTCCGAATGTTTTCAGGGGGCAGAAAGAAAAGAAATATCCGCAGTTTATGGAAAATACCGATCTGGCAACAGTTCGCTGGTCGGATGTGATTGCCAGAATTCAGGATGCGAACCCCGATTGCCCGATCACCATTTGGTGCAATGAAGACAGCCCTGTTATCTGGCCAACCATATTGCACAGGATTGCAGGTCTGAACACGAAAATCCGCCTGCAGGGGGAAAATGACATCATTAACATGATCATTTCGGAAGAAGGCCAGGCCCTTCTGGCGAAATATCTGGCGGATCGTCCCAATCTGACCGAGGCACAGCGCCGGCGTTTACGAATTGTTTTTCTGGAACGGTTTTATCTAAGCGATGCCGTAGAAGAAGTAATCGACTTGCCCGGCTGGACGGATGAAACTGTAGAAGCACTGACAAAGATTTACGATGACGATGTAAACCGCATCAAGCAAATGGATGGCGTGACGTTTCTGTCCCCATAAGAAACCCGCAAGAGCAAGGCCCTTATTATGCGCACAGCCCTCGTTACCGGTTCCGCCGGATTTATCGGATACTTTACCTGCAAACGGTTGCTCGAGGCCGGATTCCGGGTGATCGGTGTTGATGCGATGACCGATTATTACGATGTGGCGCTGAAAGAACGGCGTCACGAAATGCTGTTGGAATCACCGCATTTCACCGCAATCAATGCGCGCATCGAAACCCCCGATATGCTGAAAAACCTGATGCGCGACGAAGGGGTGGATGTGGTTGTCCATCTGGCGGCGCAGGCCGGTGTGCGTTATTCGATCGAGGATCCGAAGTCCTATGTGCAGGCCAATTTGCTGGGCGCTTATGAACTGCTGGAAGCCGCCCGCGCCTATCCGCCACAGCACCTTCTGATGGCCTCGACATCCTCGGTCTACGGGGCCAACACGCAGATGCCCTATAAGGAAACCGATAAGGTGGACACGCAGATGTCGTTCTACGCCGCCACCAAAAAGGCAAACGAGGCGATGGCCCATTCCTATGCCCACCTGTATGGCATCCCGACCACCATGTTCCGGTTTTTCACTGTTTACGGCCCTTGGGGCCGTCCCGACATGGCGCCAATCCGGTTTGCCAAGGCTATTTATGCGAACGAGGCGATAGACGTTTACAACCACGGTAAAATGAAACGCGACTTTACCTATGTCGAGGATCTGGTCGAAGGCATCCTGCGCCTGATTGATGCGGTGCCGGTGCGCCCTGAGTCCGAGGATGCGATCGAGGACGGCGACAGTCTTAGCCCTGTTGCGCCGTTCCGGCAGGTGAATATCGGCAATGCCGAACCCGTACCGCTGATGGATTTCATTTCCGCGATGGAAGCGGCCATCGGGGTTGAAGCGAAAAAGAATTTCATGGACATCCAGCCCGGTGATGTGCCCGCCACCTGGGCCGATATATCCCTGTTGAAACGGCTGACGGGCTATGCGCCGAAAACCGACGTGCGCACGGGGGCAAAGAAATTTGTGGCGTGGTATCGGGAGTATTATAACGTATCCTGACACGGCGCCAGCAATCGCCCCTTGCAGACTCGCCCGCCTTGCCCTATATGCTTGGTCAACAGCGGCGCGCTGGCTTCCACCCCCAACGCCCACCGGAATTCTTAACGGGCCGCGCGCCCGTTTTTTTGTGCTTTTGCAAATACAGCAAATGTGCCGGAAAACGGCCACCACCAAAGATATAAGAACGGAACGAATGAACGACCTGATCGCAAAAGCGGCGATTGACCGCAAACTGGCAGAAATTGTCCAACCCGTCATCGAGGGGCTGGGTTACGAGCTGGTGCGTATTCGCATGATGGGCGGCAAAACCAAATCGTTGCAGATCATGGCCGAGCGTCCCGAAGGCGGAATCGAGGTGGATGATTGCGCCAGGATTTCGACGGCGGTTTCTGCTATACTGGATGTCGAAGATCCGTTCGAAGACCCCTATGCGCTAGAGGTTTCCAGCCCCGGCATCGACCGCCCCCTGACCCGTTTCAAAGACTTTGACATGTGGAACGGATACGAGGCCAAGATCGAAACAGAAGAACTGGTCGATGGCCGCCGCCGCTTTAAGGGCGTGCTGGCCGGCACCAACGACGACGAGGTTCTGATCACTATTGATGAGGGCACAATCGGCCTGAAATTCGATTGGTTGTCGGATGCCAAACTGGTTCTGACGGATGAACTGATTACCGAAATGCTGCGCCAACGCAAGGCAAGCGGCGACATTAACGAAGACGATTTCGACGAGATCGAAACCACTGACCCGGACACGGAAGAGGGCTGAAAATGGCTATTACCAGTGCAAACCAACTAGAATTGCTGCAAACTGCCGAGGCGGTCGCGCGCGAAAAGATGATCGACCCCGAGCTGGTTATTGAGGCGATGGAAGAAAGCCTCGCGCGTGCTGCCAAGTCGCGTTACGGTATGGAAATGGACATCCGTGTGTCGATCGACCGTAAAACCGGCAAGGCGACGTTCAAGCGGTTCCGCACCGTTGTGGCCGAAGAAGAGCTGGAAAACTATCAGGCCGAGTTCACTGTAGAGCAGGCCAAAGAATACATGGACGATCCGCAAATCGGCGACACCTTCGAAGAAGAGGTTCCGCCGGTTGAAATGGGCCGTATCGCCGCGCAATCCGCCAAACAGGTGATCTTGCAAAAGGTGCGCGAAGCGGAACGTGATCGCCAGTACGAAGAATTCAAGGATCGCGCCGGCACCATCATTAACGGGGTGGTCAAACGCGAGGAATACGGCAACGTCATCGTGGACGTGGGCCGTGGCGAAGGCATCCTGCGCCGCAATGAAAAGATCGGCCGAGAGAGCTATCGCCCGAATGATCGTATCCGTTGCTACATCAAGGACGTGCGCCGCGAGGTTCGCGGCCCGCAAATATTCCTGAGCCGTACGGATCCGCAGTTCATGGCCGAATTGTTCAAGATGGAAGTGCCGGAAATTTACGATGGCATCATCGAAATCAAGGCCGTTGCCCGTGACCCCGGTTCGCGCGCCAAGATTGCCGTGATTTCCTATGATGGATCAATTGACCCCGTGGGTGCCTGCGTTGGTATGCGCGGCAGCCGCGTGCAGGCCGTTGTGAACGAACTGCAGGGTGAAAAGATCGACATCATCCCGTGGAACGAGGATGCGCCGACCTTCCTGGTGAACGCCCTGCAACCCGCCGAGGTTTCCAAGGTGGTTCTGGACGAAGAGGCCGAACGGATCGAGGTTGTCGTGCCTGACGAACAACTGTCACTTGCGATTGGCCGCCGTGGCCAGAACGTGCGTCTGGCCAGCCAGTTGACCGGTCTGGACATTGACATCCTGACCGAGGCCGAAGAATCCGAACGTCGCCAGAAAGAATTCGCCGAACGCACCGCGCTGTTTATGGAAACGCTGGATGTGGACGAATTCTTTGCGCAGCTTCTGGTCGCCGAGGGCTTTACCTCGCTCGAGGAGGTTGCCTATGTGGAAATCGACGAACTGCTGGTGATTGACGGTGTGGACGAAGACACCGCCAACGAATTGCAGGCCCGCGCCCGTGACAAACTGGAAGCGGCCAACAAAAAGGCCATGGAACACGCCCGCGAGTTGGGTGTCGAGGACAGCCTGGTGGCCTTCGAGGGTCTGACCCCGCAAATGCTGGAAGCGCTGGGCGAGGATGGCGTGAAAACGCTGGAAGATTTCGCAACCTGCGCCGACTGGGAACTGTCGGGCGGCTGGACCACGGTCAATGGCGAACGTGTCAAAGACGAAGGCGTGCTGGAGAAATTCGACGTCTCGCTGGAAGAAGCGCAAAACATGGTGATGACCGCGCGTATCCAGTTGGGCTGGGTTGATCCGGCTGATCTGGAAAGCGACGAAGAAGAAACCGAAGACGGTGAAACAACTGCGGAGGCCGGGGTCTGATTTTTCAGGCCTCAGGGTTTGAAAAATGGCACGAGGTGGTCACAAAAAGGTTCGGGACACGTCCGAACGGCGCTGTATCGTCACTGGCGAGACACAGCCCAAGGCCGGCCTGATCCGTTTTGTGGTCGGGCCGGACAATGTGATTGTGCCGGACCTGCTGGAAAAACTGCCCGGTCGGGGCATTTGGGTGGCTGCTGATCGCGCAACGCTGGAAAAGGCCGTTAAAAAGGGGCTTTTTGCGCGGGGTGCGAAACAGGCGGTGACTGTGCCCGATGATCTGGTTGATGCAGTTGAAACAGGGTTGGTAAAGCGGGTCGTTGACCTGATTTCACTGGCCCGCAAGGCCAGCGGCGCCGTGACCGGATATGAAAAGGTCAAAGGCTGGCTGATGACGGAACGTGCAAGGGTGCTGATACAGGCCGTTGATGGTTCCGGTCGGGGCAAATCCAAGCTGCGCTCGCCCGAAGGAAAGGATACTTTCATCGGGATTCTGACGGCGAACGAATTGGGTTTGGCATTTGGACGGGAAAATGTGATACATGGCGCGCTTGCGGCTGGTGGACTCACACAACGTGTTGTAGAGGAAGCAGCAAAGCTGAAAGGCTTGCGCGGAAATGTTGGTGAAAACACCGACGAGAAGGGTTTGAGGACCACATGAGTGAGAATGACGGCAAAAAGACATTGGGCATCAGCGGTGCCCGCCCCGGGAATGTAAAGCAAAGCTTTAGCCACGGGCGCACCAAGAATGTCGTGGTGGAAACCAAACGCAAGCGCGTTGTCGTGCCCAAGCCGGGCATGAGCAAGCCAACTGTGGGTGGAAAAAACAAGGTTATCAAAAGCGATCCTTCCAAACGGCCCGCCGGTATTTCCGATGCGGAAATGGAACGTCGCCTGAAGGCGCTGAAACTGGCCAAGGCGCAAGAGGTCGAAGATGCGGCCCGTCGCAAGGCCGAAGACGAAGCCCGCGCTGCTGAACGTGCCCGCCGCAAGGCCGAGGCCGAGGCCAAGGAACGCGAAGAGCAGGAACGCGAAGCCCGCGTAAAAGCCAAAGCCGAAGAAGAAGAGCGCAAGCGCACCGAGGCTGCCGAAGCCGAGACCCGCGCCAAGGTAGCAGCAGCGCAACCGCCTGCTGCTGATCCGGCCGCCGCCGCACCACGCGGTGGTGCTGGCAAACCGTCCGCTGCACCGCGCAAACAGGATTATGACCGCGACCGCCAGAACAAGGGTGGCAAGGCCCGCAATGATGGCCGCCGCTCCGGCAAGCTGACACTGAATCAGGCGCTTTCGGGTGGTGGTGGACGCCAACGCTCGATGGCGGCGATGAAACGCAAGCAGGAGCGCGCCCGCCTTAAGGCAATGGGCGGTCCGGTCGAGCATGAAAAAGTGATCCGCGACGTTAAAGTGCCCGAAACCATTGTGGTTTCGGAACTGGCAAACCGGATGGCTGAACGTGTCGCCGATGTGGTCAAATCGCTGATGAATATGGGCATGATGGTGACGCAGAACCAGTCCATTGATGCCGATACCGCCGAATTGATTATCGAGGAATTCGGCCACAAGATCAGCCGTGTATCCGACGCTGACGTCGAGGACGTAATTAAGAAAATCGAGGACAAGCCCGAAGATCTGAAACCACGTCCACCGGTCGTTACTGTGATGGGTCACGTTGACCACGGTAAAACATCCCTGCTGGATGCAATCCGCCACTCCAAGGTGGTAACCGGCGAAGCAGGCGGTATTACCCAGCATATCGGCGCCTATCAGGTGAAAACCGATGATGGCCAGATTTTGACGTTCCTTGATACACCCGGCCACGCGGCGTTTACGTCGATGCGGGCCCGCGGGGCGCAGGTGACGGATATTGTTGTGCTGGTGGTTGCGGCGGATGACGCTGTAATGCCGCAAACGATCGAGGCGATTAACCACGCCAAAGCGGCCGGTGTGCCGATGATCGTGGCGATCAACAAAATTGACCGCCCGAATGCCGACCCTGACAAAGTGCGCACCGATCTGTTGCAGCACGAAGTCATCGTCGAGAAAATGTCGGGCGACGTGCTGGATGTCGAGGTTTCGGCCATCAACGGCACCGGTCTGGATAAACTGCTAGAGGCAATCAGCCTGCAAGCCGAACTGCTGGACCTGCACGCCAACCCCGACCGCGCCGCCACAGGCGCCGTGATCGAGGCCAAGCTGGACGTGGGCCGTGGCCCGGTTGCAACGGTTCTGGTTCAGAACGGCACGCTGCATCGTGGCGACATCTTTGTTGTCGGTGAACAATATGGTCGCGTTCGTGCGCTGATCAACGATCAGGGCGAACGTGTCGAGGAAGCCGGCCCATCGGTTCCGGTCGAAGTGTTGGGCCTGAACGGCACACCCGAAGCCGGCGACGTTCTGGATGTGGTCGAAACCGAGGCACAGGCCCGCGAAATCGCCAATTTCCGCGCCCACGCTGCCAAGGAAAAACGCGCCGCTGCCGGTGCTGCCACAACGCTGGAACAGCTGATGGAAAAGGCCAAGGAAGACGAGAACGTCGCCGAAATGCCAATTCTGGTGAAGGCCGATGTGCAAGGCTCTGCCGAGGCGATCGTTCAGGCGATGGCCAAGATCGGCAACGACGAAGTGCGTGTCCGGGTGCTGCATTCGGGTGTTGGCGCGATTACCGAATCCGATATCGGCCTTGCCGAAGCATCGGGTGCGCCGGTGATCGGGTTTAACGTGCGTGCAAACGCATCTGCCCGTAAGGCCGCCAACCAGAAAGGGATCGAGATCCGCTATTACTCGATCATCTATGATCTGGTGGATGACGTGAAAGCCGCTGCTTCTGGTCTGCTGAGTGCCGAAATTCGCGAGAACTTCATTGGCTACGCCAAGATTCAGGAAGTGTTCAAAGTGACCGGCGTTGGCCGTGTGGCTGGTTGTATCGTGACCGAAGGTGTTGCCCGTCGTTCGGCCGGTGTGCGCCTGCTGCGTGACAATGTGGTGATCCACGAAGGCACGCTGAAAACGCTGAAACGCTTCAAGGATGAAGTGGCCGAAGTTCAGTCGGGGCAGGAATGCGGTATGGCATTCGAAGCCTACGACGATATTCGCCCGGATGATGTGATCGAAATCTTCGAGCGCGAAGAGATCGAGCGCAATCTGGACTAGGTTAGCATCGTTTCAAAACGACAAAAGGGAAGGCTTTGGCCTTCCCTTTTGTATTTGGTAGATGCGGTTATTACTATGCGGCGTTTACCGGCTTGCCTTCGTAGACCTTGTTATCGACACGCACGGCAATTTTGCCGTTTGACAAGGCGCGCACAAAGATACCCTGCACAGAAACACAGCTTCCTAGAATGATTGTTCTGACCATTTTGCTGACCTCCCCAGGTAACAACATATTAAGACAACCCTAACACGAAGAAATGCAAAGTCACCAGTAAATTGGTAAAATTGTTCCTAAAACGGAAACACTTGCCTAAAGCCAATCCCGAAGGATCGGGATCAGGGGAACATCGGCCGGCGGCATCGGATAATTGCGCAAGTCTTTGACATTAACCCATTTTAAGGTTTGCCCCTCTTTTGGTTGCGGGGTGCCTTCCCATTTCCGGCAGGCAAAAAGGGGCATCAGTAAATGGAAATCATCATAGCTGTGACTGGCAAAAGTCAGCGGAGCCAGACAACTGGACCATGTGTTTATGCCCAGTTCCTCGTCCAATTCGCGAATCAGGGCTGCTTCGGGGGTTTCACCGGTTTCAACTTTTCCGCCCGGAAATTCCCACAGGCCGGCCATGGATTTGCCCACAGGGCGCTGGGCCAGCAGGATACGCCCGTCGCGATCAATCAGGGCTACGGCAGAAACCAGAAGCGTTTTCACGAGCGGTAATCCGCATTGATTTCGATATAGCCGTGGGTCAGATCGCAGGTCCAGACGGTGACCTTGCCCGTGCCGATCCCCAGATCAACGGCAATCAGCAATTCATCGCCTTTCATGTGTTTGGCAGCGTCTGCTTCGGAATAATCCGGTGATACCTGACCGTTTTCGGCCACCAGCACATCGCCAAAGGAAATCGACAGGCGGTCGCGATCGGCCATGGCGCCGGATTTGCCAACAGCCATCACCACGCGGCCCCAGTTGGGATCCTCGCCAGCGATAGCAGTTTTCACCAGCGGGGAATTGGCAATCGCCATACCCACACGGTGCGCGTCGGTGTCATTATAGGCGCCGGTGATGCGGACCTCGACAAATTTTGTCGCGCCTTCGCCGTCCTTGACCACCAGATGCGACAGATCGCGCATCACGTCATGCAGTGCATCATAGAACGGGCCGTTCATGTCGGTAATTTGATCGGCGGATGATTTTCCGGTCGCTGCCAGCAACAGGCTGTCCGAGGTCGAGGTATCGCTATCCACCGTGATGCAGTTGAAGGTTTTATTGGTCAGCGTGGCCAGCATATCCTGCAATAGCGGTTGGGCGATTTTGGCGTCTGTAAAGATATAGACCAGCATCGTTGCCATATCGGGGGCAATCATGCCGGATCCTTTGGCGATACCGGCAATCCGGATGTCACCGCTATTGGTCTGTACAACCGCGCTGGCCCCTTTGGCAAAGGTATCGGTTGTCATAATCGCCGCTGCGGCATCCTGTACGCGGTCGGGCGACAGGCCGGTTTTCAGGTCGGCAAGTTTGGTGGTGACCCGCTCGAACGGCAGGGGTTCACCGATTACACCGGTCGAGGCGGAAAACACGCGGTTTTGCGGCACCTCGAGCACATCGGCCACGGCTGCGGTAATGCCGGCCACGGCGTCCACCCCGCTTTGGCCGGTAAAGGCATTCGCATTGCCGGAATTCACCACAATCGCGGCACCGGCAGCAGGATCGCTGCCGATTTTCGCCTGACAATCCAGCACAGGGGCCGAACGGGTGGCGGATTTGGTGAAAACGCCGGCAATCGTGGTTCCGGGGCAAAGCCGCGCCAGCATCACATCGGTACGCCCGCTGTAACGCACGCCTGCCTCGATCGCGGCAAATTCGACGCCATCAATGACAGGCAGATCAGGAAAGCCACCCCTGGGGGCAAGCGGAGAGACAGAGGCATGGCTGTGCCCCTGTTTCAACTGCTTTTTCAGCTTCTTGATCTTCTTCTTCAGCTTTTTGACTTTGCCCATCAAAACCGGCCTTAGTTGTCGATCAGTTCAGGATGGCTCAGAACCGATGCGGGAACGGTTTCTTCGTCTGCGCGTGTGATCTCGGCCCCTTTGGTCGCGTCTGCCATGATCTGTTCAACCAGTTTTTGCTGAATTTCGGCCTCAAGCTCGGCTTTGACTTCTTCCAGAGGGGGGGCGTCTTTCATGCGGGTTTCGTTCAGTTTCAGAACATGCCAGCCGAACTGGGTTTTGACCGGATTGGATATCTCGCCGGCCTTCATTGTGACAACGGCATCCTCGAACGGCTTGACCATCATGCCTTTGCCAAACCAACCCAGGCTACCGCCATTGGGGCCGGACGGGCCGGTTGATTTTTCCTTGGCCAGCTCGGCAAAATCGGCGCCCTCGTCAAGCTGCTTTTTGATTGCTTTGGCTTCGTCTTCGGTTTCGACCAGAATGTGCGAGGCGTTATACTCGGTTTCTGGCTCCATATTGGCATAGCGTTCGTCATAGGCGGCCTGAATGGCCTCGTCTGTGATGGCGGCACGCAGTTTTTGGTCCATAACGTAACCGGCACGCTGGGCATTCAATTCATTTTCTGCTGTCAGCTTGATGCGCAAAGGCACTTCACCTTTTAGTGATTGCGATAGTGCAACTTGCTGAATCAACTGCTCGACCAGGCCGGGGAACAAAACATCGTCTGGCAGGGCCTGATATTGTTCCGGCAGGCTCCCTTTGACCGCAAGAACATGGCCAACAGTGATCTTTTCGCCGTTCACGGTTGCGACAACAGTGTCAGCTGTGGGTTCTTCCGCAAAGGCGGGTAGGGCCAGACCTGCAACCAGTACCGCAGAAAGCCAGAATTTATTGCGTTTTAACATCTATTTCGTCCTCAGATCGGGTTACACGGGCGCGTAACATTGACACTACCTTAACAGCTGCTTACATCGCCAAAGGGTCTTTGGCGCAGGCTGCACTTAACTTCTTGTTCGTATGTAGGATGCACAAGGGGCAGGGGCAAGAGACAGTCGCTCACGATCTTTTTAAAACAGACCAAAAGGCAGAGATAAAATGCTAGGTATCGGAACCATCGCCAAGAAAGTTTTTGGCACCCCGAATGACCGGAAAATCAAGGCGACGCTTCCGCTGGTCCAAAAGATCAATGCGCTTGAACCCGAGTTCCAGAAACTCTCGGATGACGAGATCAAGCAAAAGACCGAAGAACTGGCCACCCGTGCAATGAAGGGCGAGAGCCTGGATGATCTGCTGCCCGAAGCATTTGCCAATTGCCGCGAGGCCGCGCATCGGGCGCTGGGATTGCGGGCGTTCGATGTTCAGTTGATGGGCGGGATATTCCTGCACCAGGGCAACATTTCCGAAATGAAAACCGGCGAGGGTAAAACCCTTGTGGCGACATTTCCGGCCTATCTGAACGCGCTGACCGGCAAGGGCGTGCATATCGTTACGGTGAACGATTATCTGGCCAAACGCGATTCCGAATGGATGAGCAAGGTTTACACCCAGTTGGGCATGACCACCGGCGTGGTCTACCCGAATATGCCGGATGCCGAAAAGAAAGCCGCCTATCTGGCCGATGTGACCTATGCGACCAACAACGAGTTGGGTTTTGATTACCTGCGCGACAACATGCGCATGGACCTGTCCGAAATGATGCAGCGCGAGCATAACTTTGCTATTGTCGACGAAGTGGATTCGATCCTGATCGACGAGGCCCGCACACCGCTGATCATTTCCGGCCCGTCCGATGACCGTTCCGAACTGTATGTCACCATCGATAAACTGATCCCCGAGCTAACCGATGAACATTACGAACTGGACGAAAAAACCCGCAATGTAACCTACACTGAAGCAGGGAACGAATTTATCGAGCAACGGTTGAAAGCCGCGGGTATCCTGCCCGAGGATCAAAGCCTGTATGATCCTGAAAGCACAACAATCGTGCATCACGTCAATCAGGGCCTGAAGGCGCACAAGCTGTTCCTGAAAGACCAGCATTATATCGTCCGCGATGGCGAGGTGATGCTGATTGATGAATTCACCGGCCGTATGATGCAGGGCCGCCGTTTGTCCGATGGTCTGCATCAGGCAATCGAGGCAAAAGAAGGCGTAACGATTCAGCCGGAAAACGTGACACTGGCGTCAGTGACCTTCCAGAACTATTTCCGCCTGTATGACAAACTGGCCGGCATGACCGGCACCGCCGCAACCGAGGCCGAGGAATTTCAGGAAATTTACGGTCTGGGCGTGGTCGAAGTGCCAACCAACCGCCCCATCGCGCGGATTGATGACCACGACCAGGTGTATCGCACCGCCAAAGAAAAATACGAAGGTGTGGTCAAGACCATTCAAGAGGCACACGCAAAAGGCCAGCCTATGCTGGTCGGGACCACGTCGATTGAAAAATCCGAAGAGCTGTCGAATTTGCTGAAGGCGGCCGGAATCACGCATAATGTTCTGAACGCGCGCCACCACGAACAAGAGGCGAAAATCGTTGCCGATGCGGGTAAATTCGGGGCGGTCACAATCGCAACAAACATGGCCGGCCGCGGCACCGACATCCAGTTGGGCGGCAACGTCGATATGGTTGTGATGGAGGCTTTGGAAACCGATCCCGATGCCAATCCGGACGAGTTGCGCGCCAAGGTTGAGGCTGCGCACGCCGAGGAAAAAGCCAAGGTGATCGAGGCGGGCGGTCTGTTCGTTCTTGCCACCGAACGTCACGAAAGCCGCCGGATTGATAACCAGCTGCGCGGTCGTTCCGGCCGTCAGGGTGACCCCGGTCGCTCCAGTTTCTTCCTGTCATTGGAAGACGATTTGATGCGCATTTTCGGGTCCGAGAAACTGGATGCGGTTCTGTCCAAAATGGGCATGAAAGAAGGCGAGGCTCTGGTTCACCCGTGGATCAATAAATCGCTGGAACGGGCGCAGGCCAAGGTCGAGGGCCGCAACTTTGACATTCGTAAACAGCTATTGAAATTTGATGATGTGATGAATGACCAGCGCAAGGTGATCTTTGCCCAGCGTCGTGAAATCATGGAAACAAAAGACCTGTCCGAGATTGTGCGCGATATGCGCCATCAGGTTGTTGAAGATCTGGTGGACGCCCATATTCCACCGAAAAGTTATGCAGATCAGTGGGATACAGAGGGTCTGTATGCCGCTGTTATGCAGCGTCTGGGCATGGACGTACCGGTAATCGCTTGGGCAAAAGAAGAGGGTGTCGACGACGAGGCGATTATTGATCGGTTGTGTGACGCATCCGATGAAATGATGGCGCAAAAGGCAGCGCAATTCGGGCCGGATACCATGCGGTCGATTGAAAAGCAGATTCTGTTGCAGACAATTGACCAGAAATGGCGTGAACATCTGTTGACGCTGGAACATTTGCGTTCGGTCATCGGGTTCCGCGGCTATGCCCAGCGCGATCCGTTGAATGAATACAAAACCGAATCCTTCCAACTGTTCGAAAGCCTGCTGGATTCCCTGCGCGAGGATGTGACCGAGCAACTGGCGCAAATTCGCCCGTTGTCCGAAGAAGAACAGCAGGCCATGATGCAGCAGGCCATGGCCGAACAGCCAGGCTTGATCCAGCCAACACCACAAGAGGAACCGACAGGCGTTGCCCTGGAAGGCTTTGACGAAAATGACGAGTCGACTTGGGGAAATCCGGGCCGGAACGACAAATGCCCCTGTGGTTCGGGCAAGAAATTCAAACATTGCCACGGGCGGCTGGTTTAAGGATAGTGTTGCAGTTACTGTAAAGGGGTTTTGATACGGGGGCTGCAATGTCGGGAAAACGAATTTATCCAGCGATCGGGATAGCATTACTGGCTATTCTGATCGTTGGATACGAATTTATGACCCGATCGGTTCCCTTACCCGGCGCCATTGAACCATCACAACCTGTGGCTGTTGAACCGGCTGTGATCGCGCCCAAACCCATCCCGCGCGATATTGCCAGACTTGCCCTGCCAGCCGTTGGTCAGGCGTTGGCCAGACGTGTTGGTCAATCTGAACAAAGCTATAAACCCCTTGAACCCGACAATGCGCAATACAGCCTTTTGGGGTTTTCCTGTAGTATATCCCTTGATGTAACGCATTTTCGGGGGGACATGGTAACACTAGAACTTGATGCCCCCTGTCAGATGGGTGTGCCTGTAACTGTCCGCCATGAAGGATTGTTTTTTACCGTTGTGACCTCGGACATCGGACGGGTTACTGTCAATATCCCTGTGTTCAACAGGCAGGCCGTCTTTAGCGTCGAGATGCCCGATGGCTCAACGATTTCCACAGAGGCACTCGTGCAAGAGGCGAATGATTATGATCATGTTGCCGTGATGTGGTCGGGGGATACGGGCTTGCAAATTCACGCCTATGAACCATCCGGTGCGCATGTTTGGGGCAATGCCCCGCAGAACATTTCAATCGCCATAAAAGGGCGTGGCGGATATGTCACCCGCTTGGGCAGCACGGATTTTCCCGAGGCAAAACAAGCCGAAATCTATAGTTTCCCCCGACGGCAGATACGGAAATCCGGTGTTGTGCGGCTGGCTTTGTCGGCTGCTGTAACGCCATATACCTGCGGTAAGAACAGGGTGGTGAAAACGCTTCAGCCTGGGGTAAATGGCGGCAATACGCTGGTTGATCTGGTGTTGAATATGCCCGCCTGTGATAGTGGTGTGCGCAATCTGGTGTTGAAAAATATAATCAGGGACTTAAAGATTGCGCAAAACTGAACACCGGGGATGGTTAATGGGATTTTTGCGTGTGGCGTATTTCGCCACAGTTTTCGCAATCGGGCTGGGTTTGCCCGCCGTGTCGCAGGATGTGACATTGACCTCGCGGGACGGGAAAATCTCGATCAGCGGTAAATTGTTAACCTATGATGGCGAGTATTTCCGGATAGATTCAGAATTTG
>Ga0256839_1003968_pt1 | contig 14818 bp, 16 predicted proteins | sample 354166metaG_FD_185968 | JGI IMG/M metagenome (GOLD analysis project Ga0256839, IMG submission 185968) | Hydrothermal vent microbial communities from Mid Atlantic Ridge, Atlantic Ocean - 354-166 | ecosystem: Environmental > Aquatic > Marine > Hydrothermal vents | place: Atlantic Ocean: Mid... | reverse complement strand
CGATTCTGCGCCTCAATCAAGAGCGCGGCTACACCTTTTGCATGATCGAGCACGATATGGATTTTATAGGGCGGCTGTGTGACCCCGTGATCTGCATGGCCGAAGGCAAGGTGCTGGCTCAGGGCACCGCCGACGAGGTGAAATCCAACGACGCCGTGATTGAAGCCTACCTTGGCACAGGGCTGAAAAACAAGCCAAAGGCTCACGCATGAGGGTTTTGCCCGCCATATTGTCCGCGCTCCTTATGGCACCTCCGGTGCTAGGGCAAAGCACTGGCGAATATATCTACCCTCCAGACGACTGTATTTACGTCGGCGGCCCGATTTACATGTGCGACCCTGCACATGAATGGACCACTCTGGACCTACCCGAAGATTTAACCGGCATCGGGATGACCTTTGACAATGGCATCACCGCGCAGGTTGACGCCATGGAAAGCGTTTGGGTCGGCATTCAGGTGCGGGCGCAGAAATATAGCAGCTATGGCATTGAAGGGCTGATCGAGGAAACCCTCACAAAAATTGATGGCTACCCTGCAATTACCTATGTTTATAGCGAAATGCGGGATGGCCAAAGCGTGGTCATCGCCCGCACAGACCTGCTGCTTTACCAGCTTGCAATCAGCGCAGAAACCGAACAAGCCAGCACCACCTACACCGCCGAGCACCGCGCACAGCATAGAGACGTGCTGGCGGGCATTCTTTATTATTGGGATTCTTGAATGAGCTACCTTATTGGCGAAAAAATGACCGGCGGATACGGCAAGGGTGCCGATATTTTGCATGACTGCACCATAGCCGTGGAAAAGGGCGAAATCGCGGTGATTGTCGGGCCGAACGGCGCGGGCAAATCCACTGCCATGAAGGCGATTTTTGGCATGCTGAACCTGCGTGAAGGCTGCGTTAAGCTCGATGGCAAAGACATCACCAAAATGTCGCCGCAAGATAAAGTGAAGGCCGGCATGGGCTTTGTCCCGCAAACCAGCAATGTGTTTACCGGCATGACCGTGCAGGAAAACCTCGAAATGGGGGCCTATATTCGCGACGATGATTTTATGGGCACCATGGAGCAGGTGTTTGAGCTGTTTCCCATTTTGAAAGAAAAACGCAAGCAGCACGCGGGCGAGCTTTCCGGCGGCCAGCGCCAGCAAGTCGCCGTGGGCCGCGCCCTGATGACCCAGCCCAAAGTGCTGATGCTGGACGAGCCAACGGCGGGGGTAAGCCCCATCGTGATGGACGAACTGTTTGACCGCATTATCGAAGTTGCCAAAACCGGCATCGCCATTTTGATGGTCGAGCAAAACGCCCGCCAAGCCTTGAATATCGCCGATAAAGGCTATGTGCTGGTGCAGGGCCGCAACCGTTTCACCGACACCGGAGAGGCCTTGCTGGCCAACCCCGAAGTCCGCAAATCCTTCCTCGGGGGCTGATATGCTAAAAGCCCTCGCCATCCTCCCCCTGCTCGCCGCCCCTGCCAGCGCCTATACCTATGTGTATCAGTGTGAGATGGACTTGGGCGGCGCGGTTGTGACCGATGATATGCCGGAACACATGCGCTTCGAAATCACTTATGAATTTGACCAACCATCGGGCAGCATGGTGGGCACCATGGGCGAGGTCGAGATTACCCTCACCGAAAGAGATGATTTCACCATCGTCACCTCGACTGCAAAAAACCCGGATACCAGCCCCGAGCACGAAGTAACCATCCACACCTCCGGCAGCGCCACTTACCAAAAGAGCACACCGGAAAACGCATTTCTCTGGATTGGAGACTGCGAAAACATGAGGCCCTTAGATGACTGACATCCTGAACGCACTCGCCTTAATGGCCAATTACGTGTTTGTGCCCGGCCTCGCCTATGGCAGCCAGCTGGCGCTTGGCGCGCTTGGCGTCACGCTGATTTATAGCATCCTGCGCTTTTCAAACTTCGCCCATGGCGACAGCATGGCCTTTGGCGCCATGCTCACCATTCTGGCCACGTGGTGGCTGCAAAGCATGGGCATTTCGGCGGGGCCATTGCCCACAGCGCTGCTGGCCCTGCCCATCGGCATTGTCGGCACGGTTGCCTTTGTGCTGGCCACCGACCGCGTGGTTTATCGCTATTATCGCAAGGTCAAAGCCGCCAGCATTGTCACTATGATGGCAAGTGTCGGCGTGATGTTTGTGATGAACGGCATGGTGCGGGTTATCATCGGCCCCGGCGAGCAGCGCTTTGCCGATGGCGAACGCTTCATCATAAAAGCCCGTGAATTCAAAGAGCTAACAGGGCTGGCCGAGGGTATCAGCATCCGCACTACGCAGGCGATCACGGTGCTTGTTACTCTCATCGTGGTGGCGCTGCTATTCTGGTTTTTGCAAAAGTCCCGCACCGGCAAGGCCATGCGCGCCTATGCTGATAACGAGGATCTGGCGCTCTTGTCGGGCATTGACCCCGATAAAGTGGTTATGGTCGCATGGATCATCGCCGCCACGCTGGCCACCATTGCCGGCACGCTTTATGGTCTCGATAAATCCTTCAAGCCTTTCACCTATTTCCAGCTGCTGCTGCCGATCTTTGCCGCTGCCATTGTCGGCGGCATCGGCAACCCGCTCGGCGCGGTGGCAGGCGGCTTTATCATCGCCTTTTCCGAAATGGGCTTCACCTATGCCTATAAGCGCTTCGTGGCCTATGTAACCCCGGGAGACTGGGTGCCCGACGGGTTGCTGCAACTGCTCTCGACCGACTATAAATTCGCCGTCAGCTTTGTCATCCTTGTTTTGGTGTTGCTTGTCAGGCCCACAGGTATTTTCAGGGGGAAAGTGCTATGAAGAACGTCATCCTCTTTGCCCTCATGGGCCTGGCCTTCATCGCGGCGGGCGAGTTCCAAAGCTGGAGCTTTTCGCTCACCATCCTTAACCTCTGCCTGATTTCGGCGGTGATGGCGCTTGGCGTTAATATCCAGTGGGGCTATGCGGGCATCTTTAATGTCGGCATCATGGGCTTTGCCGCGCTAGGCGGGGCCGCCGCCGTGCTGGTCAACGCCGCCCCCGTGCCAGCGGCTTGGGCCGCTGGCGGCGTCGGCATTCTCGCCTCCGGCGTCGCGCTCTTGGCCGTCATCGGCCTCGTCGTCCTGATCCGCAAAAAGACCAGCGGCCAGCTTCGCCGCTATGCTACCATCATCGCCGTGATCGGCGGCTTCTTCGCTATTCGGCTGGTGTATGACCCCGCCGTGGACGCGATTGAGTCCATCGACCCCGCCAAAACCGGTTTCCTTGGCGGCATGGGCCTGCCGATTATCTTCTCATGGGCCGTGGGAGGTGTTTTTGCCGCTGGTGGCGCATGGGTGGTGGGCAAAGTCGCTCTTGGCCTCCGGTCCGATTACCTCGCCATTGCCACGCTTGGTATTTCCGAAATCATCATTGCGGTCTTGAAAAACGAAGACTGGCTGACCCGCGGGGTTAAAAACGTATCGACGCTTAAGCCAGCTGTTCCTACCGCCATAGAGCTGCAAAACGCCCCGTGGTTTCAGGACCTCGCCACATGGTTCAACGCCGACCTGATCACTGCCTCCGGCATTTTTGTAAAGCTCTCCTACGCGATCCTCTTCACCATCGTCCTCCTCCTCATCCTCTGGCTTTCCGAAAAAGCCCTGAAATCCCCGTGGGGCCGGATGATGCGTGCCATCAGAGATAACCGCGACGCAGCCCAAGCCATGGGCAAAGACGTAACACGCCGCCACCTGCAAACCTTTATCCTCGGCTCTGCCGTTGTGGGTATTGCCGGCGCTATGCTCACCACAATGGACGCGCAATTTACCCCGGGCACCTATAACCCGCTGCGGTTTACCTTCCTGATTTGGGTCATGGTAATCGTGGGTGGCTCGGGCAATAACTGGGGCAGTATCCTTGGTGGCTTCCTCATTTGGTTCGTTTGGATCGAAGCCGAGCGTTTCGGCCCGATGATGATGGAACTGGTCACCTCTGGCATGGCGGAGGGCAACCCCCTGCGCACCAACCTGATGGACTCTGCCGCCCATCTGCGGCTCTTCCTGATGGGGGCCATCCTGCTGATTGTTCTGCGCTTTAGCCCCCGCGGGCTGATACCGGAAAAATGACCGATTGGGACGACGCCTACCAAAACGGGAAATACATCTCCGGCGGGGATGCGTATCTTGGCATGTGGAAGGCGACGTCGGCAACTTTTCGCGAAAGCCTGCCCGAAGCCCGCCGCAATATCGGCGTGGCCTATGGCCCTCACCCGCGCGAGGTCTTTGATCTGTTTCTGCCCAAAGCCCCGCCCAAAGGCGTGGTGATCTTCATCCATGGCGGCTATTGGCAATCACTGGACCATCAGCTCTGGTCCCACCTAGCCGCCGGCCCCATGGCTCATGGCTGGGCTGTCGCCATGCCCGGCTATCCACTATGCCCCGAAGTGAGTATCGCCGGGATCACCCAAAGCATGGTGCAGGCCGTGGCGGTGATCGGTAATAAAATAGCCGGAGATATCATCATCTCCGGCCACTCCGCCGGTGGCCACCTCACCGCCCGCATGGCCTGTGACGACATCCCCCTGCCCCATGCACACCGCGTCCGCCGCTATGTCAGTATTTCCGGCGTGCATGACCTGCGCCCCCTCACCCGCACAGGGCTAAACGAGGCCCTGAAACTCACCATGGCCAGCGCCGCCGCCGAAAGCCCCGCCCTGAAAACCCCGCGCGAAGGGGTGCATCTGCTGGCATGGGTTGGCGAAGAAGAGCGCCCCGAGTTTTTGCGGCAAAACAGCCTGCTGGGCAATATCTGGCGCGGCGCCTTTGCCCAAACGGGCTGCATGCAAGCCAAAGGCCACCACCATTTCAACGTGGTCGGAGACCTTGCCGAGGCCAAAAGCCCCCTCACCAAAGCCGTAATCGCCTAAAGCGTTTCAACTTTATGTTGAAACGCTCTGATTGACGTAAATCAAAGCGCGCCATCCCTTTTGCCCCGATACTCGGGAAAAAAAGGAGATTGCAAATGACGGATTTTGTCGCCCGCAAAGCCAAGCTTTTACAGAAACTCAACGAGATGAATGCGCGCCTTGCCCAAGTGGAAGACGCGCTTGATGACCCGATGCCCAAAGACTCCGAAGACGCCGCGCTGGCGCGCGAAGACGACGAGGTTCTGGAAGAAATCGGCCATGCCGCCCTGCGTGAAAAAGCCATGATTGTTGCCGCCCTGGAGCGGATCGTATCAGGCGAATACGGGGTCTGCGCCCAATGTGGGGAAGATATTTCCGAAGCAAGGCTTGATGTGCTCCCTTACACCCCGGTTTGCGCCAAATGCGCCACATAAAGGAAACCCGCTATGGCCTTTGAAGACCTTAAAATCCGCCTGCTCATGATGCTGGATGAAGCCACGCACCAACCCGAAGACCTGCACGAGTTGCAAGAAGAGCTGCGTGAGAAAATCGCGGGGTTTAATGCGCAAGGCCTGCCAGTGCCAGAGGACTTGGCCAAACTGGAAGCACGGCTGGGAGCGGCGCTGAAACGACCCAAAGCCTGAGCGAACTTACCACTCCACCGTAGGGTTCGTGGTCCCCACGCACCTTTGCACCCCATTCCCTAGCAGGCCAAGTCTCTGATTTCCACATAATTCAATCTTAAGATGCTTTGCCCTCGCCATCAGCCCTATACGGGCAAATCATAACTAGATTCCTAGGTATCTAGTTATCTATAACTCTGTTTAAGATCGTATATTCAAATGGTTATAGCGTTTCGACTTAAGTTTGAAACGCTCTAGCGCAAAATTGATAGAGACTTTTTGCGCCACGATTTCCACCAAACCACTGCCTGATCTATACCTGACAAAAAAACTTCACATTCAAATCTTGTAATATGTTTTACGCCCCCTATCTAAGGTCAAACACTAATTCAGGAGCGACCCAATGACCCCCGAAGTGAAAGCCTTTTTTGACGACGCCACAAATACCGTTTCCTATGTGGTAAAAGACCCGAATAGCAACACCTGCGCCATCATCGATTCTGTGCTGGATTTTGACTATGCCTCCGGCCATACCGACACCAAATCTGCCGATGAGGTCATCGCTTATGTAAAAGCCGAGGGCCTTAAGCCTGAATGGCTGCTGGAAAGCCATGTGCATGCCGACCACCTGTCTGCTGCCCCCTATATTCAGGAGCAAGTCGGCGGTAAAATCGGCATTGGCGACCAGATATCTGTGGTGCAAAATGTGTTTGGCAAGATTTTTAACGAAGGCACAAAATTTCAGCGTGACGGGTCGCAGTTTGACCAGTTGTTCAAAGAAGGTGATACCTTCAAAATTGGCGCGCTAGAGGTTAATGTTATGCACACGCCCGGCCATACGCCCGCTTGCCTTACCTATGTGGTAGAAGATGCGGCCTTTGTTGGCGACACTATGTTTATGCCTGATTTTGGCACCGCCCGCTGTGATTTCCCCGGTGGCTCTGCTGAAACGCTGTATAGCTCAATCCAGAAAATCCTCAGCTTGCCGGATGAAACCAAAATCTTTGTTGGCCATGATTACAAAGCCCCCGGCCGCGAAGATTTCGCGTGGGAAACCACTGTGGCCGAGCAAAAGGCCCGCAACATCCATGTGGCTACGGATAAGGACAAAGACGCCTTCATCGAAATGCGCACCAAGCGAGATGGCGAACTCAACGTTCCCAAGTTGATTGTCCCTGCCATTCAAGTTAACATGCGCGCCGGTCAAATGCCCGAACCAGAAGAAAACGGGCAGGTTTATTTGAAGGTGCCGATCAATGCTCTTTAATATGTTCAAACCCAAAAACACCCAGCAAATCGGTAACCTAACCGCCACCGAACTTGATCCGCACTATACAGTTTGCGGGCAAATTACGGTGGCGGATGTGGCCGATATAAAAGCCGCGGGGTATGATACTGTCATGTGTAACCGCCCCGATGGTGAGGCCGCTGACCAGCCCGCCGCCGCGCAAATAAAGCGCGCCGTGGAAAAGGCGGGTATGGCCTTCCACCATGTGCCTATGGGCCGCTCTCTGGCCCCAAACACCCTGAGTGATTTTAAGGCGGTTACTGACGGCAATAACGGCAAAGTCTTTGCTTATTGTCGCACCGGAACGCGCTGCACAATGCTCTGGAAATCCACCCGAAGCTGAGCAATCAAAGGGGGCGGAGACGCTCCCTTTTCACTTTTAGGAGCCGGTGATGAAACGGTTTTTTCCCATTCTGGACTGGTCCCGCGACTACACCCGCGAAACCCTTAGCCAAGACCTTGTGGCGGCGGTAATCGTCACCATTATGCTGATCCCGCAATCACTGGCCTATGCCCTGCTGGCAGGCCTGCCCGCCGAAGTGGGCCTCTATGCTTCCATCGCGCCGCTGGTTATTTACGCCATTTTCGGCTCAAGCCGCGCACTGGCCGTTGGCCCTGTCGCCGTAGCCTCCTTAATGACAGCCGCCGCCGTGGGCGACCTCGCGGCCCAAGGCACCCCAGAATACCTAGGCGCGGCCATCGCACTGGCCTTCCTTTCCGGCCTTATGCTGCTGGCAATGGGCTTCCTGCGCCTTGGCTTTCTGGCCAATTTCCTCTCCCACCCCGTTATTTCCGGCTTCATCACCGCCTCGGGCATCATCATCGCTGCCGCCCAGCTTAAACACATATTTGGCGTTAATGCTGGTGGCCACAATCTTTATGAACTCGCTGTCTCTCTTTGGGAACACGCAGGCGAGATCAACCTCCCTACACTGGCGATAGGGACTTTCACTGCGGGGTTCCTGTTTTGGGCCCGTAAAGGCCTCAAGCCTCTGCTGCTCAAGCGCGGCGTGCAGCCCAAGCTGGCGGATATCCTCGCCAAAACCGGCCCTGTTGCAGCTGTTGCGCTCACCACACTGGCCACTTTCGCTTTTGGGCTTGATGCCCAAGGCGTCAAAATCGTCGGCCAAGTGCCATCCGGCCTGCCCGTCCCTACACTCCCGCCGCTTGACCTCCAACTCTGGCTCAAAATTGCCACCCCTGCCCTGCTCATCGCCATCATCGGCTATGTTGAAACCATCTCCGTCGCCTCTACCCTCGCCGCTAAGCGCCGCCAGCGGGTGGACCCTGACCAAGAACTCATCGCCCTTGGCGCCGCCAATGTCGGCTCTGCTATGTCCGGCGGTTTTCCGGTCACCGGCGGCTTCTCTCGATCTGTCGTCAATTTCGACGCCGGCGCGCAAACCCCCGCCGCAGGCGCCTACACTGCCGTGGGCATTGCGCTTGCCACCCTCTTCCTCACCCCCGCGCTTTTCTACCTGCCAAAAGCCACGCTGGCGGGCACCATCATTGTTGCCGTGCTCAGCTTGGTCGACCTTGGTGCTATCAAGCGCACATGGCGCTATTCCAAGGCTGATTTTGCCGCTATGGCCGCCACCATTTTTGTCACCCTCGGCTTTGGCGTCGAAATGGGCGTGATCTCCGGCGTCAGCCTGTCGATTTTCCTGCACCTTTACCGCACCTCCAAGCCCCATTATGCCATCGTCGGCCAAGTGCCCGGCACCGAGCATTTCCGCAATATCAAGCGCCATGAAGTGCAGGTTTCGCCCACAATCTTCTCGATCCGCATAGACGAAAGCCTCTATTTCCCCAATGCACGGTTCTTGGAAGATACCATCTACAGCGCGCTGGCAAACGACCCGAAAATCAAGCATGTCATCCTCGTCTGCCCCGCCATCAACTTCATTGACGCCTCGGCGCTGGAAAGCCTGGAAGCCATCAATCACCGCCTAAAAGACATGGGGGTCAAGCTCCACATGTCCGAAGTCAAAGGCCCCGTGATGGACCGCCTCAAGCGCTCTGATTTACTCGAAGACCTCACCGGCGAGGTCTTCCTCACCCAATTTGACGCCGTCTGCAAGATTGATCCCGACTGCGCCAACAAGGCCATGAACGGCACGCGCACAGCTTAAAAAACAGCGCAGCCCCAACCACCAAAACCCATGCAACCTATTGACTTACATCTCCTTTTCCGATCATCCAAATAACTACTAACCTAGGTTAATAGCTATATTAATATGTCAAGCTGTTGCGCCCTCCGCACCCTCGGCGCGCGCCCACCTAACCGATGATTCATAAAATTTATCTAAAATCCACCCCGTGCCAGACAAGCCGCAAGGCCAAATGGGAATCGCGTCGGGCCACAAAACCTGCCTCCAGTAGAGGCCAAAGCGCCCCCAGCGCGCCGCAAAAAAATGGCGTGGCTCGGGGATTGTTAAGTAACCAGTGATGAGTCTAGGTGCTCTTCCCGACGCGAAACCAACTGCACCAAGCCCAGTCCCAAGGGCTTGAAATCGTTAGATCATAGCGCAAACGGCGATATCACAAGATGCCGCCGCCATAGGCATGCGCCCTCACCACACCGGATTCCGCTTTTCAAAAAACGCTGAAATCCCCTCCGCTGCGGCGGGAGTTTCCCACACATCCGCCAACGCCTCCACCGTGCGCTCGATCACCGCATCGTCAATCACTGGCCCAAGCGTGCGCGCCAGTGCTTTCGCCGCCGCCACCGCTGAAGGCGCCGCCTTCAGGTAGGGCTTTACCTCAGCCTCCACCGCCAAATCAAGATGTTCGGGTATCACCGATTTCGCCACCAGCCCCAGTGCTTTCGCCTCCGCCGATTCAAATATCCGGCCAGACATAAACACCCGCCGTGCCATTGCCTCGCCCATGCGGGCCACCACATAAGGCGAGATGGTGGCAGGTATCAGCCCCAACCGCACCTCCGTCAGCCCCAGCTTGGCCCCCTCGGCCGCAATCGCCACATCGCACACCGAAATCAGCCCGACACCGCCACCATATGCATTGCCTTGCACACGGCCAATCAGCGGCTTGGGCATTTCATTGAGCGCCCGCAGCATATGCGCTAGCGCCCGCGCGCCGTCCATCCGCTCGGCGCGGCTGGCCCTCATCTGCGCTTTCATCCAGCCAAGATCACCACCCGCAGAAAAGCTCGCGCCGCTGCCCGTCAGCACCACCACCCGCACGCTCGGGTCTGCTCCCAGCTCCGCCGCCGCCGCCGTCAGTTCAGCGATCATTTCGGCAGACATCGCATTATGCTTATCGGGCCGGTTCAGCGCCACTACCGCAACTCCGCGTTCGTCTTTCTCAATCACAATCGTCTTCATAAATCCCTCCGTAGGGTGCCGCGCTCTGCACGCACCATTTGTCCGTAGGGTGGGGTTCTACCCCACCAATCCCTTCGCAAATTCCGCCACTTCCTCAAGCCGCGCCCTATCCAAACCCGTCTCAAACCCCAGCGCCTCAACCCGCCGTGCCACTGCCAGCGTGTCCACATTCCCCGCCGCCCCGGGCGCATAGGGGCAGCCCCCCAGCCCCCCGATCGCCGCATCAAAAACCCTTAGCCCCGCATCCAGGCTCACCTCAATATTCTCCACCGCCCGCCCGTTGGTATCATGAAAATGCCCCGCCAGCTTTCCCGCCGGCACCACTGCCAAAACCGCGTCCAGCATTGCAGAGACCGTATCAGGCACCCCCGCCCCAATCGTGTCCCCGAGCGAAACCTCATAGCAGCCCATCTCCAGCAAATCCGCCGCGACCCGCAAAACCGCCTCAGGCTGCACCACCCCGTCATAAGGGCATTCAACCACACAAGACACATACCCCCGCACCGGAATTCCATCCCGCAGCGCCGCCGCCACCAAGGGCCGAAACCGCGCCAAACTCTCGGCAATGCTGCAATTGATATTCGCCTGTGAAAACCCCTCAGAGGCCGAGCCAAAAATCGCCACGCCAGAAGCCCCCGCCGCCCGCGCACGCTCATAGCCCCGCATGTTGGGCGTCAGTGCCGTATAAGCCACGCCCGCTTTCCGCTTGATCCCCGCCAAAACCTCCGCCGCATCCGCCATTTGTGGCACCCATTTGGGCGACACAAAGCTCGTCACCTCGATATGGTCAAAGCCGCAATCGCTCAGCCGGTCCACCAAAGCCACCTTGTCCGCCGTGGCAATCATCGCCGCTTCATTCTGCAGCCCGTCTCGAGGCCCCATCTCGAAAATGCGCACAAATTCAGGCATCTGGCACCTCATAGTTATCCTTTACATAAAGCAATGCCTCCCCCGCCTGTGGTAAAGATTTCTGAAACGCCGCCCGCGCGGACAGCCTTTCAAAATACGCCGCAACCCATGGATAATCCACAAATTTCACAAAATGCCGCGCCATATAAAGCGCCTGCCCCAGCCCCACATCAGCAGCCGAAAACTCTCCCAGCACGTATTCCCGCCCGACAAGCCGCCCCTCCAGCGCAGCATATGTTTTCCCCAACCGCATCGCTTCAATTTTACAAACAATGCTGGAACGCGCCTCCGCCGGATAAATCGCAATATGCTGCTGGGTCAGCGCCGCCGTGTGCTGGCTCATGGTCTCGGCAAAATGCAGCCAGTTCAGCCCATCAATCCCCGCCGCGACAAGCCCCTGATCCAGATGCCGCTCCGCCAAGTATTGCAGCGCCGCAAGGCTCTCGAAAATCACTCCGCCGTCTATTTCCAGCGCTGGCACCCGCCCTGCCGGATGCAGCGCCAAATAGGCTGGATCGCGCAAGGAGCGGTCAAACGCATGTGTGACCAGCTCGAACTCCACCCCCAGTTCATACAGCATCCACAGCACCCGCTGTGAGCGGGTTTGCGGGCAATGATGCAGCCGGATCATGTGATTGTCCCGGCAAGATAATCGTTCCAAACTTGTTCAAATTCCCTAATGGTAATATTCACCCGCTCACCCGATATTTTTTTTGGCGGAAATGCATCCAATATTGCTTGTTCCATTTTATGAGCCAAATTTTCGTTTTCCCATTTATGAGTTGTTAGCAAACTCCATTCCTCTTTCAATAGCTCAGATGGAACATGTTTGTTAACCTCACCCAACCGCCTTTTGGGATCGGTTGACCAACCAACCTTAAAACAAGGGCGATCGCCGAACTGCATGGCATAAGTCCATGCAGAGTTTCCCAGTTCATAACCACCACCTTCACGCGAACTTGGGTTTGGCCCCTTGCTGCGACCTTTCGGGGCAAGACGTTCATTGCGCCGCCGCAGTTTCATCAGGACTTCCCCCTCGGGAACTGAAACCTCCACCATCGGCAGTTCAAGAATTTTCGCAGCTTCGCCTTCACTTAAATCAACCGCCATGGTCGTGGCATCTCGCGTGAATTGTCGCCCTATAGTTTCGACAAGATCAGGCAGTGGTTCTAGATTAATGCTCCAAGCCCGCGTTGCCACCAAAGCCCGTGGCCATTTCAAATTGCCGTTACGTTCAAAGGCCTCGGCGGGGTAAGCCTCCTTTGAAGAGACGTCCAAAGTATTTACAACATCCCGCCCAAACTCAATGTATCCTAGGATTTTACCCTGCTCATTAGGATGCGTCGGGGGACCCTTGGTGCCAACAAAAACCAGCCGATCTCCGAGCGAAGATTTTTTGAGTAAATGATTGCAAAGCCCTTCCGAGCCAAAACTCGCAATGGGGAATATCTTGGGGTCATAACCCCAAACTCTAGTTGCAAACATTTTCACGAGGTTTCCTCCATCCGCAAAAGAACCACACCGTTTTCAACCTGCGCACCAACCGTTGCCAGCACCTCGCCAACCACCCCGTCAAACGGTGCGCGCAGGGTGTGCTCCATCTTCATCGCCTCCATCACCACCAGCGCCGCACCTGCTTCCACCCTGTCTCCCGCCGCGGCCAGCACCGCCTGCACCAAGCCCGGCATCGGGGCGAGCAGCGCGCCTGCGCCCGCCTCGGCCCCCGCATCACGGTTCAGCGGATCATCAATTTCAGCCTCGAACCGCGCGCCATTCAGCGCAGCATACACCCAGCCCCCAACCCGCCGCACCCGCGCCTTTTGCACGCGCCCACCAAGCTTCACGGTCCATGCCGCGCCCTCCTGCGCCAACACCTCAAGCTCAACCCCATCAACCATAAACCGCCCGCCACCAAGCACCTGCACCCAATGCCCTTCACCATCCAGCGAAACCTGTTGGCGGAGCGGCTGCCACAGGGTAAAGCCCCCGCCCCAATCCTGCGCTGCCACGGCCATCAAGGCCCGCAGGCCCTCCGGCTCTTCAGGCGCGGCCACCAGCCCCTCAAGCCCCCGCTCGATCAGCCCGGTATCCATCCGCCCCGCCACAAAATCCGGCTCGGCCACCAGCCGCGAAAGGAATTCCACATTCGTGGTGCAGCCAATTATATCTGCGGCCTCCAACGCCCGCCGCATCGCTGCCAGCGCCTCGGCCCGCGTTGCCCCATGCACCGTCATCTTGGCGATCATCGGGTCATACCAAGGCGAAATTTCGTCGCCTGCCCGCACGCCGCTATCAATCCGCACGCCCTCAGGAAAGTCCAGAACGTCCAGCCGCCCCGTCGCGGGCAAAAATCCCGCTGGCACATCCTCGGCATATATCCGCGCCTCAACCGCGTGGCCCGTGCAGGTGACCGAAGCCTGTTGAGGCACCTGCCCGCCGCTAGCCACCTCAAGCTGCAACTGCACCAGATCAAGCCCCGTAATCGCTTCCGTCACCGGATGCTCTACCTGCAACCGCGTGTTCATCTCCATGAACCAAAACCCTTCCGGCCGCAGCCCATCGGCCCCGTCAACAATAAACTCCACCGTCCCCGCACCGCTATACCCAATCGCCTGCGCCGCCTTTACCGCCGCCGCGCCCATGGCCTCGCGCATTGCAGAAGTCATCCCCGGCGCCGGTGCTTCCTCTATCACCTTCTGGTGCCGCCGTTGCAGCGAGCAATCCCGCTCAAACAGGTGCACCGCGCCGCCATGCCCGTCCCCAAACACCTGCATTTCAATATGCCTCGGGCTGAGGATATATTTCTCGATCAACACCTGCCCATTGCCAAAACTTGCACTGCCCTCACGGCGCGCCGCGTGCAGAGCCTCGGTAAACATAGTGCTATCGTCGACGCGGCGCATCCCTTTGCCGCCGCCGCCCGCCACGGCTTTTATCAGCACCGGATAGCCGATCTCCTCGGCGCGCGCTGCCAAAAACGCGTCGTCCTGATTATCCCCATGATACCCCGGCACCACCGGCACGCCCGCCTTTTCCATCAGCGCCTTGGCCGCATCCTTCAGCCCCATCGCCCGAATGGCACTGGCAGACGGCCCGATAAAGGTCAGCCCCGCCGCCGCCACCGCCTCCACAAACTCCGGATTTTCACTCAAAAACCCATAGCCCGGATGCACCGCCTCCGCCCCCGTTGCCAGCGCCGCTGCAATAATCCGATCGCCCAGCAAATAGCTCTCGCCCACCGGAGCCGCTCCAATCCGCACCGCCTCAGAAGCCAGCATTACATGCCGCGCTTTCGCATCCGCATCAGAATACACCGTAACCGTGGCCACGCCCATTTTCTGCGCCGTTTCAATGATCCGACAGGCAATTTCTCCACGGTTGGCGATCAGGATTTTCGTGAACATGTCTAGCCCTCCAATGGTGCGTGCAGAGCACACACCCTACATCCGAAACACGCCAAAGCGCGTCTCCTCAATCTCCACATTCAGCGCGGCGCGCAGCGATAGCGCCACCACTTTGCGGGTGTCCCTCGGGTCAATTACTCCGTCATCCCACAGCCGCGCGGTGGCATAAAGCGGGTGGCTCTGCTCTTCAAACATCGCCAGCGTCGGGGCCTTGAAAGCCGCTTCTTCCGCCGCGCTCCATTCACCGCCATCCCGCTCAATCGCATCCCGTTTCACCGTCGCCAGCACCCCCGCCGCCTGCGCGCCACCCATCACCGAAATCCGGCTATTGGGCCATGTCCACAGAAAGCGCGGCGAATAGGCCCGCCCCG
>Ga0256839_1003967_pt1 | contig 14820 bp, 12 predicted proteins | sample 354166metaG_FD_185968 | JGI IMG/M metagenome (GOLD analysis project Ga0256839, IMG submission 185968) | Hydrothermal vent microbial communities from Mid Atlantic Ridge, Atlantic Ocean - 354-166 | ecosystem: Environmental > Aquatic > Marine > Hydrothermal vents | place: Atlantic Ocean: Mid... | reverse complement strand
GGTTATCCCGGTGGGGTGGATGCACGGACGGGTAAGCCGCTGACGTTGTATCTCGACATCGCCGGCGGCGGTCCCGACGACAAGGCGCGCATGGACTGGTTCCGCAAGCAGTTCGCCAAATTGGGCATCCAGTTGGTGATCCGCAACACCCTCTACAACCGCTTTCAGGAGAAGATGCGTCGAGGCACGGCGCAGTTGTTCCTGTGGGGTTGGAACGCCGATTACCCCGATCCGGAGAATTTCCTCTTTCTGCTCTATGGCCCCAACGGCAAGGCTGAGCACGGCGGGGAGAACGCCGCCAACTACCACAACCCCGAGTTCGACGCCCTGTTCGAGCGGATGAAGAACATGGAGAACGGCCCCGAGCGGGCGGCGCTCATCGAACGGATGGTGGCGATCGCCCGCCGGGACGGGCCGTGGTTGTGGGGGTTGCATCCGAAGCGTTTCACGCTCTATCACGCCTGGTATCACAACGCCAAGCCCAATCTCATGGCCCATGACACGCTGAAATATCTGCGCATCGACCCGGAACTGCGCCATCGCAGGCGCCTGGAGTGGAATCGGCCGGTGGTGTGGCCGTTGTGGTTGGCGCTGGCGGGGGGGGTGGCACTGGTGTGGCCGGCTTGGTGGGCCTATCGCCGCCGCGAGCGGGCGGCGCCCAAGGGAGGACGGGGGTGATGTTCGCCTATTTGGTGCGCCGGGTGCTCTATGCCTTTCCCATTCTTCTCGGGGTGAATCTCATCACCTTCACGCTGTTTTTCGTGGTCAACACCCCGGATGACATGGCGCGGATGCATCTGGGGATGAAGCACGTCACCCCCGAGGCGGTGGCGCAATGGAAGGCGGAACGGGGTTATGACAAACCCTTGTTGTTCAACGCCGAGGCCGAGGGGTTGGCCAAGTTCAGTGACACCATCTTCTACCAGAATTCGCTGCGGCTGTTTTTGTTCGATTTCGGCCGCTCCGACGCCGGACGTGATATCGGCTACGACATCTCCCAGCGCATGTGGCCCAGTCTGGCCATCGCCATTCCGGTGTTTCTGGTGGGCCTGCTCACCAACATCACCTTCGCATTGGCCATGGCCTTTTTCCGTGCCAGTGCCCTGGATCTGTGGGGGGTGGTGTTGTGTGTGGTGCTGATGTCCATCTCGCCGTTGTTCTACATCATCGCCGGGCAATACGTGGCGGGGAAACTGCTGCACTTGGTGCCCATTTCCGGTTACGACACCGGGGTGGCGGCATGGAAGTTCCTGATATTGCCGGTGATCATCGGCATCATCTCCGGGATTGGCTCCGGGGCGCGCTGGTATCGCACCCTGTTCCTGGAGGAGATGGGCAAGGACTATGTGCGCACCGCCCGGGCCAAGGGTCTGCCGGAGACGGTGGTGATGTTCCGCCATGTGTTGCAGAACGCCCTGATCCCCATCCTCACCGGGGCGGTGGTGGTGATTCCGCTGTTGTTCATGGGCAGTCTGATCATGGAGTCGTTCTTCGGCATTCCCGGGCTGGGGAGTTACACCATCGACGCCATCAACGCCCAGGATTTCGCCATCGTGCGGGCGATGGTGTTCCTGGGGTCGGTGCTCTATATCGTCGGCCTGGTGCTCACCGATCTCTCCTACACCCTGGTGGATCCACGGGTGAGGTTGGAGTAGCCCATGGACCGCGTGGATTTCGTCACCCTCGCCCTGTTGCTGGGTCTGCCGCCGACGCTGTTCGCCCTGCTCGCCGTGGGGCTGGATGCCAAGCCGGTGATCCTGTGGACCGATGCCTTGCTCTATCTGCTGGTGGCGGCGGTGACCGGGTTCGTGCTCTATGCCCGCCGGCGACAGGACCTGCGCGACACTTGGCGGGCGGTGCTGCGCCGCCCGTTGGGGATGGCGGCCTTGGTGGTGCTCTCGGCCTATGGTGCCCTGGGGTTGGTGGACTCGGTGCATTTCCGTCTGCCGGTGAGCCAGGGCGAGGGTGGCGAGGTGCATTATGCCGGTGAGAGTCTGAGTCTGTTCGACTTGATGGCTACCCCGCTGCGTGAGGGGGTGGAGAAGACCTATTCCGCCCCCCTGGCGATCACGGCCTTCGTCAAGGAGACGGTGGAGCGGGCGGATGGCACCCGGGTGCGTGAGTATCCCCGGCTACGTTACGGCGGCGCCCATCTGGACGATCCCTCGCGCCACCGCGCCGATGTGGCGGCGCGGGCACTGTGGGGGGCGGCCCAGGGGGCGCTGGTGGCGGTGGCGGCCTTTCTGTTGCTGGCCTTCCTGCTGGCGCGCCGCCATGGCTGGAGTTGGGCCGAGGCGGCCGGCCGGGTGCTGCGGGGGGAGACGACGCTGCCGTGGTGGTCTGCCCTGGCGACGTTGACGGTGCTGTTGGTGCTGGCCGGGGCGGTGGTGCAGTTGGCGGGGGGGTATCACGTCTTCGGTACCGACAAGGTGGGCAACGATGTGCTCTATCAGGCCCTCAAGAGCGTGCGTACCGGTCTGATCATCGGCACCCTGACCACCCTGGTGATGCTGCCCTTCGCTTTGGTGCTGGGGGTGATGGCTGGCTATTTCCGCGGTTGGGTGGATGATGTGATCCAGTATCTCTACACCACCTTGAGCTCCATTCCGGGGGTGTTGCTCATCGCCGCGGCGGTGCTGATGCTCCAGGTGTACATGGCCAATCACCCCGAGTTGTTCGAGACCGAGGCCGAGCGGGCCGATCTGCGGCTGTTCTTTCTCTGTGTGATCCTGGGGATCACCAGTTGGACCGGGTTGTGCCGCATGTTGCGCGGCGAGACCCTGAAGCTGCGGGAGATGGATTACGTCACCGCCGCCCGTGCCCTGGGGCGGCGGCCGGGCGCTATCCTGGCGCGCCATCTGACCCCCAACGTGTTGCACATCGTGCTCATCAGCGTGGTGTTGGATTTCTCCGGCCTGGTGCTGGCCGAGGCGGTGCTGTCCTATGTGGGCGTGGGGGTGGATCCCTCGATGCATTCTTGGGGCAACATGATCAACAGCGCCCGCCTGGAGATGGCCCGCGAGCCCATGGTGTGGTGGTCGCTGGCCGCTGCCTTTTCGTTCATGTTCGTGCTGGTGTTGGCGGCCAATCTGTTCGCCGACGCGGTGCGCGATGCCTTCGATCCCCGTCACGCAAGGAATTGATCCATGTCTGCAGCCATCGAGTCCGCCACCGACAGCGAATCACCGTTGTTGACCGTCCGTGGTCTCACTACCGCCTTCCCCGCCGGTGGCGGCGAGCTGCGGGTGGTGGACGGGGTGGACCTGGAACTGCGCCGCGGTGAGACCTTCGCCCTGGTGGGCGAGTCGGGGTGCGGCAAGTCGATGACCGCCTTCTCCATCCTCCGCCTGCTGCCCGCCGGGGCACGTCTGGACGGCGAGGTGAGGCTGGACGGTGCCGATCTCCTGGCCTTGCCCGAGGCGGCCATGCGTCGGGTGCGGGGGCGGCGCATCGCCATGATCTTCCAGGAGCCCATGACCTCGCTGAACCCGGTGCTCACTGTGGGACGCCAGATCCAGGAAGTGCTGGAGCGCCATTTGGGGCTGCGGGGGCGGGTGGCTCGGGAGCGGATCCTCGAGTTGCTGGCCGAGGTGGGTATTCCCGACCCCGGCAAACGGATCGACGAGTATCCCCATCAGCTTTCTGGGGGGATGAAACAACGGGTGATGATCGCCATGGCCCTGGCCGGCGAGCCGGAGCTGCTCATCGCCGATGAGCCCACCACGGCCTTGGACGTGACCATCCAGGCGCAGGTGTTGCGGCTGTTGCAGCGGCTGCAGCGGGAGCGGGGCATGGCCCTGCTGCTCATCACCCACGACCTGGGGGTGGTGGCGCAGATGGCCGACCGGGTGGCGGTGATGTATGCCGGGCAGGTGGTGGAGGAGGCGCGGAGGGAGGATTTCCTGCGCCATCGCCGCCACCCCTACACCCGGCGGTTGTTCCAGGCCCTGCCGGAGGCCCGTCGCCGTGGCCAGCCCTTGGCCACCATTCCCGGCAGCGTGCCCTCACGCTTCGATCGCATTCCCGGTTGTCGTTTCGCCGAGCGTTGCGACATCGCCCAGCCCCTGTGCCGGGAGCGGGCTCCCGAGCTGCTTCCGGTGGCCGGCCAACGGGTGCGGTGTTTCGCCGTCGATCCCCGTTTCGCCGCCCGCTTCCCGTCTCCCCCCGCCTTGGATGTCGCCACGGAGGCAGTGCCAGGAAGTCGGCAGCAGGCGGCTACACCGTTGCTGGAGGTGAGCGGGCTCAAGGTCCATTTCCCCATCCGTCGCGGGCTGCTCAAACGGGAGGTGGGGCGGGTGTATGCCGTGGACGGGGTGGACATGGCCATCGCCGCCGGACGTACCTTGGCCCTGGTGGGCGAGTCCGGGTGCGGCAAGACCACGGTGGGAAAGGCGATCTTGCAGCTCATCCGGCCCACCGCCGGCTCGGTGCGCTTCGACGACACCGAACTCACCACCCTCAAGGGGGAGGCGTTGCGCCGGCGGCGCCGCGAGCTGCAGTTGGTGTTTCAGGATCCCTTTTCCTCGATGAATCCGCGCATGCGGGTGGAGGAGATCGTCGCCGAGGGATTGATCGCCCAAAAGATGGTACGCGATCGCCGGGAGCGGCGTGAGCGGGTGGCCGAATTGTTGCGCCAGGTGGGACTGCGCCCGGAGGTGATGGACCGCTATCCCCACGAGTTCTCCGGCGGCCAGCGGCAGCGGATCTGCATCGCCCGGGCGCTGGCGGTCTCGCCGCGCCTGATCGTCTGCGACGAGCCCACCTCGGCCTTGGATGTCTCGGTGCAGGCGCAGATCCTCAATCTGCTGGCCGAGTTGCAGCGGGAGATGGGGCTGGCCTATCTGTTCATCACCCACAACCTCTCGGTGGTGGGCTATCTGGCCCATGAGGTGGCGGTGATGTACCTGGGGCGGGTGGTGGAGCAAGGGCCGGCGGAGGCGGTGTTGGCCGATCCCCGCCACCCGTACACTCAGGCCCTGGTGTCGGCGGTACCCCGGGTGGAGGAGGGAGGCCGTGAGGTGATCCGCCTGGAGGGGGATCCGCCCTCACCCATCGCCCCACCCCCCGGTTGCCATTTCGCCCCTCGCTGTCCCTGGGCCGAGGCGCGTTGCCAGGAGGCCTATCCCCCGGTGACCGCGTTGGGGGAGGGGCGCTGGGTGCGCTGTTTTCTCTATGGGGATTGAGCGCGACGCAGCCCCAGGGGGTCGTCGGGGTCCACCCCGGGGCGGAAGGGGAGGTGGCGGTCGATGTCGGTGAGTTGGTAGACCTTACCGATCCAGTTGTTGATCACCGCCTCGGCGGTGTCGTGCCAGGTGTTGTCCAGCCGCGCCGCCGCCAGCCGTTCGGGAAAGGGCGGGGGCTCTTCCCCCCGTTCGCGGGCCTGGTCGAGACGGTCGCGGTATTCCTCCAGGATGGCCTGGGTCTGCAGCGGGAAGTAGTTTTCCGGGAAGGGGGGGTAGTCGTCGCGTTCGCCGGCGGCGTAGCGCAGCACCTCGCGTTTGTATTCCTTGAGCAGGCTGATGGTGTCGTATTCCGGGTGGCCCTGGAAGAAGACGATGCGGAAACCGTCCTCGCTGGTGGCCAAATGAACCCCGGCCTGTTCGCTCTCCACCAGCACCGGCAGGCCGGCGGCCTCGAACTGTTCCCGGTCGATCTGGTTGAAACGGGAGTGGGGGACGTCGAAACGGGTGTTCACCCCGGTGACCAGGGGGTGGCGCCGCTGGCGGTCCACCACCCGGTGGGGGAAGACCCCCCAGCGTTTCTCACCCAGATGGCGGCGGCGCTGGCCGTAGCGGAATTGCATCACCGCATGAGTGGCGAGGCAGGAGCACAGGGTGGAGGTGACATTTTCCCAGGCCCAATCGAGTACCTCGATGAGCGGCTCCCAGAAGGGTTCCAGGGCCAGGTCGGGCTGGGTGACGTTGGCCCCGGTGATGATCAGGGCATCCAGCCCCTGGGCCTGGATATCTTGGAAGTGGTCGTAGTAGCGCTCGATGTGTTCCCGGGCCTTGGGGCCGCGTGGCAGGGCCTCCAGGGTGAAGGGGTGCATGTAGAACTGGGCGATCTGGTTGCTCTCGCCGATGAGGCGGAAGAATTGCCGTTCGGTGGCGGTGAGGGCGGCATCGGGCATCATGTTGAGCAGGCCGATGTGCAGTTCGCGGATGTCCTGGCGCACCGCCAGTTCGCGGGGGACGATGGTCTCCCCCTCGCCGCGCAGGCGCTCGAAAGTGGGCAGTTCGTTGTGGGCGACCAGGGGCATCAGCCGGCCTCCCGGGCCAGGGCGGCCTCGACCATGTCCAGGAAATCGCGCTCGTCGCGCACCGCGAACACTTCTTCGGTGGTCACCGTGTAGCCATAGCGGCGGGCGATGGCTTCGTAACGGGGGATGCGGGCGTAGAACAGCCGCGGAAACACCCAGCGCACGAAGTCGTCGGGCTCGATCATGGCCACGTATTCCAGGCCGCGCTCGCTCATGTATTCGTGCAGTTGTTCGCTGAGGAAGTCTTCCCGATAGTAGAGTGGCTTGGGGTAGCGTTCGGCGCGGTGGATGAGTTCTTGCTCGTCGGCCTCGCTGGCCTGGATGTAGAGGATCAGGGTGTGATGATCCAGGACCTCGAGCACCTCGGGGGCATCCAACTCACAGAGCGAGCCGCCGGCATCGTTGACGAAGTGGGAATAGCCGTAGATGGTGCGGGCCTTGTCGATGAATTCCGGGACGTCGAGCATGGCGCGGATCTCGGCCTCGCGGTGTAGCCGTTGGCGGCGCTTGAATTCCTTCAGTCCCAACCCCCCTTGCTCGGGATTGCCCAGTTTGCCCAGGAAACTGGAGACCGGCTGAAGATTGTCCACGGTGATGTTGTTGACGATGTGGATGGAGTCGGATCGCAGCAGATCGCGCAGGAAGGGGATCTGCATCGCCTGGCGTTTGATGTTGTCGATGATGGGCTCGTCCAGGTAACGGGTGCCGATGCGGTAGTCGCCGGAGTAGTGGAACCAGTTGCTGCGGCGCAGGATCTGCGCCAGGCAGGTCTTGCCCACGCCGGACATGCCCAGCAGGGTGATGGCTTTGTTCTTCCAGGCCCGGAAGGCCTCGGCGGTCATGCGCATGGCGGGGTCCGTGGTTGGGGGGCTTCATTCTATCAATCGGACATGGCGGTGCCAGGGGGGCACTGTCATTTGAGACGATACCACCACAGCCCCAGCCATTCGTGCAGCGCCCAGTGGCTGTGGCGCTGGGCGTGGCTGCGGGGGAGGAAGTCCTGCCACTGGCCTTCGGCGGGTTGGACGAAGGCGGTGGGAGCGGCGATGGGGGTCAGTCCGGTGCGGCGGAAGGCGTACATCGCCCGGGGCATGTGCCAGGCGTGGGTCACCAACAGTACACGCTCGATGCCGCGGTGGCGCAGCATCTGGGCACTGTAGCGGGCGTTTTCCCAGGTGGTGCGCGCCCGGGGTTCCTGCCACACCGGGGTCACCCCCCAGTCGTCTTGCAGGGTGCGGGCGGCGATCTCGGCCAGACTGCCTTGGTCGTCCTCTTCCAGCCGCCCACCGGTGACCAGCACCGGGAGACCGGTGCGGTGGTGCCACCAGGCGGCGTGGCGCAGTCGCTCCAGGGTCAGGCGGTCGGGTTGGTCGTCGCCACCGTACTCGGCGGCCCGATGCAGGCGACCGGCGGTGAGGACGACGATGGCCTGGACATCGTCCGGTGGGGTGTGGAGGGCGGGATGGGTCTGGCGGGCGGCGAGCAGGTTGTCGCCCACCCAGGGGGTGGACAGCAACCAGGCCGAGGCGAGGCCGATGCCCGTGAGGGCCGTTCCAGCGCGGGGGCGGCGCCGGCGCAACAGCAGGCCGAGGGCGATGAGCAGCAGCGGCCCGGCGGGGGGGAGGAAGAACAGACTGAGGAGGGACTCGCTGGACATGGGCGCAGGATAGCCTGCAGGGCGGGGTGGGGAAAGATCGGGGGTAGCGAAAGTGCGATTGCCGGTCCGGGGTTTGCATGAGGTGGAGACGATGAGCCTGTTACGAAACCTTCTTCTCCCCGCCGTGATGGCGGTCTGTCTCTGGCCCGGGTGGGTGGCGGCCTTCGATGGCGCCTTTCCGTTGCGGGACGAGGCGGTGCGCGACGAGACCCTGCTGGCCTTCCGCGAGCGTCTGATGCAGGCGGTGGCGGCCCGGGATGCCGAGTTCGTCGTTGCTTCGCTGGACCGCCGGGTGGCGGTGGGGGGCGGGCGTCATGGCCGGCGGGCCTTCGTGGAACGTTGGCAGCCGGAAGACATGGACAGCCCGCTGTGGTTGGAGTTGGCGGCGATCCTGCCTTTGGGTGGGGGGTTCGTGCGTTCCGAGTCGGGGGTGTTGTTCTGCGCCCCTTATGTGTTCACCCATTTTCCTTCCGAGCTGGATCGTTATGCCACCGCGGCGGTGGTGCGTCCGGCGTCGTTGTTGCCCGGCCCCGGTGAGGGCGAGCCGCTGGCCCGTCTGGATCAGGTGTTGGTCAAGGTCCATGATTGGCGCAGCGTCGGCGAGGGGTGGGTGCCGGTGGAGACCTTCGACGGTCGCAATGGCTATCTGCGCCGGGATGTGTTGCGTAGTCCCACGGATGCCCGCTTGTGTCTGCTCAAACGGCGCGAGGCCTGGCGCATCCGGGTGCTGGCGACGGAGGAATGACGAACAGGGCTGATGTCACTGGAGGGGGGCGGCGGCCCAGGTGCTCATGGCGCGCATCACCCGGATGGGATAGCGGTAACTGCCCAGGCTGCCGTTGTAACGGGCCAGGGCGCGGATCAGGTTGCCTTTTTCGACGTCGATGTAATGGCGCAGAATGGTGCAGCCGAGACGCAGGTTGGTGGGGACGTGGAACAGGTTGTCTCCCGGCTGGCCGATTTCTTCCAGCCAGAAGGGCATGACCTGCATGAGGCCGATGGCACCGGCGTGGGAGATGGCCCAGGGGTCGAAGTTGCTTTCCACCTGGATGACCGCCAGCACCAGCTCGGGCGGCAGGTTGGCGCGATTGGCTTCTTGATAGACCAGTTCGAGGATCTTCTGGCGCTGCTCGGGGTCGGGAACCCGTTTGGCCAGCCGCGTGTCCATGTCGTGGAACCACATTTCCCGACTATTTTGGTCAGGGAAGGCGCCGATGCTGGTCTTCACCATTTCCAGCCCCAGCGCCCAAGCCTGAGCGGGCAGCCACAGCAGTATGACGAGCACACTCCATCTCATGACGGCGGATTCTCACTCACCCTTGCTTAACCGCTCCTGAAGCAGGGGAATGAGCCGCTCGATGGGGACGTCCTGGTGGGCGCTGTCGCGTCGTCCTTTCAACTCGGCCATTCCCTTGTCCAGCCCTCGCTCGCCCAGGGTGATGCGGTAAGGGATGCCGATCAGTTCCATGTCGGCGAACATCACCCCGGGGCGTTCCTTGCGATCGTCGAACAGGACCTCGATACCGGCCTCGGTGAGGGCCTGATACAGGCCTTCCGCGGCCTCTCTGAGGCGTTGCGACTTGTGCATGTTAACAGGCACCAGGGCGACCTGGAAGGGGGCCAGGGGCAGGGGCCAGCAGATGCCTCGGTCGTCGTGGTTCTGTTCGATGGCGGCGGCCACCACCCGGGAGACGCCGATGCCGTAACAGCCCATGGTGAGGGTCACCGCCCGTCCGGACTCGTCCAGCACGGTGGCCCCCAGGGCCGCGCTGTATTTCGTTCCCAATTGGAAGATGTGCCCCACCTCGATACCCCGTTTGATGGACAACACCCCCTGGCCGTCGGGGCTGGGGTCGCCTTCCACCACGTTGCGCAGGTCGGCGGTCGGCGGTTCGGGCAGGTCCCGGCCCCAGTTGACCCCCATGAGGTGCTTGCCTTCGCGGTTGGCGCCGCAGACGAAGTCGGCCAGGTGGGCGGCGGCATGGTCGGCGATCACCGGGATCTCCAGCCCCACCGGGCCGATGGAGCCGGCGGGGGCCCCGGTGAGTCGGCGGACGCTGTCGTCGTCCACCAGGGTGAGGGGGGTGGCGACTTGCGGTAGTTTTTCCGCCTTGATCTCGTTGAGCTGGTGGTCGCCGCGTAGTACCAGGGCCACCGCCGGGGTCTCCGTGCCCTTCACCAGCAGGGTCTTGAGGCAGCGCTGGGGAGGGATGCCCAGCGCGCGGGAGACCTCGTCGATGCTGCGGGCATCGGGGGTGTCCACCTCGCGTAGCGGCTCGGAGGGTTGGGGGCGGGGGCCTTGGGGTGGCAGGGCAGGGGCGAGTTCGACGTTGGCGGCATAGTCGCTCGCGCTGGAGAAGGCGATGGCATCCTCGCCGGAATCGGCCAGGACATGGAACTCATGCGAGGCATGACCGCCGATGGCCCCGGTGTCGGCTTCCACGGCACGGAAACGCAGGCCCATGCGGGAGAAGATCCGGTGATAGGCGTCGTACATCGCCTGATAGGTCTCTTCCAGGGAGGCCTGGTCGAGGTGGAAGGAGTAGGCATCCTTCATGATGAATTCCCGGGCCCGCATGACGCCGAAACGCGGGCGGATCTCGTCGCGGAACTTGGTCTGGATCTGATAGAGGTTCACCGGCAGCTGGCGGTAGGAGCGCAGCTCGCGACGGGCCAGGTCGGTGATCACCTCCTCGTGGGTGGGGCCGAGGACGAAGTCCCGTTGGTGGCGGTCTTTGAGACGCAGCAATTCGGGGCCGTAGTCCTCCCAGCGGCCGCTCTCCTGCCACAGCTCGGCCGGTTGGACGATGGGCATGAGCAGCTCCTGGGCTCCGGCGCGGTCCATTTCTTCGCGGACGATGGTCTCCACCTTGCGCAGCACCCTCAGTCCCAGCGGCAGCCAGGTGTAGAGGCCGGAGGCCAGCTTGCGGATCATGCCGGCGCGCAGCATGAGGCGGTGGCTGATCACTTCGGCATCGGCAGGGGTCTCTTTGAGGGTGGCGAGCAGCAGTCGCGAGGTGCGCATGGGACGGGCTCCTTGGCTTGGCTTCGTCGGCTCTGGAAGGGCGGCGATTTTAGCTTGTGGCGCTGTCCAGCTCCAGGCGCATGGAGAGGTCCACGGCGTGGACGTGTTTGGTGAGGGCACCGATGGAGATGTCGTCCACGCCGGTCTCCGCCACGGCGCGGACGTTGTCCAGAGTGACGTTGCCCGAGGCCTCCAGGCGGGCGCGCCGGGCGGTGAGTTCCACTGCCCGGCGCAAGGTGGCGAGGTCCATGTTGTCCAGCAAGATGCGTTCGACACCGGCGGCGAGTGCCTGCTTCAGTTCGTCGAGGTCTTCCACTTCCACTTCGATGGGCAGACGGGGGCTGTGGGTTCGGGCCTGTTCCACCGCACGGGCGATGGAGCCGCAGGCGGCGATGTGGTTTTCTTTGATGAGAATGGCGTCGTAGAGCCCCAGGCGGTGGTTGTGACCGCCGCCGGCACGCACGGCGTATTTCTGCGCCGCCCGCAGGCCAGGGAGGGTCTTGCGGGTATCGAGGATGCGCACGCCAGTGCCGCGCACCCGGGCGACGTAGCGCCGGGTGAGGGTGGCGGTGGCGGAAAGGGTCTGGAGGAAGTTGAGGGCGCTGCGCTCGCCGGAGAGCAGGGCGCGGGCGTTGCCTTCCAGGCGACAGAGGAGGGTGTTGGGGGTGACCGAGGCACCTTCTTCTATTTGCCAGTGGATGGCGATGTGGGGATCGAGGCGGCGGAAGCAGTCATCGAACCAGGGGCGTCCGGCGATCACCGCCGCCTCGCGGCAGATCACTCGGGCGCGGGCGTGGAGGTGTTCGGGGATCAGTGCGGCGGTGGCATCGCCGGGACCGAGGTCTTCGTCGAGGGCGCGCGCCACGTCCTGGCGCACCTCTAGCGGGTCGGGTGGGGTGAGGGTGGACACGTACCGCTCCCGGGCCTTGGGGCCCTGTTTTTGTGTGGAAGAGCGAAATTGTAGCAGAGGGTGGAAAGACGATGCCGTGCCGCGGGTTGATGGCGGGGCTGTTTTTGTTGCTGGCGGCTTGTGGCGGTGAAGGGGGCGATGAGCTGCTGCGGCTGGAGGCGGAGATGAGGGCGCTGGCGGTGGCACCTTGCCAGCGGGACGACGAGTGTGGGGTGGTGGGGCTGGGGGCCAAGGCCTGTGGCGGGCCGGCCTTTTTCCTCGCTTATTCCATCAATGGGGATACTACGCGGTTGTTGGAGTCGGCTCGACGCCACCGTGAGGTGAGCGCGGCTCGTTCGGCAGCCTCGGGAGCGGTGAGCGATTGTCGAGTGGAGACACCGCCCCCGGTGGCTTGCCGTGCCCGGCGCTGTCGCTTGCTCAGCGATCCCACAGAAACGGCGGCGGGGCCGGTTCGCCGGGCTCCGGGGTCAGCGGAACGAGGTCGGGTTGCGGCGGGTGGTATTCCGGCCGCGGCGATGAGTGTTCCGCTTCCGCCTGTTCCCGTTCCCGGGGACGGTCTTCTTCGAGGATCTCTCCGGTGACCATGTCGATGATCAAGGTCATTGCCTCACCTCGCTGTGTGGTGCGGATGTGTCTATCTTGCCCAAAGTTTAGACCGACTTCAAAACAGCGGGTTCGTGTTCGGGGGGTTAGTCGGCCGGGGTGGCGGCGGACTTGATCCGGCCGCGCCACAGGCCGAGGGCGAGCAGTACCAGGGCGGTGAAGACGGTGGGGGTGTTGCCGAGCAGGATGTAGGGAGTGGTGCCTTGACGGGGGACGAGCCGGCCGCCGCCGCTGGCGACCTGGAATTGGGGGAGGCGGGCGTGGAGCCGACCGTGGGGGTCGATGAGGGCGGTGACGCCGGTGTTGGTGGCGCGTACCATCCAGCGGCGGGTCTCCATGCTGCGGGCGCGGGCGATCTGCAGGTGTTGGTGGGGGGCGAAGGAGTCGCCGAACCAGGCGTCGTTGCTGGCGTTGACCAGGAAGGCGGCCTCGGGGAGTTGGCGGATCAGTTCTTCGCCGAAGGCGTCTTCATAGCAGATGGAGACGGAGACCGGCCACCCGGCCAGTCGGACCAGGGGCTGGTCCTCGGGGCCGGGGGTGAAGTCGGAGAGGGGGATGTCGAAGAAGTCCAGCACACCGCCCAGCAGACCACGCAGGGGCAGGTATTCCCCGAAGGGGACCAGGTGGTGTTTGCGGTATTCGCCTTCGCCGTCGCCCAGGGCGAGCATGGCGTTGTAGTAACGTCGGCTGCGGGGGTCCATGACGGGCAGGCCGATGAGTAGGGCGGTGCGGTGACGGCGCGCTTCCTGGTCCAGCCGATGGAGGAAGTCTTGTACTTGGTGGGCAAAGGCGGGGACGGCGGTCTCCGGCCAGACGACGAGGTCGGCGTCCCAGTGGCTCCGGGTCAGCTCCAGATAACGGCGCAGGGTGGGGGCGCGTTGCTCGGGGAGCCATTTGATGTCTTGGGGGACGTTGCCTTGGACGAGGGCCACTTCCAGCGCCTCGCCGGCGGGACGGCTCCAGGGGAGGCGGTCCAGGACGGCGCCGAGGAGGAATAGGACGGCGCCGAGGGCGGCGGCCTGGCTCCAGCGTTTTTTCCCACCGGTGAGGGCCCAGACGATCAGGCCGGAGAGGAGGACGTTGATCAGGCTGACGCCGTAGACCCCGGTGACGGGGAACAGGCCGGCTAAGGGGGTGTCGCTGTGGGCATAGCCCAGCAGCAGCCAGGGGAACCCGGTGAAGATCAGGCCGCGGATCCATTCCGCCAGTAGCCACAGGGCGGGAAACAGGGCCAGCAGGGCGGTGGCGTGGGGGCGCGGGCCCTTGAGCCAGGCCCACAGGGCGCCGACGGCGGCGGGAAACAGGGCGAGGAACAGGGTGAACAGGGTGGTGAGGAAGATCGCCAGTGGGGGAGCGACACCGCCGAAGCGTTCCATGGAGACGTAGACCCAGGAGGTACCCAGGCCGAACAGGCCCACGCCGAAGAGGAAGCCGCGCCAGGCGGCTCGCCGCGGGCTGGCGTCCTGCCATGTGAGGAGCAGCAGCGCCGGGGTGAGGATGGCCAGGGGCCAGAGGTCGAAGGGGGCGAAGGCCAGGGGGGTGAGTGCCCCCCCCGTGAGGGCCAGTAGGTCGGCGGCGCGGGGACGGCGCTCAAGCACTTTGACGATCGTCGGCCTCTCCGTCGTCGCTGGCCGGTCGTTGCGCGTCCAGTTCGGTGACTTGGAGCAGGTGGACCCGGCGGTTGTCGGCCCGCAGGACCTTGAAACGGAAGCGGTCGATGATCACTTCTTCGCCCCGTTTGGGCAGGTGCCCCAGACGGTTCACCACCAGCCCGCCGATGGTGTCGAATTCTTCGTCGCTGAATTCGGTGCCGAAGTAGTCGTTGAAGTCTTCGATGTCGGTGAGGGCCTTGACGGTGAAGGTGCGTTCGCCGACCCGGGTGATGGTGGTGCCTTGGTCGATGTCGTATTCGTCGGCGATCTCGCCGACGATCTGCTCCAGCACGTCTTCGATGGTCACCAGCCCGGCCACGCCGCCGTATTCGTCCACGACGATGGCCATGTGGTTGCGGTTGACGCGGAATTCCTTGAGCAGGACGTTGAGGCGTTTGCTCTCGGGGATGAACACCGCCGGGCGCAGGTGATCACGCACGAAATGGGGGTCGCGGCGTTCGCTGGCGAAGTAGGCCAGCAGGTCTTTGGCCAGCAGGATGCCCACGACCTCATCGCGCGACTCGCCGATCACCGGGAAGCGGGAGTGGCCGGAGCGCAGCACCACCGGGAGGAAGTCCTCGGGGGGGATGTCACGCTCGACGGTGACCATTTGTGCACGGGGGATCATGATGTCACGGACTTGCATCTCGGAGACCGCCAGGACCCCTTCGATCATCGCCAGGGCCTCGGCGTCGAGGATGCCGCGTTGTTCGG
>Ga0256839_1003965_pt1 | contig 14821 bp, 8 predicted proteins | sample 354166metaG_FD_185968 | JGI IMG/M metagenome (GOLD analysis project Ga0256839, IMG submission 185968) | Hydrothermal vent microbial communities from Mid Atlantic Ridge, Atlantic Ocean - 354-166 | ecosystem: Environmental > Aquatic > Marine > Hydrothermal vents | place: Atlantic Ocean: Mid... | reverse complement strand
AGAGTACCACAAAGAAGCACAAAGTGGCACGGAGTTTTTTGTTTTTGCAAGTCATTTTGTAATGTAATGAGAGTGGACTCTTTTGCGAATTTGCTAAATTTTTAAGTAGGGTAATCATCATTAAGTGTGTTTCTCTGTGAAACTCTGCATTTTAACTTTGTGTTGCTCTGTGGTTACTGATTTTAAAAGTTAACCACAGAGTACCACAAAGAAGCACAAAGTGGCACGGAGTTTTTTATTTTTGCAAGTCATTTTGTAATGTAATGAGGGTGGTCTCTTTTGCGAATTTGCTAAATTTTTAAGTAGGGTAATCTTTATTAAGTGTATTTCTCTGTGAAACTCTGCATTTTATCTTTGTGTTGCTCTGTGGTTACTGATTTTAAAAGTTAACCACAGAGTACCACAAAGAAGGCACGGAGTTTTTTATTTTTGCAAGTCATTTTGTAATGTAATGAGGGTGGTCTCTTTTGCGAATTTGCTAAATTTTTAAGTGGGTAATCTTTATTAAGTGTATTTCTCTGTGAAACTCTGCATTTTATCTTTGTGTTGCTCTGTGGTTACTGATTTTGAAAGTTAACCACAGAGTAGCACGGAGTTTTTTATTTTTGCAAGTCACTTTGTAACGCTCTCGATGGGTATCCGAAAGGAGAAATCTTAGCTAACTAGATGTTTTTCTAATTGGCTAAGATTCCTCCGGAATAACTTGCTACTCGGATGAGTACGAGTGTCAAGTTTACTTTCCAACCACATCAACCCAACGCCCAGCTTTGGTAGCAAAAATGGAATTATCGTACATAGCACCTACCGAAATGGAAGGCAGGTAATAATTGCCTTTATAAGCTGCATTTAGCAATACTGTAAATGTTTTGGCTTGGTTTGGGTTCAAATCAAAATAATGCATCACTCGGTCATCTCGAATATCCATATAAGTTACCTCTGCATTAGCCGTTTCCGAGCCATCCAATCGGGTGTTGATAATCTCCCATCCCGAAGGGAATATTTGAGTTAAGGCAAGCTCATTATACACCCCTTTTTGCCCTGGGTTGCTAATGGTAATATTTGCTTTAAAATTGCTACCTTGTGCTAATTTGTTTACATTAATGGAGTTGCCATTCATATCCGTATAAAGTACTTTCAACTTAATATTTCGGGTAATCGCTTCTTCGTTGCCTTCCACAGGTGTGCCTGTGCTAATTAAACGAGCAAATATGGGTGCTTCTCCATTATTGGTAATGTTAATGGTGGAGACCTTATCTGCCTTGGTAAGGCTTACCTGATTAATAAAATCGGTGCCGTTTACCGTGGAGCTGCTGCCCGCAATATTCACTGTGACGTTTGTGGCCTCATCAAGCTTAAATTTATTGGCATATTTGGCAATGGCAATAAAGCTATAAGCTGTGGTTTGGGTACTCATCCACTGGTTTTTATCACCCATTTTTTGCGCAAGTTGAATCAATAGCTCAAAGGCTTTTTCCTTTTGATTCAGTTCCAGCAGGGTTTCTAAAATCATTGCCTGGTCTCTGGTAGAAGAGCCAAAGCTATTGTGGTAATTTACAGGGGTGGTTTCAGCTTCTGCCAGCCCTTCGATTAATTTTACCGCTTGCTTATCCATTCCTGCTACTGCATAAGCCGAAGCCAATCGCCATTTAGCCGAAAGGCTTATGTTATCGTTTTCGCGCATTCGGTTCATGGCTCCTTTGGCAGGGCTGCCCGCCAACGCCAAGGTGTAGAGTCGGTATGATTGGATTAGGTCATCATTATTATCTGAGTTGGATTTGCTCCACGAGTTAGCGCGTTGTTTTTGGTAATTTATCCAATTGGATAGCATTCCTTCTGAAACGGCATAGCCTGCTTTTTTAGCTTCTACCATAAAATGCCCTGCATAATTGGTGCCCCACGCATTTGCATAGGTATTACCTGGCCAGTAAGAAAACCCTCCTGAAGTTAATTGAAAAGAGCTAAGACGAGCAATTCCTGCTTCTACATTTTTTTGTACTTCCACTTGTTTGCCTTCGGGTAAGCGCATTAATTTGTTAAGGTATAGCTGTGCAAAAACTGCCGAAGTAGTTTGCTCGATACAGCCGTGTGGAAACCTAATTAAATAACCCAGCCGTTGCTCAATATTTAACGAAGGCATTGAACTTAGTTCAATGGTGGCCGTATTTTGCCCCAAAATGCCTACTGGTGTATAATTGGTGTTCCAACTTTCGTTGGCATTTACTACCTTATCCTCAATGGTGGTAATGGCAGGGTTACGAGGGATTACGTTAAGCTCTATATCGTAGCTTGCTTCTAATTTACCCGATCTGGCTGTTACTTTTACTTTGCCAATGCCCAAAACTTCCTTGGTGGCAATATCGAAATATACCACTTGGTCGCCTGCTTTTTTAAAGGTTACAGAAGCCGTTTTTTTACCATTGAGTGCTAGGCCACCCGAGGCTTCCACAATTAATGATACATTTTTAACATTATCAGCCAAGGCAAAAACGTTTACAGGAAGCTTCATTTGCTCACCTGGACCCGCTACGCGAGGTAAAGTGGCTAAAATCATTAGGGGCTGTTTAACAGGAGTAACCTTATCGGCCATACCAAATGCACCTTTGGTGGAGGCTACTACCATTGTTTTTACACTGCCAATATACTGGGGCATACGAATGGTATGTTTTTGCGATTCACCTGCTTTTAATTGGAAGGGACCCAAAAACTTAACCACTGGTTTAAAGCGATTGGCTTCTTTTTGTTCTTTTTCCTCTAATTCACCATCGCCACCAATGGCTAAAAGATGTTTCATTTCACCCGAAAAAGCCCCTATTACATCGTCATATACATCCCAAGTTTTAATACCTAAGGCTTCGCGCTTAAAGAAAGAGGCCCATGGGTCGGGTGTTTTATAATTGGTGATATCCAATAATCCTTCATCTACCATTGCAATGGTGTAGCTCATTGCCTTGCCTGTGCTTTCGCTCACTTCAACGGTAAATTTTTGCTCGGGTCGTAGCTCATTGGGCATTTTAATTACAGGTTTTAACACGGTGGTGGCATCCACTACTTTAATAGATTGCACCCCGTATAATCGTATGGGTAAATCATTTTTTTCTTGCCCATGGGGTTGAATCATGGTGAGATTTACATATACATTGGGAGCCATTTCGTTGGTGGCTTCAAAGGCCACATTGGTGTTGCCTTCTTCGGTTTTTACCCAAAATGTTTCCAGCACCTTGCTGCCAGATTCTAAGCTTACTAACAGTCGGTTGCCTTGGGTAGTGGGTATCGATAAGGTAATCTGCTCTCCCACCTTATATTCTTCCTTTTCGATGGCAAAATCGAGCATTGCCGCTCCATCTAAATCGCCTCGTTTGCCTTTGCCCGCCCAACCGGGCCAATCGAGGTATAGAATTTGGCCAGCAGAATGCCCCGAATAGGAGTCGGTTACTTTTACGTAATAACGACCCCACTCAGGGTAGTCGATTCTAAGCTTCCAGGTTCCCTCTCCATTACGTGTGCTAATAGAGCTAGTTTGCACAGCTTCTTGATAGGAGTTGCCTACGTAACTACTGATATTATCATACGAGCTATCCCACCACCATTTCCAATCGAGTTTGTATAATTCTACTTTTACCGTGTTTCGGCTTACGGGGTTGCCTTCCGCATCTACGGTAGCTATACGAATGCTGTGGTCTTCATCGGTTAATAAAATACCTCTTTTGTCTCCTTCGGGCACTTTAACCCCTACAAAACTTGAGAAAGGGTAGTAGGGTACGGTTACGGAGCTAATGCTAAAATCTCCTCCTTCTTCATACACTTTTCCCAGAAACCTGGCATTTAATGCACCTGGTGCACCTTCTACATTTCCTAAATTGATAGTTACCTTGGCATAGCCATCTGCATTCACCCTGCCTTGATAAACCATTACTCGTTCACCGTAAAAATCTTTCGATTCATCATCAAAACTATAATTAGGATATTTTTTAAACTTGGTAGTAACAGGTGAAAGGAGTAATTCGTACTCTGCATTTAGGTTGCCAGCTGTGGCTCCGGTTAGCCATCGTACATTTAAATCACCAGTAACATACTTATTATTAGCGGTAAATTTATCATCATCAAATTCTAATTTTACTTTTAATCGGTTGGGTTTAATGGTTTCAATTTTTACAGTTTTTGTAAAGGTGGCACCACCTACCTTGGCTTTCGCCTGCCAGTTGCCTGTTGGTGCATCGGTGGCGGTTATAAAATCGAACCGATACATATTACCAATGGCATTGGCGCTTACTTTGCGAGAGGCTAATTGGCCGCTCGGGTTATACAGCTCCATTACTACTGGGTGTTTTTGGGGTACTTCGTTGGCTAAGTCTTCTAAAATAAATCCTAGGTGAACGGTGTCGGCTGGTCGCCAAACGCCTCTTTCGCCATACAAAAAGCCTTTTAGGCCGTTGGTGATGCTTAAGCCAGATACATCAAAATTGCTGAGCGAAAGGGAAGAGCCATCGTCTAATTTTAAATAACCTGTTTGTCGATCTTTTTTGGCCACTACTACAAAGGGTTTTCCTTGGGTGCTTAGCTCAACTTTTCCATCGGCATTTGTTTTGCTTTCGGCTAGTAATTGTTGCTGATAGTCAAATATTTGCACGGTAACGCCTTCCATAGGGTTGGTGCTTAATAGATTGGTAATAAAAATGTGCACATTTCCACCTTCTCTGTTTTTTGCAATTATGCCCAAGTCGGATGCAAAAAGTGTTTTGCTTACGCTCCTTCGGTTGCCATAATACGAGCTGCTGCATGGGTTGTCGCGCTGCTCCCAATCATAATTATAATCGTAGTAATATTCATAGCTATCCCAATAGGAGGCTTCGTCTTGTGCACCCCAATCATCGGGTAGCTCTTCAATTTCTTCCTCATCTGCTGTATTAGCACAAAAAAAGATGGAATGTTTCTTTTTAAATCCAATTTTAATCTGATAAATAGCACCAGATTCTGTGCTAATTATATCTTCTAAATCTAATGTAAATCGGTTCCAACTATTTAAATCAGTAACGCCACTGGTGTTTAAAGAAATGGTTTTTTGAATAATAGGCTTACCTACTCTTCGTAACTGATAATCGCCACTTAGGCTGTTTACTTGCAGGTGTTGGAGGATGTTATCTTCGTAAATTTTAACTACGGTAATGTCCACAGCATTTAAGCCAACGGCTTCAAACGGGAGCACCAACCCTTTTGAATTTGGCATAATGGCTTTATTACCTGTATCAACCAAACGTACTTCGGGCTTGCTTTGTGTAAATTGAAGGGTAACGGTATAATCTTCTTTTAGCTTAAAATTGGCTATGTTTTTAATGGCTTTGTTAATTACCAAATCCGCTTCGTTTTCGATGGTGGAAGTTGGATAAATTTTAAGCTCATTTATGTTAATTACAATGCGCGGTATGCTGCTTAAATTCGAAAATTCTACCAATCCATTCAAATTTTGCTTTTCATTGAGCGGGTCAGAAAACAACACTGAAATATAATTTTCTTTGCCTCGTTTAATTTGGCTCGAAACAACTTTGTAATCACTTAATGAAGGAATCTCAATTTCAATTCCTTCTGATTTGGATAAACCAATGGGTTCTCCTGATATTATAAGCTCCACAGGTGTGGCTGATTCGGCTCGAGTGATGTCTTCTACTGTAAATTTATATTGATTATTACCTGCCGAACCATTCCATGTTATTTTTAAAGTAGTGCTTCCTTGCTTAGCTGTAATCATTTTTTTAATATTATCAAACTTGGCAAAATCTGCTGTTTGCAGTTGGCCTTCTACCTTAACCTTGGTTAAATCCTTTTTAGAATAGAACCGGATACCACTTGTTTTAACATCAAAATTTTGAATTAAGGTTTGAAATTCAAACTTGAATTTTTCTTTATCTCCTGTGTTTTCGGGGAAAAGTGCTTTTAAATCTACGGTGGATTGGTAAGCCTGCCCACTTGTTAAATTTTTGGCAGGTTCAAATACAATGGTTCTATTATCTTGCCAAAAAGTTTTGCCTTCTAACTTTGGCGAAAATTTAAAAATAGATTTTTCGATGGTTTTGCCTGCCAATGAATCGCCCCAGTTCTTTGCCAGCTTTAGTTTAATAGAAGAAGTGATGGAGATAACTCCTGCCGTATGCGAAGTAATTTGATCTACGAATAAGCTCTTGGGGCTGCTAAAATCTGCTTTTTTATTGCCTTTATTACAAGCAGTGGTAATAAGCAGTGCGGAGAGTAGGAGGCAGGCTAGTTTTTTCATTGTGGTAAGTTAAAAGAATGTGGTATAAAATGCCAGTATTAAACCTAAAAGCAAAAGGGATTTTTATTGACTTTACAAAAGAACGAAACTTAATCGTTATTTAACATCCCAATTAATAGGGGTTTTTGGGCTCATCACCCTACCCATCTGGTAGTTGTTGGCCAAAAGACCAATAATGGGGTGGTACAAAAAAAGGCTTGCCAACCTGGCAAGCCTTTTAAATTTAAGAATAAACCCTGCATCTGTTGGTTAAAAGACCAACGGGGGTGTAAGAATAGATTAAAGACCCATTATACCAGCCCAATCTGTAGCTACGTGAACTCCATCTAAAGTTGTTTCAGGCGTATTGGCGCCTTGTCTAATTCCAACTTGGGCTAAATCTGAAGGATCTACTCCATCGTTAGAAACAGCATCTGCTGAACCTGGCTCTGTAGCTGCTGCATTATCTAGTACAAAAAGTGAAGCAGATCCTGCCGCAAAATCGTACTTAATCACAAGTAAATAAGTAGTTGCGTAGGAGTAACTACCTACTACATATTGCGGAACAGTGCCACTAGTGCTATTTTCCCTTATACCAAAATTCAAGTTTCCAGCACCATCATCTTTTGCGTAAACTCTTGCAAAAAAGGCTCCAGATTCATTTCTTAAATGATAGAAATAATCATCGCCATTTGCGTCAAATGAAGCAATATTTACTAAGGTCGATACATAAACTATCCCCGAAGTTTGTTTCGCATAAAGCCTTGAAGCATCTTCTGCACTAGTATTTGGATCTGTAATTCCAACTGAACCACCTACACCTGATGAAGGATAACTCGTCATAGAGAAACTAGAGGGTAAGTAGGCAAGTGGTAGTTCATTTATTCAAGAAGTTTTTGAAAAGCACGGCATACCCTGATACATTAAACACAGATCAAGGGGTACAATTCACAAGTAATCTATTTACAAATAATAAGCATAAAAAAACTGTCCAGACAATTGGGGACACATCAGTTATCTATTATGGATAATTCTAATGTTGTTTTGTCGCCAAGCTCCACACCGCCTGTGGCTTCTGTAAGTTTAAACGTTATTACTCTTGCGTCATTTTCCTCGGTATCATCTACTGGAGTAATTGTAAACGAGGCAGTGGTAGCCCCTTTAGCTATTGCTATTTCGAACGAACCTGAAGAACCATTGGGGTTGGTTACATAATTAGTGGTGTAAGCCACGCCTGTACCGTTTGTAATAGAAACCGTTAAAGTACCTGCTTCGGTAGTGGCTTCTGCTAAATTAATGTTTACTTGTGCAGCACCCCCAACATCCTCGTTTACCGTAGCATTGGTAAACTCAAAGTCTGCTTTTTGCTTTTCGGGTACGGGGTCTTCCTCTTTTTTGCAACTTAAAACCACTACAAAAAGGAGCAAAAACAGCCCAAGTGATTTCAATAAATTTGACATCGAATTCGTGTTTTTCATAATTTTTAAATTAATTACCAGTTAAAATTAAATTGTCTATATCCCAAGAAGATGACGATGTATTCGTGCCATCTTTGTATTGAAATGCTAAGTAAAATTCTGTTCCTGTTATACCTGTAATAGGGCTACTTACGGTTGTCCAAACATCAGATCCTGCGGCCGGAAATTGGCTATTAATATCGGTGAGGCTATTCCAAGTAAACCCAGTTGGGTCGCTGCTGCCATCATAATTAGACGACCATTGTACAATTATTTGCCCTGGACCACTAAAAAGCGAGTTTACCTCAAATGTTAAGTTTACCTCATTATAGACCGATAAATTAATGGGGTTCATAATGAGCCAAGTATTGTCTTCACCATCTTCGCCACCAAAGGCACTTGCTCTTACTGCACGGCTACCACCCACTCCATTAGACCGGCAGCCCCAACCCCTATCGGTTTTAAAGCCAGGTACAATAACCTCTGAAAAGCCAGCAGGGACCGAATAATCTTCGGTGCAATCTTCAAAATTATGATTGATTTCAATGGGTGATATGCTGGTAATAACCAGATTAAATGCTTGCGTAGAAGGCTGGCCTAATGATATATTACTTCCACTTTCCATCTGAAATAAAACCGTTTTATTATCGACAACAGTTCTGGTTATGCCTATGTATTTTATTACTGCTTTGGTGGCACCTGTTACTAAATCAAGTGTAATTTGCCCATCTGTTGCCGCAGGCTCGGTTGTATAATCTACCCCATAAACAAAACCATTTATGCCAAGTACATTTATTTTTACCGAAGCATCGGTGGTAAGTGCAGCATTTAACCCTAGGTTAATTTCTACAGTACCTGATTCGGAAGCACGAACTTGTTTGGTGCTTTCTGAAAAACCAATGGCTTGCTCAAAGGTAAAACTAAGGTCGTTCTCATTGCATGATGAAACAAAAACCATTAGCGCAAGTACATATAGTATCGTATATTTCTTTTTCATATTATTCTCCCAAAAATTGTATGTCATCCAATGTCCACGAAGAAGAGCTTGAGCTTGAGCCTCCTTCATATTGAATGGCAATAAATGCTTTTTCTTTTTTTACTAATTCATTTAATGAAACAAACACAGGCACAAATAGCCCATCTGGCCCTGCATCCCTCCCGGAGCCTGCTTCAGGCAATTGGCTTTCAAATCCTGCAACTACTTCCCAGGTATATTCTTCAGGGTTTCCGCTGCCGGGGTAATCGAACGAATAGTACATTTGAATGGTTCCTGATCCTGCAAAAAAAGACTCTATCCAAACTTTAAAGTACAAAGAGGTAAGTGCTGAAATATCCAACTTGCCTCCTGCATTCAAATCTATCTCATTAGGGTTTAAAATAAGCCAAGCATTATCGCTGCCAGGTTCGCCACCAAAGGCACTTGCTTGTAAGCCTTCGGTGTCGGCTAAGCCAAAGGGTCGGCAGCCCCAACCCCTGTCGGTTTTAAAACCAGGTACTATTTCTTCAAAAAATGGTTCAGGTACTTGGTATTCGGTACAGCCATCAAACGGAATGTCTGCTAAAATTGGGGGGATATCATCGTCAATAATTTCGAACGTAAAATCGTTGCCTGCATAGGATTTTAAAATTCCATTTAACCCAGCTACGCTAAAGTTTAGTTTAGCCCCATTGGTAAATTTATCGTTATTAACAGGGCTAACTGAAAATGTTACAAATGAACTGCCTGCTTTGGCAAACATAATAATTTCGCCTGCCACTAGTTCTGGTGGGTTTGTGGTATAATCACTTCCATAATTTGCTCCATTGCTGTTAACACCAATTTTAAGTTGGGCGTCTTCGTAAAGCGGTTTAGAAAAATTAAGTGTAACTACCGTTGCTTGAGGGTTGGACTCTATGGTAGAGGCATAAAAAACAGGGCCAAAGGTTACGGCAATTTGTTCATCAATATTATTATCGCAACTTGTTAAAGTTAGTACCATAACTGCCATTTGTGCTGCTATAAGTACTTTTATATATTTTTTTAAATTCATAACTACTAAAAATAAACAGTAAAATTGGCATTAAAGTTAATAGCGAAGCCATAGTCTTCGCCAGCAAAACGAGCATCGGATCTTCTAATAAAACGCTGGTTAAATATATTATGTACATTTAAGCTTGCTCTGGACCTTAAGGAGCCTACATTAAAATAATACCCTGCATATACATCTGTTAAGTTATAATCGGGCAATTGCCTTACTTGTGCGGCCGATTCGCTTGTAATAGCCGAGGGGTCGTATTGCTCATAAAGCCTTCCAAAATAATTAAACCTAAACCCAATATAAGCGTTTCTAAATCCTTTATAATGGCCGCCAATATAAGCGGTTGTTTGGGCTGCATTACCAACGGGTAAATTTTTTGCAAACACTTTAATAGTGCCTGCATCGTTGCCTAAATCATCGGTTACGGTGGCATTAATATTGTTGGTCCATCGCCAATCGCCAACGGAGGCCATTCCTCGTAATTCAAAATTATTGGTTAAGTTATACACTAAATCGAACTCAATGCCTTGGTGCAATGCACTTTGCCCTGTAATGGCATAAAAAGTTCTGTCTCCACTTAATGGGTCGGTTACAAAAAAGCTAAAAGCTTTGTCGTCCCAAGTGGTATAATAGGCATTCAAATTCATTTTTAACTTGCTTGAGTGGTATCTATAACCTATTTCACCTGCCAACACAGATTCGCTTTTTAGTCCATTTAAGTAAGTGTTGCTATACCTGCTATCTACAAAAGCATTTCTTAAAAATGGAGCTCTGGTAAATGTGCCAGCATTTACAAATACGCTATGCCGCCCATTAATTGCATAATTTGCTCCAGCTTTTACGTTATAATTATTAAAAACCCTTTTGTCGGAGCTGCCATAGGAGTCTTCGATGTTAAAGCTTGCACCGTTCCAAAAATTCCCATCTCTCCACATTCTTACACGTGCAAAATTGGCGGAAACAAATAAATTTAATTGACCAAAGGTTTGTTCTATCTGCCCAAAAACGGAGCCCCATTGTACGTTTCCATTATAATCATAATTAATCCTATCGCCTAGCCTAGCTACTTTATTGGGTTCTAAAATATCTCTATCTGCACCACCATTTTTATCAAGCCAATATTCGCCTTGTAATAAATCAAATACTTCTCCAAAGTGCATAGCGGTATAATCTCTTAAATCTATGCCTGCAACAATAGAGGTGTTATCGTTTACCTCAAAGTTAAAATTTGATATTACACCATACCAATTATGGTTATTATAGCGAGCTTCTAAAATATACTGCGATTGCGCTCCGGTAATTGTTGGAGCCAAAGCGTTGCCATTGGGTGAAGATACCGATTGTGCATTGGCAATGTTTTGAGCAGCCATATAGTTCCAATCCTGGTAGCCTTCTGTGGTTGGCGGGGCTGCACTTACTCCAGTTGCTCTAACGGGGCTGGTGCCATACACCCTTGCAATTGATACATAAGCCGAGGAAGAAACGGTCATTCTATCGTTAAGTTTCCATAGGTGCAGCAATGTTGCTTGCGGTTTGTGCGATTTATTTTGAGAACCATTTAATAGCCCATTTTGGTAATAGCCTACCGAAGGGTTAAAATAGTAATCGTTTCTTAATTCATACTCAGCCGTGTTTGTGTTCCAAGCTCTGCCTCGGTTTACGGGTGCTCCAAACACAGAAAATAATAGAGAGTGCTTCTCCGAAATCTTTTTAGAGATTGCCAAATAATAAGACCAAGCATCTACAAATCCACCTTTTCTATATCCTTCGCCTACTGTTCTGGAGCCTTGAAACGAAAATGCCCAGCCGTTTTTTAATTTGCCAGAGTTTAACGATAACCTATACCTGCTATCCCAAGTGCCGTTGCCAAACATTAGCTCTGCTTTGCCTCCTTTTTTTGCACTAGCAGGTTGGGTTACAATATTTATGGTACCGCCTACCGAGTTTACCCCCAATTTAGAAGCACCAAGCCCTCTTTGCACTTGCATATTTCTTGTAATTTCGCTTAACCCTGCAAAATTTGCCCAAAAAAGTCTGCCATTTTCCATGTCGTTTAAGGGTACTCCATTAATCATAAAAAGGGTTTCGGTTTGGTCAAAGCCCCGAATGTTTATGCGCGCATCGCCAAAGGTTCCACTGCCTTTGGTAGCATAGATTCCTGGAGTAGAATTTAATAATTCCGGAAAAGCCATTCCTCCTAATTGTTGACTTATTTGTTCAATACTAATGGAGGATGTCGCTACAGGTGTTTTTCTGTCTTCTACCACATCGGCAAAAACCATTATTTCTTCTAAGCCTATAGAAGAAGAAGCCAGTTTTATAAAGCCCATATCAGTTGTGGCAGCTGCTGAAATATTAACCTCGATGTATTGGGTTTCATACCCTACATACGAAAGTTGAATAGTACTCTTGCCATAGGTTAAGTCTGTTATTTTAAAGTCTCCGTCTAAATCGGTTACGGTTCCTTTGGTAGTGCCTTTAATAAGAACACTAACGCCAATGAGTGTTTCACCTGTTTCATCGTCAACCACAACCCCGTGTACAGCACCCGTTTGCGAGTAGCTAGAAAAATAAATGCACGACATCAAAGAAAAAAGTGCTAATTTTTTAAACATAGAATGATTTTTTTGCTAAACTAAAGTTTAATGTGAATTTATAATATAATTGCACTAAATTAAATTAATTATTCGGAATAAATAACAATTAGGTAACAATGAAGTTGACTTACGTTTATATAGTTTTACAATTCGTATTTATACTTAATAATGCCGTAGTTTTTGCACAGCAAAAAACGGTGGGGTTTTATAATTTGGAAAATCTTTTTGATACCGTTGACGATAAAACCATAAAAGATGAAGAGTTTTTGCCCAACGGAAAAAATGAGTGGAATGAAGAAAAATATGCGAACAAGCTAGAGAAAATGTCTTTAGTGCTTGCTGCCATGAACCTTGATGTGGTAGGTGTAAGCGAAGTTGAAAATAGAAAAGTGTTAGAGGATTTGGTTACTCACGCTAATTTAAAAAGACTTGGCTATCAAATTATACATTTTGATTCGCCTGATAGAAGGGGAATAGATGTGGCACTACTTTATAAACCACGCATATTTAGGCCTTTTTCTACGGGTATGATACCTGTTTGGACGGCTGAAGACCCTGATTTTATTACACGCGATATTTTATTGGTTAAAGGGCTGGTAGGAAATGATACCCTTACGGTTTTTGTTAATCATTGGCCTTCGCGAAGAGGGGGCAAAGAAGATAAGCGATTATTAGCCGCTCGGGTATTGCGTAGCTCTGTTGATTCGTTATTTAACCTAAACCCGGAAGCAAAAATTATTTGTATGGGCGATTTTAATGATGACCCCACCAATAGAAGCTTAAAGAAAGAATTAAGAGCCGTTGGAAAAATAGAACAGTTAGAAAATAACGCACTTTATAATACAAGTTTTACTACTTTTAAAAAAGGATATGGTACGGGTGTTTATAATGGTTCCTGGAACCTATTCGATCAACTTATTGTTTCAAAATCGCTGATTAAATACCAAGAGAACTCATTGCATTATAAGTTAAGTTCTTTTACTATTTTTGCGCCTAAATGGATGCAGGTGCAAGCAGGTGAACACAAGGGGAGTCCTTACCGTAATTTTTCGTACGGTGTTTATCAAAATGGCTATAGCGACCATTATCCTGTTTATATTATATTAAATTAATGCAAATGAAAAATTATATTTATGCGCTGTTGGTGTTTGTTTCAATTACCACATTATTTAGATGTGCCGAAGTAATTACCCCACCACCTCCTGTACAAATTTTAGATGATGATAAGGATGGAGTGCTTACAGCAGACGAAGATTTAAATGGCGATGGCGACCCCACCAATGATGATACTGATGGAGACGGGATTCCTAATTACCTGGATACGGATGATGACGGAGATGGCATAGATACCATAGATGAAGATGCCAATGGCGATGGCAACCCTGCCAATGATGATGCCGATGGCGATGGGATTCCTGACTATTTAGACACCGTAGATAATAGCGGTGGTAGTGGCGACCCAGTAACTGGAGCTTATGCAGATTGTTTAAATTTACTTTCGGCCAATACACTTGATGTTGTTACGTGGAATATTGAGCAGTTTTCGGATGCCAACTCCGATTTAGATGAGATTAAAAATATAATTGAAACCATGGATGCTGATATAATTGGCGTGCAGGAAATTACAAGTATTACCGATTTTAATACGCTGGCCAACTCTATAAGTGGTTGGGAAGGAAAAATTGTTAACGTAAGTGGCGGGCTTGACGTAGGCTATTTTTATAAATCGTCTGAAATAGAGTTGTTGGAAAATTTATCCACCATCTACGATAATGAAGATAGTGCTTTTCCGCGCCCTCCTGTTGTTGGTAAATTTAAGCATATATCGGGGTTAGAGTTTACGGTGTTTAATATTCATTTAAAATGTTGCAGTGGCAGCGAAGGCAGAAGAGAGGAAGCTTCAACGCTGCTAAAATCTTATATTGACACTAACCTGCCTAATACCCCTGTTATTCTGTTGGGCGATTATAATGATGAGATTCAGGAGGCAGCCTCTTCAAATGTTTTTCAAAACTTAATAGATGATGCTTCTAATTATAATTTTGCCGATATGGCTATTGCAAAAGGGCCCTCTTCCGGATGGAGCTTTCCTAGCTGGCCAAGCCATATAGATCATATTTTAATTTCAAATGAATTTTTTGATAAACTTGAAAGCACTTCTACTTTAAAACTTGAAGGTTGTCTTAGTAATTATGCATCAGCGGTGTCTGACCATAGGCCTGTGATGGTAAGGCTTAAGGTTAATTAGAGATTGCCTATAAACTCCAATAAAGAGTCCACTCCGGAAAACACCCAAAGCCAATCCCGAAAGCTGGTGGATGGCGACCTATTCATCCAAAATAACTCTTTTTGTGAAAATTGCCTGTTTTTGGAGTGGACTCAAATCTTCAAAAATAAGGTTGCGAAGGATACATATTACTACAGAGCAAAGATACCTATTCACCCATTAAAGGTTCATTTTTAGCCACTAGGGCACGAAGTCTCCAAGTTTCACAAAAAGTTATG
>Ga0256839_1003964_pt1 | contig 14822 bp, 15 predicted proteins | sample 354166metaG_FD_185968 | JGI IMG/M metagenome (GOLD analysis project Ga0256839, IMG submission 185968) | Hydrothermal vent microbial communities from Mid Atlantic Ridge, Atlantic Ocean - 354-166 | ecosystem: Environmental > Aquatic > Marine > Hydrothermal vents | place: Atlantic Ocean: Mid... | reverse complement strand
GCTTTTGGGAGGGATTCCTTTGTCACTTGCAGTTGTTTATAGCCGCGCACAGGTGGGTGTGGATGCCCCCTTGGTGACGGTAGAGGCGCATCTCTCCAACGGCCTGCCAAGTCTCTCTATTGTGGGTCTGCCTGAAGCGGCGGTAAAAGAGAGTAAAGACCGCGTGCGTGGCGCATTGTTGAATAGTCAGTATGACTTTCCCGCACGGCGTATCACCATCAACCTTGCCCCGGCTGACCTGCCCAAGGAAGGGGCGCGCTTTGACCTCTCCATCGCCATTGGCATACTCGCCTCATCTGAGCAGATTCCTGCACAACAACTGGATCAATATGAGTTTATAGGAGAGCTGGCGCTCTCGGGCATCGTGCGCCCGGTCACCGGTTTGCTGGCCGCTGCGATTGCCGCTCGGGATGCGGGGCGCACGCTGGTGGTGCCAAAAGAGAACAGCGCCGAGGCGCTCTTGGTCAGCGGCTGCCGCGTTTTAGTGGTAGATCACTTGCTGGCCTTATGTGCCCACCTGTCAGGAGCAAAGCTGTTGGCGATTGCCGAGGGGACGGGGCTGATGGCAGAACCCGTCGAATCGTCACATGACCTGGCTGAGGTGCGTGGGCAATCACATGCCAAGCGAGCACTCGAAATTGCCGCCGCCGGTGGACACAGCTTGTTGATGGTCGGCCCTCCCGGGACGGGTAAAACGATGCTGGCATTGCGTTTGCCCGGCATATTGCCACTATTGAACGAACAAGAAGCGCTGGAGAGTGCCGCCATAAACTCGCTACGCAGCGCACATCTGGAGACAAAAAAGTGGGGGCAACGCCCTTTCCGATCACCCCATCACACCGCTTCCGCCGTGGCACTGGTGGGGGGTGGCAGCAACCCTCAGCCAGGTGAAATATCGCTGGCGCACCACGGTGTGCTGTTTTTGGATGAGCTGCCTGAATTTGACCGTAAGGTGTTGGAAGTGTTGCGCGAGCCACTGGAGTCTGGGTGTATCACCATCTCCCGTGCGGCGCGTCAGGCGGAGTACCCCGCCCGTTTTCAATTGATTACCGCGATGAACCCCTGCCCTTGCGGCTACCATGGCCATTATAATGGCCGTTGTCGTTGTACCAGTGAACAGGTTCAACGCTACCGCAGCAAAATATCGGGGCCACTGCTGGATCGTCTGGATATACATATCGAAGTCCCGGCATTGCCACCATCACAGCTACAAGGTGCCCAAAGTAGTGCTGTCTCAGAGAGCAGTGCAGAGGTGAGGGAGCGGGTGGTTACTGCGCGCCAGCGTATGCAGTTGCGTGGCGTAGTTAACAGTCGCATGAGTAATAAGGTGATTGAAAAGCATTGCCTCTTGAATGAAGCAGATCAGGCGCTGTTAGTTCGAGCCATTGACCGCTTGGGGCTATCTGCTCGGGCCTACTACCGCATTCTTAAGGTAGCCCGCACCATTGCTGACCTAGCTAAGTGTGAAGAGATTCAGACATCTCACTTGAGTGAAGCGATCTCCTATCGACGGCTGGATCGCGCACTGTAGGAGAGAGTTTTTTGTGGTCGATAAGTTATTGTCGGCGTAGAATGAAGAGATTAACTCAGATACTGCATAGCATGGGGGTGCAGGTGGTAACTGATTCAAACTATGATAACTATAAGTAGACATCGGAGAGGCATCGAAAGTAGACGCGGCAATTTATGAATTGTCCGGGTTGGGTAACAGTTATGGAAGCTCTGATTTAGTCTGGATGACCTGATTAGAGCCTCCTTATGAGGTGAGATGAGATGCGAGTTGTTTTTTTAGTGGTCATCGGCACGCTGTTGCTGGCCTGTGATAGCGTTGATCACGCTAACCACACGGCAGATATTCAAGCAGAAGCCCCCCCCAGGAATTTTACCCCTGAACTTCTGGAAGCCGGAAAGACGATTTACGAGAAACATTGCAAACGATGCCACGGCGTGGATGCGGTGGGTTCTAAAAATTGGCAAGTGCAGGGGCCGGATGGTAAATATCCAGCACCGCCGTTAAATGGCACTGGCCACACCTGGCATCATCCCAAAGCTGTTTTAATCGGTGTGATCAAAAATGGCAGCCCCGGTGGCATGGGAAACATGCCCGCAATGGGTGATAAAATCAGTGATGATGAAATAGAGGCATTGATTGCCTGGTTCCAATCGCTCTGGAGTGAACAGGCATACCAGATATGGTATCAATATGAGAGCGCTCACAACAAAGAGACTTAAGGCCCTGATCAAGCCCTTTTCCATCAAAAACCACCATTTAACCTATAGATTAGTAATGATAAGAGATTCATTAACCACTCTGGAGAGATGATTATGTACGGTTTTCATGCAACAAATGTTTCTGGGCAGTTTGATGAAGTGGTTGATAGTGTCACCAAGGCGCTGGCAGCAGAGGGTTTCGGCATTATCACCGAGATTGATTTTCAGGCGACAATGAAAAAGAAGCTTGATCATGACCGCCTTCCCTATCGCATCCTGGGAGCCTGTAATCCGTCACTAGCGAAGATGGCAATTGAGGCGGATGCTGATATTGGCCTGTTACTGCCCTGCAATGTCGTGGTGCGAACCGAGGAAGATGGCTCGATTACTGTCGCCTTTATGGATCCGTCAGCGGTGCTGGGGTTAGTGGACAAGCCCGGTGTTGAAGCGTTGGCGGCCGAGGTGCGAGAAAAACTGATTAACGTGCGAGATGCGATTGCCGGCTAAGCCCGGCAGCCCCCGGCTATCGATGATAAGCCGTTGTATATTTTAAAAGTTTAAATTGAGGAGTTTTCATGCCTGATTATCGTTCTAAAACCTCCACCCACGGTCGTAATATGGCGGGTGCCCGTTCATTGTGGCGTGCCACGGGTATGAAGGATGGTGATTTCGGCAAGCCGATTATTGCGGTGGCCAACTCCTTTACCCAGTTTGTGCCTGGCCATGTACACCTTAAAGATATGGGGCAGCTGGTCGCCCGCGAAATTGAGAAAGCAGGCGGAGTGGCAAAGGAGTTTAATACCATTGCCATCGATGACGGTATCGCCATGGGGCACAGTGGAATGCTCTATTCACTCCCCTCTCGCGATTTGATCGCTGACTCGGTCGAGTATATGTGTAACGCCCATTGTGCCGATGCGCTGGTCTGTATCTCCAACTGTGACAAAATCACCCCGGGTATGCTGATGGCGGCGATGCGCCTGAATATTCCGGCTATTTTTGTCTCGGGTGGCCCAATGGAGGCGGGCAAAGCGACGATCAAAGGTAAAGTGGTGGCGCTGGATTTGGTGGATGCCATGGTCTCTGCCGCTGATCCCAATGAGACAGATGAAGATGTTGCCATCATGGAGCGTTCAGCCTGTCCAACCTGCGGCTCTTGTTCCGGTATGTTTACTGCTAACTCGATGAACTGCCTGACGGAAGCGCTGGGACTCTCCTTGCCCGGTAACGGCTCACTGCTGGCGACCCATGCCGATCGTAAAGCGCTGTTTTTGCGTGCAGGGCGTGAAATTGTCAGCATGGCGAAGCGCTACTATGAACAGGATGACAGCTCAGTATTGCCCCGCGAAGTGGCCAGTTTTAAAGCGTTTGAGAATGCCATGAGTTTGGATATTGCCATGGGGGGTTCAACCAATACCATTCTGCATCTGCTGGCCGCCACTCAAGAAGCGGGCATTGAATTTACAGTGGCGGATATCGACCGTCTGTCACGCAAAGTACCACAGTTTTGCAAGGTGGCTCCCAGCACCCAAGAGTATCATATGGAGGATGTGCACCGCGCAGGCGGTGTATTTGGCATTCTAGGCGAGATTGACCGTGCAGGACTACTGCACACGGATATTCCCACGGTGCACAGTGCCACCCTGGGTGAGGCGCTGCAAAAGTGGGATGTGATGCGCAGTGATGATGAGAGCGTGAAAGAGTTCTATCGCGCCGCCCCCGGTGGCGTGCCCACCCAGCAAGCTTTTAGCCAGTCTGAGCGCTTTGAGAGTCTGGACGATGACCGCCAGTCAGGCTGTATTCGTGATCAGGCCCACGCTTTCAGCCAAGAGGGCGGTTTGGCAATACTGTTTGGCAATATCGCTGAGGAGGGGTGCATTGTTAAAACCGCCGGTGTTGATGAGAGCATCCATGTTTTTTCCGGCCCCGCTCGTATCTTTGAGAGCCAAGATGCCGCCGTCGAGGCGATTCTTGATGACCAAATCAACGAGGGCGATGTGTTGATTATTCGCTACGAAGGGCCGAAGGGTGGCCCAGGCATGCAAGAGATGCTCTACCCCACCTCATACCTCAAATCAAAAGGGCTGGGGAAAGCATGTGCCCTATTAACGGATGGCCGATTTTCTGGCGGTACTTCAGGGCTATCAATCGGCCATGTTTCACCAGAAGCGGCTGAGGGGGGAGCTATCGGACTGGTGGAAGAGGGTGATCGCATTAAAATAGACATCCCCAACCGGTCGATTCACCTGGACCTGAGTGATGATGAGCTGAACCATCGCCGCACCGAGATGGATGCAAAAGGCGAAAAAGCCTGGATGCCGGTTGACCGTGATCGCCAGGTCAGTGTGGCACTACAAGCCTATGCGGCAATGACCACCAGCGCCTCTCGTGGTGCGGTGCGTGACCTTTCTCAGCTGGAAAAAAGTTCAAAATAAAAGGTTTTTTTGGGCATTAAGGAGTCTCTGATTAAACCAGCATAAAGCATTCATGGCTTGATCAGAGCTTCCTTAATGAGCCACATTGCATGATCGCTTTTGACCCATTTATATTTGTTGGGTATATTGGGTTCACTTTATGGCTCGTACAAAGGGGCGGGCTGGGTTTGCAGAATAAATCAAAAAAATATTACTGAGGGTGGAGAGAATGAAAAAGCGTCATCTATTAGGCTTAATGGGGGCAGCTCTATTATCGTTATCGACAGTGGCAGGTGCAGCGGGCAATGCGGAAAATGGCGCAGAACTGGCAGCCGGTTGTTTTGGTTGTCACGGTGAAGATGGTCACAGTGTAGTGCCCAGTTTTCCCAAGCTGGCTGGACTGCAAGCTGATTATACCGCTAAACAGATTTTCGACTTTCAGAACGGTAAGCGAACCGACGAGACAATGGTAGGTATGTCTTACATGGTTGCCAGCAAACAAGATGCGCTGGATATTGGTGCCTACTTTGAAGCACAGAGCGCTATGAAAGGTGAAGCAACGGGTAGCAAAATCACCCAAAAAGGCGCTAAAATTTATGCCGACCTAGCCTGTGCAAGCTGTCATGGTAAAGGCGGCGAAGGAAAAGGTAACCTATTCCCTCGCATTGGTGGGCAGCATCTTGATTATCTGGCTAAAACACTACAGGACTTTCGTTCTGGCGAGCGCACTTCAGACCGTACCGGCATGATGGCTCCGATCGCTAAAAAACTAACCGATGAGCAGATTGAAGCACTGGCCGATTATATCACTGGCTTGTAATTCCGGCAGTTGAAGGATTGTCGTGCCGCCCTTTCATTTTGCGGTACGACTAAAAAGGGCACACCTTGCTTTGGCAGGTGTGCCCTTTTTGTTATGTGGCGGCCGTTGCGTGGTCAAAGGCTATTCAATAAGGCGATAGCTGAACTGCTGGAAATCTGGCCCTGTTTTCAACACTTCGAGCAGCTCTATTTTGACCTGGGCGTGGGCAGTTATACACTCGATAATATCGCCTCCCTGATACTTTTCGGGCAATATAAGCGTAGCTAGCGGGTTATCAAAACTCCCGCGGGGTAGAAGTAAACCACCACTATCTTTCTCACTGCTGGGGTGTGTAATGATCAGTGGTGCCGCATCCTTAGCGAGTAGGGATATACCCAGTACAGCGTCTGTGTTGTCATCATAAGTCTGTTTCCAACACGCTATGCCAACACTCCATGGTTTCTCTTTGTCATCGGCATTTCGAATCAATAACAGGCTCCCCTTCACCAACTTGTCTGTGTGCTTCTGCGGGCAGCTTAAACCATAGCCGCCAATGCCCACATCGATCTGATTAATTTCATTCAGCATGCGCTTTTGAGGCTCAACCTCCGCCTCTAACCAACGGTTGGCAAGATGTAGAGACCAGGTAGGACTGTGATTAGTTGAAAGCTGAACTTCATCCTCAATGAGCAGTTGATGGCAGTTATTCAGGCTAACCGCAACACTCATTTCCTGAAAGTTCCTGCGGCGTTCGTAGCTGCGGGGTGGCATTATCGTCCAGCCATTACGCAACCGATCCAACAACACCTGCTTGAGTTTGGTATGTTCGGGATTTTTATCTCCCTGGTCACCCTTTTCCGCCTGCAGTATGTCTTTGTCGAGGATTGAGTCAATATTGATTTTCAATAGACCCGCTGTCTCTTCGGGTTGTTGCTCTAACGGGAGGTATTCGGGTGGGCGGTCTGACTTGAGGCAGATAATCCACTCACCATCAGAGTGCCACTTATCATCACATGGCTCGACACGGCACTGATGAGCCCACTCACTGAGGATATGATAGCTGCTGAGAATCTCATTCTGCTTGAGGCGAAACGGATTGATAGCGGCAAACAGTAGTACCGCGATAAACGCCTCTTCGACCGTCTGCACTGCACCTGTTTTATCGTAAAGCGGCATGCTGGCAAGCTTTAGCTCCAATGCCTGACGATAAAGTAACTTTATTTTATCCCAAATATCATTACTAATGGGCTCGTAGTTAAGGTAGTGCTCCATTAAATAGCGTGACTCAAGTCGCAGCGTGTGACAAAAACTTTGCGAGAGCAGCTCTTGGTAGAGATCAGGATCACCGCCCGACATCAGCTCCTTGATAATAATGTCGTAGCCGTTGATGCTCTCCTGAATCAGGTGGCGCGTGAGCTTTACAGAGATACTATTGCGTGCTTTTTTTGCATCGCGCTCTGATGTGTTGAGTAGCGCATTGCTCTGCTTATAGAGCTTTATCATCAGCTGATAGCGATAGGGCGTGGAGAGTGCCACGTTATTGAGGTAGCGCAGACTTTTTATCATATTCTGCTTTATCTGCTGCGTTTTCATCGAATCAACATCATCTAGCCATGATAAATGCTCTTCAACTTTCTGTTTATCGATGGTCGCTTTTTGAACGGTATCACTCTTAACTGCACACATGAAGACTCCGTATTTTAACTGGTAGCGCTTATTTTTATGGTGGGGAGTGCACCTCTAAAAGTGCTCTCTGCTAGGCTAACGGCATACCGGTGACATTTGTAAAGTAATTTTAACATTTTGCTTGCGGGATATTGTTTTAATTAAGGCCGAATCCCCAATTCAAGGAGGCCTCTGTGACGATTGGAGTAGACTTAGGTTGGCATGGTCACGACTTATTGCACTCTGATTTGGTTACCTATTCGCCTCTTTAAGGAAGCTCTGATCAAGTCATGAATGTTTTATGCTGGCTGAAATCGCCCTCATTTATCCCGAAAATTGCACCCATAGAGCGACTATTACTGCGCATTTCGGAACAAATGAGAGCAATTTCCTCTCAGCCTAAATTCATCCAGACTTAATCAGAGATTCCTTAAGCAGAAATTCCATTAATGCTTTTTGTGCGTGAAGGCGATTTTCTGCTTCACTCCAAACCACACTTTGCGGGCCATCAATCACCCCGGCGCTCACCTCTTCGCCTCGGTGGGCGGGCAGGCAGTGCATGAAGAGTGCATCCGCTTTTGCCGCTTTCATTAATGACTCATTGACCTGGAAATTAGCAAAGCTGGCTTCGCGTGCCTTCTGCTCCTCCTCCTGCCCCATGCTGGCCCACACATCGGTCACAATCAGGTCGCTATCACACGCAGCGGCTTGTGGGTCGTTGCCTAAACTCACCGCATCACCGGCAGCGGCAACCAGGGCGGCATCGGGCTCGTAACCTAGCGGAGTTGCAATCTGCAGTTTAAAGTCAAATTGACGTGCGGCATTGATGTAGGAGTGGCACATATTGTTACCATCACCAATCCAAGTGACCGTACGCCCTTTAATCGAGCCACGCTGCTCAACGTAGGCCTGCATATCAGCCAGCAGCTGGCACGGGTGGTACATGTCGGTTAGCGCATTGATAACCGGGACTTGAGAGTAGGCCGCAAAACGTTCGATTTTTTCGTGCTCAAAGGTGCGGATCATGATGATATCGACCATGCTCGACAAGACCCGAGAAGAGTCCTCTATCGGTTCACCACGGCCTAACTGAGTGTCGCGGGGAGATAAAAAGATGGCATGGCCACCAAATTGCGCGCTGCCCGCTTCAAATGAGACACGGGTGCGAGTAGATGATTTTTCAAAGATCATCCCCAACACCTTGTTTTTCATGGGTTCATAGATTTCACCCCGGCGCTGCATCGCTTTTAACTCAATGGCGCGAGTCATTAAGCCGTTGAGCTCATCAGAGCTGAAGTCCATCAGAGTTAGAAAGTGACGAAGTGCCATCGATGCATCCTTGGGTCAGTTTTAACGTAAAAAGCTCTTCACCAGCGCACTAACGCCAGTGACGAGTTGCTCTATTTCGCGGTCACTCAATAGCAACACCGGTAACAAGCGTATGACATGGCCAGCGGTGACATTGATCAACAGCTTCTGCGCCAGTGCTTGTTGGATTAACTCAGTGCAGGGGCGATCAAGCTGAATACCAATCATCATGCCGTGATGGCGAATATCGACAACACCCGCCAGTGCCGCCAATTCAGCCTGAAGCCCATCAACAATCCGCTGGCTACCCTGCTTGGCACACTGTTTGGCATCGCTTTGCGTCATCACATCAATCACCGCCAGCGCCGCTCGGCAAACAAGCGGATTACCGCCAAAGGTGGAGCCGTGGTTGCCTGCACCCATAATGCCCGTTGCCTTACCATGGGTGAGGCAAGCACCAATCGGTACACCATTACCCAGCGCTTTAGCCAGTGTCATGACATCCGGTGTAATGTCACTGTGCTGAAATGCAAACCACTCGCCCGTCCGGCACATGCCCGTTTGCACTTCATCTAGCATCATCAGCCAGTCATTCTGGTCACAAATTGCCCGTAGTTTACTGAGAAAATCGCGACCGGGGATATTGACCCCCCCCTCTCCCTGTACGGGTTCAAAGAGTACCGCGACAATATTGGGATTATTGCGGGCAGCCGCCTCAATCGCATCAATATCGTCATAAGGAACCCGTACAAAACCCTCAAGTAAAGGGGTGAACCCATCCTGTACTTTAGGGTTGCCGGTCGCGGAGAGCGTCGCCAAGGTACGGCCATGGAAACTGCCTTCGGCAACAATAATGGCGGGGTTGCTGATCCCCTTTTTGTGGCCATAAAGGCGGGCGATTTTAATCGCCGCTTCATTAGCCTCGGCACCCGAGTTGCCAAAAAACACCTGCTGCATGCCCGCGAGGTGAGTTAATTTATCGGCCAACCGCTGTTGAGTCGGAATGCCATAAAGATTTGAGGTATGCACTAGGCGACTCGCCTGCTCGCTGATCGCTTCGGCAACCTGGGGGTTAGCGTGGCCAATACTGCACACAGCGATGCCACTGATCGCATCGAAGTATCTATCGCCTTCACTATCCCATAACCACGGCCCTTCTCCCCGCTCAAAACTGACCGGTAACCGCGTATAGGTTGGCATTATTGAGTTGTGCAAAACCCTTCCCCTAAGAAAAAAAGCAAGTAACGCTCTTCCTAAAATGACAAAAGGCAGCGCAAAAGCTGCCCATTCGTTGATCCTCAATCCACCATTTTATCTCGGATAGAGCAATAATGTAAATCCCCAAACTTCGTCTGACTCTCAGGTCACAATAGGCGCTCCTGACAAGTTGTTAATTTAGCAGTAAAACTAACCCGGGGGTTAACAAAGAGACCGTAACTGGTTATACGCTTACTTACTTGAACTCGGGAAGTGAGGTCGCGCATGAGTTACTCTGGCTCATTTTATAAAGCCAGCCTTGCAGTCATTGCGGGCAGAGTTGTTTTTAAATTCGCCATAAGCTAAAAAGTGAATAACATTGGTGATCACTTGGTCATTGCTCATGATAAATGAGTGGGTAGCAGGCAGGGCGATGAATCCACACATACCCTCTACCTGAGTGCTCGCCACCGAGACTTTTCCATCATCTGGATTTGGAAGAAAGGTGGAGAGGATCAGGTTGATTGACTGGGTGCCGGCGACCACCCCAAGCTCAAAATTAACCGGCCCCAACGCTTTGGGAATATCACCACTCTTTGTCCCCAACTGCCCGCCTGCGGGGCCATTTAATAGCTTATATCCCGGCATGTTTTTCAGCTTATCGACCACCTCACTGCCACCGTTTGGCGGGGCTAGCATGACGACTCTTTTGAGCTTGCCAAGAGGGTGGTTTTTGTAATATTGGCGCACTAAAATACCGCCCAATGAGTGAGTAACAAAGTTAATGGGGGCTGCGGCGTTTTCGTGACACTGACTTAAGCCATCGCCAACGGCAATTTCAGCCAGTACGGCAATCTCACCTTTTCGAGAGGGGTAGTCGATATTGGCCACATAATAACCTTCTGCTGTCAGCTTCTGCTCCAGTTCACTCATGGAGTTGGCGGTGCGGGCTAATCCATGCAGTAATACCACACACTCCGCCGAAAGTGAGGCCGCAGAGTAGAGCAGTAGTATGATAGTGAACAACTGTTTGAGCATATTGTTTCGATCTCTTTTTAGAGCGTAACATGGCACTATGAGGTCTTTAACTCGTGATAATTCATAAATTATGCACAATCTCGCTTGTCTATATAATACTACAGGGGATGTTCCCTCCATCGTCCGTAACCATTGATACGGATGTTTTTCGGAAATTCCCCTGTAAAACCAATATGCTACGCGATATTTGCGCAAACTTATTAAATATCCGGATTGAGGGTTCGTTATGGTTCTGTTGTGTGGTGATGTTGATCGTTTGGTGCTTGAGGCGCTGTTGGCTCGCTACCGCATGGTGGTGGAGTGGGTGGCGGAGGGCGCAGCTATTCCCGGTAGTTATTGGGGGAAGAGTGAAGCGGGTTTGATCGGTAATCGACTGCTGATCCGTAGCGATACACCGCTGCACTCTGCATTTCATGAGGCGTGCCATTATGTCTGTATGGATGCATCACGTCGTGATGGCTTGCATACCGATGCCGGGGGTGATTATGATGAGGAGAACGGGGTCAACTATCTACAGATTCTGCTCTCTGAACATATTCCTCAGTGTGGCCGCGCACGGATGTTTGCGGATATGGATGCGTGGGGTTACAGCTTTCGTCTCGGTTCGGCGCAAGCCTGGTTTGAGCAAGATGCGGAGGATACCCAACAGTGGATGCTTGATTATGGGTTGATTGATCAACAGCAACAACCCAGCTGGCGGTTGCGGGAATAGGGTCCAGCTAGGTAGTCAATTGTATCGGTGGTTTTTTGAGGTAAGAATAGAATGAAGCGTAAATTTTATGTAGTGATACTGGCTTTTTCAGCACTGGTTGTTTTTCTGGCGCTGGATAATTTAATGGTTGAGCATCCCGAGGTGAAATTGACTGAGCACGACCAGTTGATTATGTACTCTATTACCGGTTGCAGCTCGTGCGAAGAGAAGCGAGGCGAGTTGCGCCGTGCAAATATTCCATATGTTGAATATGTGGTGAGTCAACAGCAGTCGGCCAGTGATGAGTTTATTGGGAAGCTGAACCAAGCTGGTTTTTCTGTGGCGGCTACCGGCTTCCCGAGTTTTGATGTTAAAGGGGTACTTATTCCCAACAACCCACCGCTGTTTCAGATTATCAAGCACATGGAAAACCCATCAGCTCAGTAACCAGTAGTTGGCAATGCCGCCCATGTGGGTGAAGAGCCAAATTGGGATAATGATTCTGCCAATTTTCCGATGGCTCTGGTTAATCCGTTGCGCCAGGGGTGAACCCCCTTTTTGGTATCGTGCCCAGATCATCAGCGGGCCGCCTATTGAGGGTATCAGGGCGATGGAGCCATGCACTGTCAGCCAGGTGAGCATGAGTGGATCGGGTAGTGATGGCATCTCACCGGGGATCAGGTAACGAAGCAGGTAGCTGATAACAAACAGCCAAGAACCAAGCACCATAAAAATCATAATAGTGCGATGACGCGAGCTATTCGACTGGGTTGCGTCGTACCAAGCCAGCAGTAGAAAACCGATAGAGAGCACGCTCCATCCCAAGCCAAAATTCATGGAAAGTTCGGTAAAACTCACGGTATTTGTTGCCCTCTAATATGATGCTGTATCCGCCAACCCGGGTTTTATTATGACGGCGATCAATCGATATAAAAACGATTGATTGGTAAGGTTTTTAATCGCCGGTCAAAAACGGGTTATGTTTTCGTTCATGGCCAAAAGTTGAGCAGGGGCCATGGCCGGGAACAAAGGTTACCTGATCACCCAGTGGCAGCAATTTTTCGGTAATACTTTGAATCAGTTGCTCATGATCTCCCTTGGGGAAGTCGGTACGACCGATAGAACCTTGAAAAAGAACATCACCCACAAAGGCCAGTTGCGCTCGGGCATGATAGAAAACAACATGCCCTGGGGTGTGTCCGGGGCAGTGCAGCACCTCAAGTTGCTGCTCACCAATTGAGACGTTCTCGCCATCCACCAGCCAGTGGTCGGGTTGAAAGGCAATGGCCGCATCAAAGCCAAACATTTCCGCTTGTTGTGGTAGTGATTGCAGCCAAAACAGATCCTCTTTGTGAGGGCCGACAATGGGTATCGCCAGCTGTGTTGCCATTTGCTTAGCTCCACCCACATGATCCAGATGCCCATGGGTGAGGAGTATTTTTTCGAGTATCAGCCCGTGTTGATCAACAGCAGAGAGTAGCCGTTCAATATCACCACCCGGGTCAATCAGTGCCGCTTTTTTGCTCAACTCACACCAGACTAAAGAGCAGTTTTGTTGATATGAGGTGACCGGAATGATCTGGTATTGCATAGTGATCCTTTGGAGTTGCTTTGAATTGTAAGCCTAGTTATCGGATAGAGGTGCGCATGCTGAACAAGCGCTTGCTGTGCGTCACTTGCATTTCTATCTGAGAATTATTCAAGTTAGGATTGAAGTGCAATATGAACCTGCTGTGAATCATCGCTAATCCACAGCTCACCATCTTGTAGTGTGCATTGCAGCTGCATGGTTCGTTTCACCAATAAGCCAAGTTGGTCAACGGTAGTTTGTTCAAGGTGTTGGATGCTCAGGTTATCAAAGCGTTTTATTTTATCTTCAATTTGTTTCAGCCAGGGGGTTACCGAGCGAGGTTGATAGGTGTAGATAATCACCTGCCGGGAACGCTGACAAGCTTGGCGAATACGCTTCTCATCCGGCTGACCGATGTCGATCCAGAGCAGCGTTTCATCAATCTCACTCTTTATCCACAAGGCCGGTTCATCCTGCGATGATAGCCCCCGGCTAAACTGAAGGGCGGGATCGGCGCTAAGGATAAATGCGAGCAACCGAACCATCATTCGTGCCTCACTCTCCGAGGGGTGGCAGGCGATGGTGAGTGAGTGCTCAGCGTAGTAGTTGCGATCCATATCGGTAATATTGATAACGGCTTTATAGATGGTCGCACTGTTGGCCATGTGAAAAGTTCCTTATTTATGGAAGCTCTGATCAAGCCATGATTGTTTTATGCTGGCTAAAATCGCCCTAAATTCAACCAGACTTACTCAGAGACTCCTTAGTCTAATACCTTGCGACGCAAGGCTTTCTGTTTCCCATGCCGGGTTTTGCTGTCCATGCGTTTACGCTGTGAATTTTTACTGGGCTTGGTGACACGGCGGGGTTTTTTGACGATGGCGGTACTTTTTATCAACTCTGCCAGACGCTGTAACGCCTGTTCCCGGTTTTTCTCCTGACTCCGGCTACTCTGTGCCTTGATAACCACCACACCCTCTTTGCTGATGCGTTGGTCGGAGAGTGCCAGCAGACGTTGCTTGTAGTGTTCAGGCAGGGAGGAGGCGCGAATATCAAAACGCAGGTGAATCGCTGTAGAGACCTTGTTAACATTTTGCCCGCCACTGCCTTGGGCGCGAATGGCGCTCCACTCAATTTCATGCAGTGGAATGGCAACCGTGTTGGAGATAATTAACATGAGACCATCTTAACCCAGATAATCCATAAATTATGCACTTATCACTCGAGTTCTGCTGGTAAATGAATCGCCGTATGGCGGCTTAAGTGGCTACCTGGAAGAGCGTTATTTACCAGCAGTTATTCTGAGGGGCTGAGCTTTTCAAGCCAATGGAGGAGAGGCTGATGGTGAGGCAGTCGGTATCTTGTGCCTGTGAACCGATGGCGGTCGCCGTGAGCACAAAGGTGTTAATCCCAGCAGCGGCATTATTAACAACCGCCGCCGAGATCCTATAGTGCCCTTCATCAGAGAGTGGCGTGGCAGCATCATAACCCAGATCGGTCAGGTCGCCGGCGTAGACTCCTGCGGTGTACAAATTGCGCTCCTGCCCCTGGGCGACGTCCAGCAACATTTCACGGGCATCCACTCGTTGGTTTTTTAGCACCATCTGGGTATAGCTGGGCACCACAACCATGGCCAGAATTGCAAAGATGGCCACCACAATCATCAGCTCAATCAGACCAAATCCCTGGCTGTATCGGCTTGGTTTCACTCTTCGCTACCCCCTCGGCCAAAACCCTCTGGCAATACCCATATTTCTGAGACTTGGCGAATCATTTCATCTCCCTTCTCCGCCAGAGAGAAGCCAACCATCGCCCCTTTTTTGAGCACTCTTAGGGAGGAGAAGCGCGAGTGTGGTGTGTAGACCCGGGTAGCGGGACTCACCGCAAACTCCATATCGCCTATCACGATATAACCTGGGTGTAGGTCAT
>Ga0256839_1003963_pt1 | contig 14823 bp, 9 predicted proteins | sample 354166metaG_FD_185968 | JGI IMG/M metagenome (GOLD analysis project Ga0256839, IMG submission 185968) | Hydrothermal vent microbial communities from Mid Atlantic Ridge, Atlantic Ocean - 354-166 | ecosystem: Environmental > Aquatic > Marine > Hydrothermal vents | place: Atlantic Ocean: Mid... | reverse complement strand
TAAACAATCTAAAAACTCTATTATTGCAGGTTTAGCTCGGGCTATTCCTGCTGATATTGATCGGGCAGGGGCGGCGGTTAAATTTGCCAATCAAGGGCGTATTCACACCTTTGTTTCCACCTCGCCAATTCACCTTGCGCATCAGATGAAAAAAACCCAAGATGAGGTGCTGGAGATTGTAACAAAAACCGTGAGCCAAGCACGCAATTTAATTGATGATGTTGAATGGTCTGGCATGGACGCAACTCGCACACCGATAGATTTTTTGGCTCGTTGCACGGAGGCGGCAATTAATGCTGGCGCAACAACGATTAACATTCCTGATACGGTTGGATATTCCACCCCTGAAGATTATTATCAGCTTATTTTTGATATTATTTCCATGGTGCCAAATAGCGATAAGGCGATTTTTTCTACCCATTGTCATAATGATCTCGGCATGGCGGTTGCTAATTCTTTAGCAGGGGTTAGAGCTGGCGCTAGGCAAGTTGAATGCACAATAAATGGTTTGGGAGAAAGGGCAGGCAATGCGGCGCTTGAAGAAATAGTTATGGCAATTCGCACCCGAAGTGATGCTATGCCATATCACACAAATATTGACGCAACGCATTTATCTAAAATTTCAAAAACTGTTTCAATGGCAGCGAATTTTCCAGTGCAGTATAATAAGGCGATTGTTGGCAAAAATGCCTTTGCGCACGAGAGCGGAATTCACCAAGACGGTATGTTAAAAAATGCTCAGACCTACGAAATTATGACCCCTGAATCGGTTGGTCTAAAACAAACTTCTTATGTGATGGGCAAACATTCTGGCCGCCATGCGTTTAAGAAAAAGCTGCAAGATTTGGGCTATATGTTGGGTGATAATCAATTCCAAGAAGCTTTTGTTAGGTTTAAGGATCTCGCTGATCGCAAGAAAAATGTTTATGATGAGGATATTATTGCGCTTGTGGACGATGAAATGGCATCTAGTGCTGATAAGATTAAACTGCTTGAATTAGAGGTAATTTCTAAGACTGGCGGTGAGCATCGTTGTTTTATTAAACTTGATGTTGATGGCAAGGAGATTTCGCTGGTTGAAGAGGGCGAAGGTTCGGTTGATGCGATTTTTAATGCGATTAAAAAGGCGGTTGGCGCTAATCCGCATTTGCTTTTATACGGCGTTGATGCAGTAACGGGCGGCACGGATGCACAGGCGAACGCACAAGTTCGCTTGGAAATGGACGGTAAAATTGTCTCAGGGCGTGCAACAGAACCTGACACGTTGGTTGCTTCGGCTCGTGCATACTTAAGCGCATATAATCGGCTTTTGGTTGATCGTGGTTCGGCGGCGCAAGGGGCTATGAGTGGGTAGTTGTTGCACAAAGGAGTGTAATTGCTCGGTTGCCAGCAATAATCCATCAATGTCATTGCGGATCAGGTCCGCAATCCAGTAGCGTCAAGTCCTTGACGCATTAGAATGTTTTGCTAGTTAAATAGATTCTTGCGCTCGTTAGACAACGAGCTACTGGATACCGTTTTTCAACGGTATGACGGCGGAGGGGGATTGCTGGCGGAGGAGTGAAATATAGCTAAAGTTTTATATTTATTGCTACTTCCCAGCCAAACGCCCCAATTCACCATAGTCGGTTTTTCCCGTTGCTAGCATTGGAATTTCTTCTACGAACACGAATTTTTTTGGAATGAATAGATCTGGCACGCCATGGGTTTTTGCCCAAGCAGAAAGATCATGACGGTTAGCCTCGTCATGGTCGGTTATTAGCACTAATTGCTCGCCCTTGGTTTTGTGTTCAATGCCAACAACAGCGTGGGTGTGTTCTGGCCATAGGGTTGAGGCGTAGGCTTCAACTCCAGCTAGCGAGACCATCTCGCCGCCGATTTTTGCAAAGCGTTTTGCTCTCCCTCTAATGGTGACATAACCCTCATCATTGATGGTGACAATATCGCCTGTGTCGTGCCAGCCGTCCTTTGGCGGCTCAAGCACGCTCGGACTTTCAACCCGAAAATAGCCTTGCATAATATTTTCACCACGCACAAAAAGCCTCCCCCCCTCATCAAGACCTTTAACTGGCTCAAGGCGATGTTCTATGCCGCAAATCATTTTGCCGACTGAGCCATGTTGATTATGTTCTGGTGTGTTGCACGATATAACTGGAGCGCATTCTGTTGCGCCATAGCCTTCGCAAATCTCAAGGTTGAATTTTTCTCGCCATAGATCGCGAGTGCGTTGTTTGATGCGCTCTGCACCGCCTATGATAAAACGCAAACTTTCAAAATCACCTTTGCTTGCTTGGCGTGCAAAACCCGTGAGAAAAGTATCGGTGCCAAATAGGACGGTGGCCTGCACCTTTCTGATGAGTGGCGGAATGATTTTATAGTGCAAAGGTGAGGGATATAAAAAGCAAGACATGCCTCTTAAGATTGGTAATAACATGCCAGCGGTTAGGCCAAAACAATGAAACACTGGCAGGGGGTTAAATATTTTATCACCCTTATGCCATTTTGTGTGTGCATAAATTTGGCTGACATTGGCGAGCAGATTTTGATGGCTAAGGACAACACCTTTCGGCACGCCTTCTGAGCCAGAGGTAAAAAGAATTGCACCAATATCTGAAGGGGTTATTTTATTTTTGTCGCCGTCACTCGCTTTGCTCGCTTCCCCGACACCCCCGCCTTTTTGCTTCTTATAAAATGAGCGAGCCATTTTGGCGCTCCATAGCCCACTTAATTTATCACCTAAGCCAATGCTTTCTTTAATATCATCAAGCCAGACGATTTTTACAGCTTCTTCTAATCCTATTATCAAACTGCCAAGTTCTGCCTGTTCAATGAAACGCCTTGAAGAAAGAATAGTCTTAATATTTGCAGCTTTGCAGGCGGCTTTGATATTTCTTAGTCCAGCAGAAAAGTTGAGCATTGCTGGCACACGACCATAGGCTTGAAGCCCAAAAAAAGTTACCGCTACGCCATTTACATTGGGAAGCAGAACTCCGACATGCTCTTTTGGTGCAGTGAATTTAGCTATTTTTTTGCCCAAGATTATTGAGCCAAGCACTAGCCTGTCATAGCTTATTGGTTGGCGCTCTATATCTTCAAGCACAATATGTTTGCCACCATATTTTTTGCGGGCATTAAGTAGTGCGTCAAACAGGGTTAGTTGATAGTCGTCTTTTGTTAATTCATTCGTCGGCATGTTTCCCCTCCCAGAGATTTCAGGAGAGCCTACTGGAAGTTAAGAGGAACGTCTAGTTAAGTGTTAAAAAAATGCAACCATGTAAAAATGTAGTGCTAAAGATGCTTCGGCTTCGCAAGATTCTTCACTTCGTTCAGAATGACACCCAGACCCTGTCACCTTGAAGTTAGCGAAAGGTCTTATGGCCAAATGATTATTAAACAAGTCAAATTGTTTAAGAGCTAGAATTTATATTCACGTCTAACTTGTTATAAGGAATTTCAATTCCAGCTTTATCAAATGCTAATTTTACTTGCTCATTAAAAGCAAATCTAACTGAATAAAAATCAGAGCTTTTTACCCATGTTCTAAAGGAGAGAATAACGGCGCTATCGCCAAGACTATCTACATGCACAATCGGCGCTTTTTCTGTTAAAATCCGCTTTTCGTCTTTGGCGATTTTGAGTAGGATTTTTCTGGCCTTGGCAATATCTGCATCATAGGAAATGCCAATTTTCATATTTAGGCGACGAGTTGGTAATTTATCTTCATTGGTGATTGAAGAGCTCCAAAGGTTAGAATTTGGTGTAAAAATAAATAAGCCATCGGCTGTTCTTATTTTGGTTGAGAATAGGCCAATTTCAGTGACAGTGCCTTCAATATTGCCAGCATAAATATATTCCCCAACAGAAAAGGGACGTAGCCAGATAAGCATTACGCCTGCCGCAACATTTGATAGCGTGCCTTGCAAAGCTAAAGCGATTGCTAGACCTGCCGCACCTAACACTGCAAGCATAGAGTTAGTTGCTACCCCAAATTGGTTTAATACAATTATTAGGGTGACGATTAAAATGCCATAACGAACCAATTGCGCTAAAAGAGGGGCGATTGTTTTGTCAATTTTTGGGGTTTTTTGCACCAATTTATTTATTGCCTTGGCGGCATAGCGAGATAATGTCCAGCCAACAAACAGCACTATAAGGGCGGTTATTATTCCCCAAGAATTAGCTGTGAACCACTCTGCAATGCTGGTTGAAAATTCACTTAATTGCACTTTATATCTCCAAATTATTTTATTTGAGTTTAGAGCAAACTTAGTAAAAATAAAGAGTAAAATCACCTTAATTACGCTTGAATAAATCTTACTGGCATTTACATTTTAAGCAATAGAACATAAAGCGTAGTTTTTAAAAATCATTTTTTAGGTTGTCTTGTGAGTAAAAAAGAAGGTGCAAATAAAAATATAAAAAGCCGAGCGCCTACTGAAAGCGATGTAGCAAAAGTTGCTGGAGTTTCGCAATCGGCTGTTTCGCGCGCCTTTACACCAGGGGCGAGTGTTGCTCAATCTACTCGTGAGAAAATATTACACGCGGCTCGCTCTATTGGTTATCAGCCAAATCTTTTGGCTCGCTCACTTGCAACAAGGCGATCAAATATTATTGCGCTTGCTATTTCTAATCTTGAAAATCCTTTTTATGCGCAGGTGGTCAAAGAGCTGTCAGAACAGCTGGCTGAAACGGGTCGGCATATCTTATTGTTCACAACGAATGCAGAGGAAGATGAAAATCAGGCTTTAGAGCAGGCTTTAAGTTATCAGGTTGATGCCTTAGTTATGGCAGCAAGCAAAGCATCGATTGAATTGACTATGCAGTGCCAAAAGGCAGGCGTGCCAATTGTGCAGATAAATAGAGAAACCAGATTACCCGGAATTTCTACAGTTTGGGGAGAAAACCAAAGGGCAGGAGAGTTGGTCGCAGCTTTTTTACATGCCTCTAAGCACGAGGAATATGCTTTTGTAGCAGGCACAAAAGATTCAACTATAAGCCAGATGCGTCAAAAGGGATTTATTGAATATCTAAGCTCTGTTGGCAAAAAAGATGTCAAAATTGTTTATGGCGATTATACATTTGAAACGGCGGCAATTGTTGCTAGGCAGTTGTTAGAAGTTGAAAAGCGACCTGATGCGATTTTTTGTGCCTCAGATTATATGGCTTTTGCTGTAATAGATGTGGCAACTCGTGAATTTGGTCTTGATGTGCCCAATGATTTATCGGTTATCGGGGTGGATAATGTGCCAGAGTCAGCTCATTCAGCTTATGACCTTACTACTTTTTCTCAGCCTGCTGGCTCATTAGTGCAAGAGGCAATAATCATTATTGATAAAATGATTGCAGACCCAGGGCGTAGGGCAATTCGCTGTGAAGTTGCTGGGGATTTGATTGTTAGAGGCTCTGCTAAAAGACCAAAAACTGGCTTTGTTAACAATGTAACAAATAAAATATGGCTTCCTTAAATTAACTATTGCATACGCATGCAAAAACCATTAGTGCATGCGCATTCATAATTTTTAAGAAATGTCATAAAACTGAAATATTTTACTTTTCACCTAATCGATAAACCTAAATGGGAATTCTTGTCATGAGCTTAAAGTTCGACAATAGCAGTGTTGCTAGCATCATTATCAATAATGCTAAAACCGTTCATTCAAATAATGTCACATCTTCATTGATTGGCTATGCAAAAAGGGCGGGGGTGAGGCAGTTAGCTTCTGGCGCTTTGGCTGTTACCACTGGTGAATTTACTGGTCGCTCAGCTGGCGATAAATTTATTGTTAAAGATGATGAAACAGTAAATAAAGTATGGTGGGATAATACTAATGCAATGAATACAGAGCAGTTTGATTTGCTACTTGGTGATGCTTTAAGTCATCTTGGTGAAAAAAGGGAGATTTTTTTACAGCAGCTATTTGCTGGTGCTGATCCATCTTCTCGCTATCAGGTTGAAGTGTTTTCACCAAATGCATGGCATTCTTTATTCATTCGCAATTTGCTTATTAGGCCAAAAGAAACAGATTTAAACAATTTTGAGGCGAATGTAACAATTGTTCATGCACCTAGTTTTAACGCTGATCCTGCAAGGCATGGCTGTAAAAGCAAAACCTGTATTGCGTTGGATTTTAGCCGTAACATAGTGGTTATTTGCGGCACTCAATATGCTGGTGAAATTAAAAAATCAGTTTTCTCATTGTTTAATTATCATGCGCCAGATGATAATATTATGCCTATGCATTGTTCTGCAAATGTTGGTTCAACGAATGACACAACAATTTTCTTTGGACTTTCTGGCACAGGTAAAACTACACTCTCTGCTTCTGCTGAGCGTGCTTTAGTTGGTGATGATGAGCATGGTTGGAGCGAAACAGGTGTGTTTAATCTTGAGGGTGGCTGTTATGCTAAGGCCATCAATTTGAGCGAAGAATCTGAGCCGGAAATATATGCAGCCGCTCAATATGATGGGGCGATTTTAGAAAATGTGGTTGTTAATGAAGAGACAAATCTGCCAGATTATGCTGATAGCTCTTTAACTGAAAACACCCGTATTGCTTATCCGCTAAACGCTATTTCTAACAGAGTTGAAAGCGGCACAGCACCAACTCCAAAAAATGTTGTTTTGCTTACTGCTGATGCTTTTGGTGTTTTACCTCCAATTGCAAAATTAACAAAAGAGCAGGCGGTATATTACTTCCTTTCTGGCTATACTGCAAAAGTTGCAGGCACAGAGCGTGGTATAACTGAACCTGTGGCTACTTTTTCTACCTGTTTTGGTGCGCCATTCATGGCCAGAAACCCAACTGTTTATGGCTCAATGCTTGCTAAGCGCCTAGAGGATTCCGGTGCAAATTGCTGGCTGTTAAATACTGGCTGGAGCGGTGGTGCTTATGGTGAGGGTGAGCGCATGTCGCTTAAATCAACCAGAGCAATGTTAAACGCGGCATTAAACGGTGATTTGGATAATGTTGAGTTTTACCTTGATGATACTTTTGGCCTGCAAGTTCCAGCAAGCATTGAAGGTGTTGATGATAAAATTCTAACTCCACAACAGACATGGGCAGATAAAGAAGCCTATGTTATGCAGGCAGCAAAATTAGCGCAATTATTTGATGCTAACTTTAAAAAGCTTGGACTTGATAAATCTGAATATGCACTTGGCTCGTTATCTAAGCGAGCTGTTGCATAAAGTTTTAGCTGTTATTTATAATTATAGGGAGCGCGCGCGCCCCTCATATTTTTGTGCTTTTTTATATAGTAAATTATATATTAAACTTTTAAAACTCAAAAAAATACCATGAAATTACTTGACTCTTGGTTGCTGTAATGCGTTCATAAATATGTGTAATATTTACTAAACTTTAATCTATTGAAACCCTGAGGAGGGAAAATATGAATAAACTTATAATTGGTGCTGTTGCAGCGGTTGCAATGAGTGGATTTAGCTATGGTGCTGTGGCACAACAGCAGTTCATTTCAATTGGTACTGGCGGTGTGACTGGCGTTTATTATCCTACTGGTGGCGCTATTTGCCGTTTGGTAAACAAAGATCGTAAAGAGCATGGCATTCGCTGTGCTGTTGAATCAACTGGTGGTTCAGTTTATAATATCAACACAATTCGTGCTGGTGAACTTGAATTTGGCGTTGCTCAGTCTGATTGGCAATATCATGCGTATAATGGCACTTCTAAGTTTGAAGATCAGGGTCCTTTTGAAGGCCTTCGCGCTGTATTTTCAGTTCACGCGGAGCCATTCACTGTTGTTGCTCGTGCAGATGCAGACATTAAAACTTTCACAGACCTAAAAGGAAAGCGTGTAAATATCGGCAATCCTGGTTCTGGCCAACGTGGCACAATGGAAGTTGTTATGGGCGCTCTAGGTTGGACAAATGATGACTTTGCTCTTGCATCAGAGCTTAAATCATCTGAGCAATCACAAGCACTTTGCGACAATAAAATTGATGCAATGGTATTCACAGTTGGTCACCCTTCAGGCTCTATCTCTGAAGCAACAACATCATGTGATACAGTTCTTGTTCCTGTAACTGGCCCAGAAATTGATAAGTTGATTGCTGATAATGGTTATTATCGTTCAGCAACAATTCCTGGCGGCATGTATCGCGGAAACCCAGATGATATTCAAACCTTTGGTGTTGGTGCAACATTTGTATCGTCAACTGCTGTTTCTGATGAAGCTGTTTATACTGTAGTTAAAGCTGTGTTTGATAATATCGATGCATTCCGCAAGCTACACCCAGCTTTTGCAAATCTTGATCCAAAAGAAATGGCTAAAGATGGTCTAAGTGCGCCAATTCATGCTGGTGCTGCAAAATATTATGCTGAAAATGGTCTAGACTAGTTTTTGGCTTTAATTTTAGTGATGGCGCAGAAATGTGCCATCGCTTTTTTAATAAGAAATAAAAGTCAGAACTAAATCTGATATCTATTTATATTTTGGGGGGAATTATGGTTAAGGATAAAAGTCAAGAAAATCGTCAGATGAGCGATGAAGAACTAGAAGATTTGGTTGCTTCAACTGATTCTGGTGCAAGAAGTCCGATAGGGCCTGTTGGCAAAATGATTGCAGGTGTTGCTCTGTTTTGGGCAACTTTTCAGCTTTGGATTGCCTCTCCATTACCATTCACTCCTTTTTTTAGCTCTTTCATTCCTATGCTAAATGATACGCAGACGCGTTCATTTCACTTAGCTATTGCAATTTTTCTTGCTTTTATGGTTTACCCAGCTTTTAAAAATTCATCTAGATCACGAATTCCAATAACCGATTGGGTATTAGGTATTGTTGGCGCTATTTGTGCTGGTTATGCGTTTTATGCCTATGAAACATTGGCTAATACTGGTGCTCAAGGCCTGCCACAGCAATATCAATTGGTAATGGCTGGCATTGGCATGGTTATTCTTTTAGAGGCAACCAGACGCGCGTTAGGCCCTGCGCTTGCGATAGTTGCTCTGATATTCATGGTTTATGTGTTTTTTGGATCAGCTGCCTTCATTCCCGAAGTTATCAAATGGAAAGGCGCTAGCTTTTCTAAAACTATGAGCCATATGTGGTTAACAACTGAGGGTGTGTTTGGAATTGCACTTGGCGTGTCAGCTAGTTTTGTTTTCTTGTTCGTATTGTTCGGCTCATTGCTTGATAAAGCTGGGGCGGGTAATTATTTCATTAAAATTGCATTTTCACTCTTGGGTCACTTACGTGGTGGGCCAGCTAAAGCGGCGGTTGTTGGCTCGGCTATGACGGGTTTGATTTCTGGCTCTTCAATTGCTAATGTTGTGACCACAGGAACATTTACCATTCCCCTTATGAAACGAGTTGGTTTTTCTGCTGAGCAAGCTGGCTCAGTTGAGGTTGCCTCCTCGGTAAATGGTCAGTTGATGCCACCAGTTATGGGCGCTGCAGCATTTTTGATGGTTGAATATGTTGGTATTCCTTATGTGGAAGTTATTAAGGCAGCTTTATTGCCAGCGGTTATTTCATATATTGCGTTACTTTATATTGTGCATCTTGAGGCTCTTAAAAAAGGTATGACGGCTTTGCCAAAACCAGTTATGGCGGCTAAATCGTTAATCCAAAAATTGATTTCTACCTTTTTAGGATTTGCTATTTTCGGCGCGCTATGTTTTGGGGTATATTACGGTATTGGCTGGACACGAGGTGTGTTTGGTGATGCGGCTGCACCCATTTTGGCAATATCTGTTGTTGCAGCTTATATAGCTTTAGTTTTTGTTGCATCAAAAAAGCCTGATCTTGAAATGGACGATCCAAATGCGGAAATTGTTAAACTTCCAGTATATGACGAAGTGAAAACAACAGGATTGCAATATATTCTGCCAATTGTCGTTTTAGTTTGGTTTTTAATGATTGAAAGAAAATCACCAGGGTTGTCAGCATTTTGGGCGGCATTATTGTTGATCTTTATTTTGCTTACACAAAAACCGCTAAAAGCTATTTTTAGAAAGAGTGGCAATCTTGGTGCTGAAATGAAAGCTGGGTTTTTAGATTTAATTGATGGTATGATTGCTGGCTCAAGAAATATGATTGGTATTGGCATTGCAACCGCTACTGCTGGTATCATTGTTGGCACGGTAACATTAACTGGTGTTGGTCAGGTTATGGCTGAATTGGTTGAATTTGTCTCTGGTGGTAATTTAATTTTGATGTTGGTTTTTGTTGGCATACTTTCCCTTATACTGGGAATGGGTCTGCCAACTACTGCAAATTATATTGTTGTTTCCTCGCTTATGGCAGCAGTTGTTGTTGAGCTTGGCGCCGCAAACGGTCTTATTGTGCCGCTTATTGCAGTGCATCTATTCGTGTTTTACTTTGGCATTATGGCAGATGTCACGCCCCCAGTGGGCTTAGCCTCGTTTGCTGCGGCAGCGGTTTCAGGGGGTGATCCGATAAAAACGGGCTTTGTAGCATTCTTTTATAGTTTGCGTACTGTTGCTTTGCCATTCTTGTTCATCTTTAATACTGATTTATTGCTGATTGATGTTAGTTTATGGCAAGGGGTGATGGTGTTCATTGTTGCGACATTTGCAATGCTATTATTTGCAGCAGGAACGCAGGGGTATTTTATAGCTAAATCACGCTTGTGGGAGTCATTACTACTGGTTTTTATCGCCTTCATGCTGTTCCGTCCTGGTTTCTTTTTGGATAGAGTTCAGCCTCCATTCGAGCAGACTGATCCTATAGTGATTGAGCAAAGTGTAACTAATGCACCTGCTGGCTCGAACATGAGATTTGTTATTAGTGGACCTGATTTTGATACTGGTTTAAATACATCAACAACTATTGTTTTCCAAGTTGAAGGTGAGGCAGATGGTGCAACTAGACTTAATGATGCTGGATTGATAATTATGATTGAAGACGACAAAGTGTTACTTGATGAGCCGTTTACTGGAACTCCTTTTTCAAAAAAACTGTCTAATTTTGATTATTATGGCGATGAGCCAGTTATTATAGAAGCTGTTAAATCACCAGCTAAACGTATGCCCAAAGAGCTATTCTATCTCCCAGCACTATTATTATTGGGAATTGTCGTGTTTTTCCAAAGACGCCGTCAGGTTGTGCCAGCATTTTGGGGGAAACCAATTGTGAAAGGAAGTAGCAATGAGTAAAAATTATATGTTAGCACTTGATTTAGGTGAGAAGTCTGGATCGAACAAAAAGGCTATCGAAATAGCAGAGAATTTGGCGAATAATGACGGAGCGACTTTGCATGTTGTGACAGTTATTCCTACATTTTCAATGCCGATTGTTGGCTCTTATTTTCCTGAAGGTTTTGAAGAAAAGCATTTCAAGGAGGCAAAGGCAGTCTTGAAAAAGGAAATTCAAAGTTATGCTAAAAACCCTGATGTAATTAAGAGAGTGGTTGTTAAGGGTTCGATCTATGATGAAATAATAAATGCAGCAGATAAGCTTGGTTGCTCGTTAATTATCATGGAGGCGCATAGACCTGATCTTAAAGACTATTTGCTTGGGCCAAATGCGGCTCGTGTTGTTCGTCATGCTAAACAATCGGTTTATGTAATTCGAGATTAAGCAGGATTAACTTATTATGAGTGATGGGCATGTTTTTGAGCGTCATACTAAGGCGCAACTGCCGTGTGTTAGCGGCGGCGATGGTGTTTGGCTTATTGACAGAGATGGTAAACGCTATATCGATGCCTCTGGTGGGGCGGCGGTTTCTTCATTAGGGCATTCAAATAGATATGTAATTGATGCAGCAAAGGCGCAATTAGATAAAATCGCTTATGCACACACTGGTTTTCTTACCTCTGAGCCTGCTGAAAGATTAAGTAATAAGCTAGCAAAACTTGCCCCTGAGGGAATTGAGCGTGTTTATCTGGTCTCTGGTGGCTCAGAAGCGGTTGAGGCTGCTATTAAGCTGGCTAGGCAATATTTCTTAGAGGTTGGGCAGCCTAATCGCAAACACATAATTTCGCGCTGGCAAAGCTATCATGGTAATACGCTTGGGGCGCTGGCGACTGGCGGCAATCGTTGGCGTCGAGCGCAGTTTGAACCACTTTTACCAACAGCTATGCATCAAATAGATGCGTGTCATTATTGGCGCTTTGCCGATGAGGGTGAGAGTGAATTTGATTATGGTATGCGTGTTGCTAATCAGCTTGAAAATAAGATTATTGAGCTTGGTGAAGATACAGTAGCTGCTTTTTTTGCTGAGCCAGTTGTCGGAGCAACTATGGGTGCTGTTGCTGCAACAAAAGGATATTTTAAGCGAATACGAGAAATTTGCGATAAATATGGTGTTTTATTAGTTCTTGATGAAGTTATGTGCGGTGCAGGTAGGGTGGGGACATTTTTTGCCAGTGAACAAGAAGATGTAACCCCTGATATTATTTGTCTGGCAAAGGGACTTGGTGCTGGAATTCAACCCATTGGAGCAATGTTAAGCTCTAACAAAATTTATGATGCGATTGCCTCTGGTAGTGGATTTTTCCAGCATGGACATACCTATATGGGGCATCCTGTAGCGGCGGCGACTGGTTTAGCGGTTATTGAAGAAATTGAGCGTCATGATTTGCTAAATAATGTGAATGTTATGGGTGAAAAGTTGATGGATGCGCTAAAAGAACGTTTTGGGCAAAACCCATATATTGGTGATATTCGCGGCAGGGGCTTATTTTTAGGGCTTGAGCTTGTTGCTGATAGGGAGACAAAAACTCCTTTTGATCCAGCTTTTGGACTAAATAAGTTGATTAAAAAAGCCGCCATGCAAGAGGGTATGGTATGCTATCCATTTGGCGGGACTGTTGATGGTAAGAAGGGGGATCATGTGCTACTCGCGCCACCCTTTATAATTGATGAAAGCCATATTGAGATAATTGTTGATCGCTTGGATAAAGCTTTGCAAATCTCGTTTAAGCAGATTGGTATTTCGTGAGTTTTACTCTAGCAAAAATAATGGTTGCGCCAAATGGCGCAAGGAAAACCAAAATAGATCATCAGCAACTACCTATAACAATTGATGAAATAGTAGATTGTGCTAAAGATTGTTATAAGGTTGGTGCTGATGCAATTCACGCGCATGTGCGAGATAGCGCAGGGAAACATATTTTAGATGTGGGGCTTTATAAAGAGCTAATTGTTGAATTAGAGCGAGCTGTACCAAATATGGAGGTGCAGATTACTACCGAGGCAGTGGGGCATTATTCACCTGCAGAGCAACGTGAACTTGTTAAACAGGTTTGTCCAAAGGCAGTTTCTGTGGCGTTGGGCGAGATGTTAAGTGATGAAGATAAGAGAGCGCAAAAACATTTTTATTGGCAGGCTAGTGAAGCTGATATTGACTTACAGCATATCCTTTATTTACCAGAGGAAATTATGCAATTAGCAGAATTAGTCAATGAAGGTTTTATACCAGCTAAGAAATTATCCATGTTGTTTGTGCTTGGGCGCTACACAAAAAAACAAACCTCTAGCCCTGATGATTTTTTGCCCTTTATAGCGGCTTATAAAAATAGCATTTTAAAAGAAAACAGTAAATTTATGGTCTGTGCATTTGGGCAATATGAGCAAAGCTGTTTGTTAGCTGCTGCAAAGGCTGGTGGTGATTGCCGAATTGGATTTGAGAATAATCATTTATTGCCTGATGGGAATTTGGCGAAAGATAATGCAAGCCAAGTTAGCGCATTGGTGAAGGCTATTAAAGGGATTGAGTAATATATTACTTGCTGATTTTGTTTTTATATTCATTGTAGAAACATAGTTTTTTTGAAAATTTGTTAGCTATAATTACATAAAACGAGCGACTGAAAATGGCTTGCTGTTTACCATAGGCGCTTGGCTTACCATCATTTGTGCAAGTAATTTACCGCTTATTGGGCCAAGCGTCATTCCGTGGTGGGCATGTCCAAAGTTAAACCATAAGCCCTTATGTTTTGGAGCGAGGCCAATAACAGGTAACATATCGGCAGTGCATGGGCGTGAACCAAACCACGGTTTTTCTAGTTGTTTATTACCCATTTTTAGCATTGAGTGTGCAATCGGCTCGATTTTTTGTAACTGAGAGGGGGTTGGCTTTTTATTTATGTTTGCAAACTCTACCCCTGTTGTTAGGCGAGTGCCATCGTGCATAGGGGCAAGCACAAAGCCGTTATCAGCATCTATGATTGGAATTTTTAAGCGATTTTTGCTTATATAATCATAGGTTTGGTGATAGCCACGCTTTGGCGCAAATGGGATTTTATATCCAAAACGTTTGAAAATATCACCTGACCATGGGCCAAGTGCTACCACGGCATTTTGCGCAAAAATATTACCTATATTAGTTTGCATCTGCCAGCCATCTGGGGCTTGTTGTAAATTTCGGGCGTCGCCTTCTATCATTGCACCGCCATTGGCAATGAATAAATCATAGAGTTTTTTTACATATTGCCCTGGGTTTGTAATAGAGGCTGAATCTTGCCAATGAATGCCCCAAGCAAACTCTTCTTGCAATAATGGCTCGGCTTTGGTGATTTGTTTGGTATTTAATAATTTTGCTTTTAGACCAGCTTGCTGCGATCTTTCAAATGAATCTTGGACATTTTTTAAGCCATTTTGGTTGCGTGTTAAGTGCAGCCAACCATCATATTTTAGCAGTTTTTCTGCATTTGCTTGTTTTGCTAAAAATTCATGCTCGCTTAGACAGTCTATAAATAGTGGAGAAATGTCTTGGATAATTTTTTCTACATTTTTAGGGTTTGAGTTATGCCAATAGCGTAATAACCATGGTGATAATTTTATCATGTCCAAAAGGTTATAGTTTATACTTGGGTTTTTTCTGCTTGCATATTTTAG
>Ga0256839_1003962_pt1 | contig 14828 bp, 16 predicted proteins | sample 354166metaG_FD_185968 | JGI IMG/M metagenome (GOLD analysis project Ga0256839, IMG submission 185968) | Hydrothermal vent microbial communities from Mid Atlantic Ridge, Atlantic Ocean - 354-166 | ecosystem: Environmental > Aquatic > Marine > Hydrothermal vents | place: Atlantic Ocean: Mid... | reverse complement strand
CGAAAGACTGATGAATATATCGGTTGCTCATATCTATAATTTAAGAGCATCAGAAAACTATAAACGTCAGCGTATTACTATTGAGAAAACAAAACCTAGAAAGGTCAATATTGGCGAAAGAAGAAATCCTCAGGCAAATGGTGAGCCTGGCTATATTCGCATAGATACAGTGCATCAGGGCGATCTTGATAAGAAAAAAGGGGTCTACCATATTAATGCAACAGACGAAATCACGCAGTTTGAGGTCGTGTTATCTGTAGAGAAAATAAGTGAAAGTTTTCTTCTTCCAATCCTTGATAAACTGCTTAATTACTTCCCATTTGAAGTAAAAGGTTTTCACTCAGACAATGGTTCTGAATACATTAACAAAAACGTCGCACAGCTCTTAGAAAAACTTCGTATTGAGTTTACCAAGTCACGATCAAGACACTCTAATGACAATGCATTGGCTGAAAGTAAGAATGCCGCCATCGTCAGAAAAATGTTTGGGTACATCCATATTCAGCAGAAATATGCACCATTAATTAATGAGTTTAATCTGCACTGCGTCTACCCTTACATCAATTTTCATAAACCCTGTTTTTACCCTGAAACAGTGACCGATGAGAAGGGCAAAGAACGTAAGAAATATCACTACAAAAATATGATGACTCCCTATGAGAAATTTAAGTCATTACCAACCAGTGAAAAGTATTTGAAAGAAGGAGTAAACTTTGAAACACTTGATAAATTCGTCATGGAAATGACTGATAATGAGGCTGCTGATCTTTTGAATAAAGAACGACAGCTACTTTTTAACACGATTACTGAACAGAAAAATACAGGTTGAAAAAATGGGTTATTTCAGACTCATTTCTCTATGGGAAAATACTCTCTCGTGCAAAGGTCTCACTGTAAATAAACCTAAATAAAAAGGAGCTTTTGCTCCTTTTTATTTAGCATCCAATCTGGTTTATTACCCGTATAAACTACTTACTAAATCACTTACTCACTACTGGTGTTCCCATGACAATGAAACAATCACTTGCCTTATCAAGCTTACTATTAGCCAGCTTAACAACTTCAACGCTCTACGCCAAAGTACCGGGCATTACCACTGGGGAGCAACTCCAAGCAGCAGCTGAAAAACGCACCCAAATCATCAACACAGCAGATTTAAAAAAAGCGCTGGATGAAGACTTAGATATGGTGCTGATAGACGTTCGCCTCCCTTCAGAAATCAAAGCAATGGGTGGAGCCATTAAAGCACCGCAAAATCGTAATATTCCGCGTGGCTGGCTAGAATACCGCGTAACTAGCGCAGCATTGAGCAAAGACACACCCATTGTCGTTTATTGTGGTGCGGGTATTCGAACGCCCCTGGCAGCGGACACCTTACAAAAAATGGGTTACACCAACGTGAAAAACTATTCTGCTGGTTTTCTCGGTTGGCGTGATGCGGGTTTGCCTGTAGCTAAGTAGAGCCTGATTTAAATCAATTAGAATTTAGCCCCAAGAAAGCAGCCGCCATTGTTCACAAAGTGAGGCATTACTTGCAGGAACGTCGTAGAAAGAAGCTTACCCTATAGAGCAACGCCAAATTTATTGGACTTATTCATAGTTCTATTAAGATTTCTGATAAGAAAACTTAATAGAACTATGAAGTTTTTGTTCCAACTATGTTAGATTAACGCTCATTAAAATCAATCTATCGGAGCACCGCGTGACCCAAGAATTTAGCACCACGCCAACCACTGCTTACCCCATTGAGCAAGCCTTTAAATCCCCCTTAATGATTACTGCTTTGCTAGTTTTATTACCCTCCTTGGCGTTGTATTGGTTTATGGGTGACTCCACCACCATGCCGCGTGCCTTTAAGTTATTGTTTGGCAATTGGATTTCACCGATTATTCTGTGGTTTTTTTGTGCCAGCTTTTTTCATTTATGGCTTAAAAAAAGCAAACTACAAAAGGAACAACGGCAGACTCAGGTACTGGCTAAAACAATCTTTCCCGCATTAATAACCGAAGCAACAGATGACAAGGTAGAGCTAAACAAAAACCTTTTAACACAAGCTGAATCTGAAGGTGTTGCCGATAATAATTTACTCATCACTCGCCTGTTTTTATTTTTAAACCACGATAACAGCGAAGTTGATGATGGTTTTGGCATTAAAGAAAAAGAACAACTAAAAGGCTCATTTTCTCTCCCCCGCTTTATGGTTTGGGCGATTCCGATTTTAGGCTTTATCGGTACCGTTTGGGGAATCAGTAACGGTATCGCACACTTCTCAGATGCGATGACAAACACAGGCTCGGTAACGGATGTTTCGACCATGCTTAAAGAAAACTTACCATTAGTCACCAACTCACTCGCCACGGCATTTGATACAACACTTTTAGCGCTATTACTCAGTATTCCTTTAATGATGTTAATGCTGACCATTGAGAAATCCGAAGAAGCTTATTTGATCGACTTGGATGAGCGATGGTTTCATGATATCAAACCTGCTTTGCAAGCAAAAGGCTTCGCAGCACATTCAACAGCATCAGGGCTTATAGTTTCGACCTCAAACAGTAACGTGACAGTTGGGGCTAACGACAGCTCAAAACAAGTCGCGACCGAAATCAAACAACTCAGCACCCAAGTCAAAGCACTGCAAGAAACCATGGAAGACTTGTATGAAACAATGTTTACTTCCAAGCTTGGCAAAGGTGATAAATAGTGGGGTGCATCTACAGAAAAGTGATATTTACCATGAAGAAAGCAATCCATGTCATCATGGGTTACCCTCATGGTTAAAGCAATCAATTGACCTATTAAGAAAAATGGCTATTTCCCGCGCAAAACGCTATGCCTTATACAACCAGCAAGATAAGTTGGAGATTAGCCTATTCCCGTTTTTAAGTATTTTCCTGTGTGTCATGGGAGTGCTGTCGTTTATTAATGTTCTCAGCAGCTTTAGTGCGCCACAAAAAATTGAACTAACCGCACAACTTGAAACAGGTTACAAAGTTGCCTACCAAATTTTTAATTTGCCCGATGGCATCATTAGCGTACCACCAACAAAGTACCTGCGAAAATTACAAGAGTCCACTAAAAACGATGCTGATAAAGATACCATCGAGACTATTCTGCAAGAACGTGAAGCACAACTGATACGCCTTGCAAACCATAAGGGAAAGGCAATGGCACTTGCTAAAGACCCCGATATTGATGATGTCCTGACTATTGTACGCAATATTCGTGCGTTGAATGAAATCGCTTTACGCGCGAACTATCTTTACGAAGAGTTTTTATTATTTGGTATTTACCCCAATGGTGGTCAAGCCTATCAAAAAATTCGCGATGTTATGACTTTAACCGAGGATTCTCGCGCTATCAGCGTGGGGCTGGAACCTCTAGATTCCAACTGGACGTTAAACTTAAAAAAGCTGAACAAGGCAAGTAAATGAAAAACCTAATCAGCCTAGATTCACTCACCGATATTGTATCCAACTCCGTTGGCATTCTAATTATTTTTGCGGTAATTAACTTGATTCACGATGATAGCAAAACCTATCAACTCGAAATCCCTATAGAACATGCGACTGATTTAAGCCCGGTATTTTTTATCAGTAAAAATGACCGATTGTTACCAATGGATACAGATAAATTATTTGCGAATGCCACCTTACAAGCGACAACGGGGGCCGCAGCCAATAAACGACTCTTTCCCTTAGATTACTCTGGCTTACTCGGCAAGATTGATCAAGATAAGGGTATTTCATTTTACGCCCGAGATACCAGTGAATGGAATGAATTTCAAGAGATTGATAAACGCCAATCTAAACTTCGCCAAAAATTCGATAGTATTAACCCCAAAACGCACTTTGCTTACTTTTTTGTGTACGACAGTAGCGAAGATGGCAGCACTATAGGCAGTGGTTTTGAAGCCTTTCGTAAAGCCCGCGAATACTTAAAAACACGTGCCATTAAAACCGGCTGGCAACCGGTTAACAGTGACTCCCCTACGCATATTTGTGATCGAAGTTTTAGCCCACTCTGTACCTATTTACCTTCCTATCTAGGGAGTCAGTAAGCCCATGCCTAGTAACAAAAAAATACCCTTTCAATTATTAAAGGCCAACTGGGGTCTCTCGCCCGACATAGCATTAGATGATTTACTAAGCCATGCGCAAAGCAAGCTTAAAGATAACCCTGAAAATCCTGAAATTATTTATAGTATTGCTGAAATCCAACGTCATTTAGGTAAACAAGATGACGCCGAAAGCAGCTATAAAAATGCTATAACAGCCTCTCACGAAAGAACTGAAAAACGCGCGCTAACATTAGAACAACGACTAAAAAAAACCCGAAGCCGGACCCGCAGAAAACTTCTATTGTTGACCTTGTTACCGCTTTTAGCTACAGTTTTAATTGTAGCGGTTTTATGGAAAACGTTAGCAGAACCCGAAGCAATTCCTGAAGCAGCCAACCCTGAAAAATTTGCTTTCACCGAGTGGTTAGCGAAACAGCAAATGGTACAAATTATTACCACCTTGCAAAAACAAAACCCTGAATTATCTTTTGACTTTAGTCGCCAAGCCAGTAGCAAACAATCTCCGATGGAGTTTATGCAATCGTTAATGCGCGAAGATGCAATTCAAAAAATGAAGCGTGATCAACAAAATACTAAAAATAATAAAGAGGCTAAAAATAAAAAGGGTAAACCCTTATTCCAGTGCTCAAAAGAAGCTGTAATAAGTTGTCCTGCTAAAGATATTCCGAGTGTTGCTGGTGATCGCAGGAAAGAGGTGGTGTTACTGATGGAGGCTTACCGCTCCGTTTTAGAAAATGAGCAAGACTGTGTGAAAATTGAAAAATCTATTAAAAGTATTGGAGAACAACTTCAATGGCGTGCGTCAGAAAGTAGAATCAAAGCCGATTTAGAAGACTTTGCGGTAGAATGTTTTTACCGCAAAAAGAATGTAGAAAAAACCATCGAACATGCTCGAAAACTACAATGCACAGGTGATGCGGGCTATATCAATAGTGTCTACTGGTACCTAACGGCTATCAATCATCATGTTGGAGATATCGCTAAAGCTGAAAGCGCCTACCAATGTTTTCAAGAAGCCACTGACTACATTGAGGCAAACGAAGACTTTAGCCCTGCTTATGTGGCATCGCGACATCGCGAATCTGGTGCTCTGGCATGGCTCTACTTTAATGATTTAGCGACTGCTACAGAGGAATTAAAAAAAGCTCGCAGCATACTTAAACGCATCAAAAAGAAAACCCCAACAGTGCTTGAAGTAGCAGGAGAAATTGACCTCGACTTGCTAGAAACTTATGTTACTGCTAACGTAGACCTTGATACTTTTGAGGAGTTACTTAACGATATTAATTCCAGCGGGCGTTTAACCGATGGCTACAAACAGATTAAAGATACCTTGGTCACTATTTATTATTTACAAAATAAGCAATTTAATAAGGCCAAAATCACTTTAAACAATATTGCTAGACGTTTTAAATTGATGCCAGAATATATTTGTGGCTGGGATTGGAGTGGTTTTAAACGTGGCTTAGATGACTCTATCAATAATTCAGAAATACGTGAACAAGCGATAAAGATGGTCAATCTCGCTGATTGTTATGTTGAAATTCCAAACAGTGATCGTATATTGCGGACAAAAACGGTGGAAAAATGGTTGCGAGAAAGATAAGACATGTTAAATAAGCTGCTATTAAAAACACTGTTAAAAGAAAAAGCACCCCAAGTCAGTGCAATGACAAATGATGCGTTTGAAAAACCCCGCACCTATAAAGGCTGGATTTACCCGCTACGTTATATGCTATCTTTACGTTACTTAAAGCTCAAACAAAAGTTATTAATCGGTTTTCGTAGAAAAAAAGTTTACCCCATTGCTAATACAGATTTTAAAAACGCCTTAATCCAACAACTTTTGGGCAACAAAAAATTAAAAAAGGCTGCGCAGACTAAAACTCAAATTACCGCTCCAAAGACCCCGTTTTTAAATCTACTTAGCATCGGTTTTAAATCGTTTTTTATCTATCCCCTGCTAATCGCCGGTTTAGTTTTTGGCAGCTACAGCCTTAATCAATGGTATCAGCTGCGTAAGATAGAGAATGTACTCGCTAATTATTTACCCTACTATTCAGACTTATTGCACCGTAAGTTATTGCTCAAACACAATGATGGCAACAGTAAGCAACTGAATATTATTGATGAGGCGCTTCAAACAACACAGCACAAAATAGTTACTGACCTGCCTGAAAAAAATGGGATACGTGAAAGCGTTGCCGAGCAGTTAGAGAAACTTAAAGATCGACACATTACAGGTGGCGATATTATGCTCGGTTTTAAGTCGGTAAATACCTTATTCGATCAAACCGGCTTACCTTATTATTTAACCCCTAAGTCATTCTCCATGCCTTGCTCATCACTCATTGATGCACCCGTTGAGCAAATGATGATGTTGAAAAAAATGGAAGATTTAATGAGTAACGGCAAACCCGAACTATGCCGAACTACCATGATGACCATTTATAAAGTAGGCAAACGAAATGCACTATTTTATAAACATGCCGATGATGCTGGTAAACCGCTTGATACTGAGCTGCCCCTTTTTCAAGTCAGCCGTGTCGATAAAGTACCTGCTGTTGATAGCGCATTAGGGCTGACCTTTAAAGGTAAAGGGCTTGGCTCCATTTTGCTCATGGATCGGATTAAAAACTTCTCTGATGAGTCGATATTACCTGCCCTCACTTTTCAGGGCAGAAACTACATCATCCCTTATTGGATGCAAGGCTACTACGAAATAGAAGAGGCCATAAGCAAAGGTTACAAAAAAGATTTAGATGCCATCTATGATAAAAAAACAGATCGAGTAAAGGTAAAAAAAGCCATTAAAAAACTGATCAAGAATAAAAAGCGTTTACAAAATGCCAAAATGAAACAAACACTAGAACAAAATAGTAGCATGAATGAAGAAAATATTTTTGGCGGTGGTTTGGATGCGATCAGCGTGTTACTTAATAAAGCCAATAACGCTAAAAAAACGCTCCCCTTAAAACAAAAAAATAAAATCAGCGATGATGAGTATGCCCTACTCGATAAGCTCAATACCGTATTACTACCCAGCATTGAACTACACGAAGCCTATCACCAGATTGATAAAAAAAGCTGGCTAACGCCCACATGGTTTGCCAAAACATTCAAAGATGAACTCACAGAAAGTGGTACTGAGCATACCATGGAGGAACTCGGTGCCTACCTTTCACAACTTGCCAATACCGAACAAGCGCATAATATTTGGCTGAGTAAATTATTAATTTTCTCTCTCAACCCAATGACAAAAGGACAGGCTGAATACTATGCCTCTAGCCTGATTTTTGACACCATGGAGTCGCTGCGTTTAGGTGTCGCCATCAAGCAGCCTTCATACACCTTAAGTATTGACAAAAAAACGGCGATTTACAAATCACTCATTGCACTCGATACCGCACTAATTCGTACACTGGCTAAACATGCCTTTGAGGTGCTGTTTGAGCGCGAAGTGCCGAATCTACGTTATCCTATTTAATTATTTATGCGAAAAATTCTTTATATACTTGCCCTAGCAGTCGGTCTAAGTAACCCTTTAATTTCCCCTATACAAGCTAAAGAACCGAATAAATGCCTACCTTGGAAACCTGCATTTATCAATAAAACTGGATTAATTATTGGTGACGTTAACATATCCCCCCTAAATATTTTTGACTTAAACTCTGCTAAAGAGACCACAAGCATTCATCACCTTGTTAATAAACTACATATAAAAACTAAAACCAAAACAATAAAACAACAGCTTTTATTCAAAGCCGGTGAAACCCTGAACATTGAAACAATCAAAGAAACAGAGCGCTATTTACGTGCACAAAAATACATCAAAGATGCTGCCATTATCCCCGTCGCATTATGTAACGGTAATCAAGTGAGCCTTAACGTTATGACGCGGGATAATTGGACATTAACCCCGGATATCAGCTTTGGACGTAGCGGTGGTAATAATAAATTCGGCTTCAAAATACAAGAGCAAAATGTTTTGGGTAATGGTAAAGACATTCGCTTAGGCTACAATAAAATATCAGAAAGAAAATCAACCAAATTTTCTTATCGTGACAACCATTTATTCGGCAGTCATTTTAAGCTCACACTTAACCTGCTTAACAACTCCGATGGTAAAGGCTATGATATTGACTTAGGACTACCCTTTTATAAAGCAAATAGTCGTAAATCCTACGGGTTAAAATCATCCCATATAACGCAAACGACACCACTTTATACAGAAGCCAAAGTCGATAAAAAAATCGATGAAAAAAAGCAGCTTCACTCCCTGTATTTTGGTTGGGCTGGAAAACACCATAAACAAATTACACAACGTTTTAAGGTGGGTTGGTCACTCAAGAAAAACAATTATAAAAGTCCCGTTCAAGCATTTAAAACAATCAAGCATTTAGAGTCTTACCCGTGGTTTGAAATCAATCATTTTGGCAGTCGTTATATTAAAAAAACCAATTTTAATACCATGGGGAAAATTGAAGATATTTCATTAGCTCAAAATATGACTATTGGCTTGGGGCTACTGCTAAAAAAGTTTGGTTCAACTGACGACAACTTAAAATTAACCACAAGCTATTCCAAAGGCTTTCAACTCAACCAATCGTTACTAAGTTTTATTGAATTACGCTCTGACAACTATTTTGGAAAAGGCCTTAGAAAAGGGGGAGATTATCAACTACAGGCCGAGTTAAATCGTTTTAAATCAACCGGCAATGATGTTCGCATGAAAGTTGTTTTCAAAGCATCGGATCATTTAATGCCCAGCGAACGTATTTATCTGGGTGGTGATACAGGGATGAGGGGCTTCCCAAAGGCCTTTCAACAGGGTAATAAATCATTCCTTCTACAAGCAGAAAAGCGGCTTCATTTTGAATGGTACCCCTTACGCTTAGCGAAGTTTGGCGCGGTGGCTTTCTCTGATATTGGCAGCGCTTGGGGCAATAATAAAGCCCCCAAACTACTCGCCAATATCGGCTTAGGGCTACGCATGATACCGACCCGTGCCAGCTCATCTAAAACCATGCACTTAAACCTCGCACTACCCTTAACTCAGCGAAAAACTGTTGATAAATTTCAAATTTCTATCAGCACAGCTAAATCATTTTAAATGCTATATGCGAATATAGAACACCAACATCAACCTACCCTTTTATTCTTGAGCTACTCTTAAAAAACTAGGGTTTTCGCTTGAAGCCTTGATTTTGGGGCTAATTCTTGGTCCTATTGCTGAATCTGGCTTTATCCAAGGCATGATAATTGGAAAAGACTCTGCATGGGTATTTTTGAAAGCTCAATTGCAAAAGTGATATAGGTACTTATTATGTTATTACTCATTCCGCCACTTTACTCGTATTTAAAACATACAAGCTTAGTCAAAACATCGAAGATGAACCGCTCAAAAAGTAAGCTGTGGTCTATTTCAGTTTTTAAAAAAATACATTCTGTGGTATCTTAATGTGAATTCTAGTTAAGTCCCATAAAATTTGTTGGCCTCTAGGGCGGTATACCCTAGACGCAAGTTGAAATATATGAACTGCCCACGGTATGGTACAACGAGCCTTCATGAGAAATGAACGACGACGATACTGCCTTAGAGCTTAGCCAATCTCCAGTCTCTTCGTTATTTATTTTTACCATAGAATGACTATGCAAAAAACGAATACCTCGGACTTGGCAACTTGGTGTTGCCAGAATTTATGGGGCTTAATCAGGACTTCCTTAACTACCCTCGAGTCTTAATGTTATATACAACTATGAATTTTTTACGCTTATTATCACTCACTTGTATTTTATTATTATCATTTAATAGTTACGCTGAAGATGATTACCCTGTCGGCATCACTAAAGACAAACCTTTTGTTAGTGTCTTACATCAAGGCAGTAAAGTACAAGTAAAGCGTATCCAAGATACTCAAAATCGTCTGGTTGATGATTTTGCTAAAACCTCACGCCCTTGCCCACCTTTTTGCATACACCCGATGCAAGCTGCACCTAATGTCGAGACAATGGGTGAATTAGAACTTTTAGACTTTGTTAACGATAAAGTTGAATCAGGAAAAGGCTTATTAATTGATGCCCGTATGCCAAAGTTTTTTAATAGTGAAACAATTCCTGGCTCGGTCAATATCCCTTTTGTACTTTTTACAGGTGATAATGCTGACAAAGTCGTTAAGCTACTTGGTGTAAAAGAAGGCAAAAATGGATTGGATTATTCTAACGCAAAAGAGCTATGTCTTTACTGTAACGGTCCTTGGTGTGATCAATCTCCTCGTGCTATTAAAGCTCTAATTAAAGCCGGTTACCCTGCTAAAAAACTAAAATACTACCGTGGTGGTATGCAACTATGGAAAATTTTTAGTCTAACCACTGTTCTACCTAAGCCAAACATTAAGAACACTAGCGAGGCTAAGTGATGATTGAGAGTAAATATACCATTGAATATATCAATCCAGAAGAGCTGAATAAGACAGCTCCTCATTCACGTCAAAACATATACGGCTTTGCACTAGGAGGTTTAATATTAGCGGCTTTAGCCTATTTCCTTATCACCTTACCTGCGAAGAAAACAACACACCAACCGAAAGTGGCAATTAACCAGCAGCAGCCAACAAAAAAGAAAACTAACGAGACCACTAATTTATCGCTATCGGCAGCACCGTTAGCAAAGAAAATCATAGCTAAACCCGCTCCAATCAAACCAGTCATTTCTTCAAAAATCACAGATAGTACTAATCAAGCTAGCTTAACGCCTGATATTAAAACATTTGAAAGTACCAACGAGACTAAAACCGCACAGAAGCCCTCACAAACAGAAAGCCTTAAAAAGTTAAAGGCGCTATTACTAGATACCCAAAACAGAAATAAAGAACTTGCGACCGAGCTAGACGCTCAAATTATGGAAAATATGGAATTAGCGACGCTTTTAGAAGACTCACTCTATAAAATTAATAAAGAAGATAAAAGCTACATAAAAGAACTCAAAAAGCTTGAAAATAACACAGTAAAGATAACGACTAATAATAAAACAAAGAAAAAATCCTTAACAATAAAAGCACCCATAACACCTAAATTAAAGAGTCTTCCACTAACTTCAGAAAATAATAAAACTGTAACCCAGAATAAAACAAAACCAAGTTCCACAATAAATCAGCTTAAAAAAGAAAGCCCTGCCAAAAAAGATAACCGTGTCGATTTAAGCACAGCGTCACAAATTGAAGCAATTATTGCAAATATTAACACTAGCAGTAAGCGCAACAAGCAGACTAACCTAAAGAATCAACAACGCGGCAGGGGTGGTATTGAAGCTTCTAGAGTAAAACTACAAACCGACATCAACAACATGATTAACAGCTCTAAAAACAATCAATTTGATAAGCTTCAAGAATCTCTCAATGATATTTAGTGAGTTGCCCATTCAGGGATTTTCTGAATAGTTAACTCAAATTATTAGAACGACTTATAAGGAGTTGTTAGTGAGCTCCCCTGAATAGTTCCTAGTATCTAATCACTTTAAAAAAGCTTAACGTGGTACATTAATGATCGCACCAGGACGCAGCCTCTTAAAGTTTTTTTCAGTTATGGATGGGTTAGCCTTTATTATTTTTTTGTAATAAATACCCTTGCCATAAGCACGTTTTGACAAGTTCCAAAGCGATTCACCCTTCTTTAATTCCATCGTACGTTCATTATTAGTTTTTATAACTTTCTTTGCCGCTTCATTTTTAAATTCTGTTTTTTTCTGAGTAACATTTCGGTTAGTCACTGCTGAGTTTACTTCACTTTTACTATCTTCAGGTGAATCCATTTTCACTTTATTAAAGTGAGTATCTGTGGGGGTTTCTTGATGACGTAGAACTTGAGCAATATTTCTATTTCCTGCTTTTTTGACTTCAGAAAGAGTATCAGTTTGAATCTTATTTTTTGCTTCAATGGTTGCAAGCATATTATTGATTCGAACCTTTAAACGCGCATTCTCATCATTAAGCTTTTGGTTATCTTGTTTTTCTTGAGCTAATTCACTGTTTAATTTTGTAACATTAAACTCGTCTGAGTCAGTACTGGCTTTACTAAGCGCTTTTTTTAACCGCTGTTTTAGCTCAACATTCTTGCTACTGAGACTGCCTGTTATATCTTTTTCACTATTAAGCTGATTAGTAATTTCTTCTACTTTGGTGGAGTTGAAGTCTTGCTGACTCATAGTGATAGCTGGTTGGTTTTTATAATAAATGCTTGTGCCAAATACACCCAATGAAAGCATTGCAATAAATGGTAAAAAACCTGAGAAACGATTATAAAACTTTCGAAAGAAGTTACTTCTTTGACCTTGTCTTTTTCTAAAAAAGAGCATATCCCCACCTAATATTTTTTGTATTAAATGTGCATATTACAGATGAAAAAATAATAACTAAAGCCTTTATTTACAAAGTTCTACCTGGAAAATCTATTAAGATTTTACATTGATTAGTTGCTATTCATTTACCTTTAACTTCACATGCACCTTCAATAAAAGAAAAAACGTTCGTATCGGCACAAGCAACACACGCATTCGATTTTGTAACTGACTTAGTTGATGGGCAAGGAGCTTTAAAACAACGAATACCTGTATCAATTTCTGCACAGACAGGTCGATACTCTTTTGTACACATTGGTGTACGAGGCTCCTTACAAGAGTGTACTGTTTTAATGGAGTTAATGATTAATTTTGATGCTGCACCCTGTTTAGCCTGCTTCTGTTTATTTACAGGGCTAACCTGACAACCAAAGACCACAGCACCAACAAGTAACACCAATAAACCACCCACTAAACCACCCACTAAACCTTTTTTCATTATAAAATCTCTACGTTTAATTTAAAAGTATATTACGACATAAACTGCAAAAAGAAAACGTCCTCAAATTTATTTATGTGAGGTTGATAGATACACCTAGCGCACTCGCAATTTCTGCAAAGGCTTGTTTTTCATCCTCACTAATTCGGGTTCCACCCATTTCTAAAAAACCACCTTCTTTAGACGCTTCTGCAACATTTTTTACAATGCTCATTGCCCATCTTTATATTCAGCGGCTTCCTCATCGGTGGCTTTTTCTGCCAATATTTTCGCAACAGCCTGACTATCTTCAATGAGCTGCTGACAAGTTTCTCACTCGAATCAATACCCTGCTCCTTTAGACGCGCTACCGCTTTTTGGCGCATTTCTTTTGATTGGCTCATTGCTTCTTTCAAGTCTGATACGCTGGGTAAGACACCCGTTATAATTTCATTATTGGGATACTCTTTTACCCCATTAATATAGTCCAAGTCGTTCACATATTGTAAATCACCAAACATAATGGTACAATTCACATTATGTAAACGAAGAGAATTATATATTGTGCATGTCATTTCAAAGAAGCCATTTTCAGAAGCATCGAATAAATATCCAAATGACAGAGAAGCGATTATTGACGTTTATAATGTGCTTAGGAAAGGTACGTTCGAAACACCGCTAATATTAAAAGAAACATTTGCTTCTCTTGATAATTTCAAATACAAAGATAAATGGTGGGTTATAGATATTGGAGGTAATAATTTAAGGCTAATAGTGGCAATAATTTTTACTACTCAAAAAGTTTTCGTAAAGCATATTGTTACCCATCCAGAATATGACAAACTGACACAGAGATACAAGAAAGGAGAAATATAATGTTAGCTTTAAAACCTGAAACTTTAACAAGCTCTTTTTTAGGGTTTGCTTCAGAGGCATCAAATATTTTACATATAAAATCAGAAGATGATTATCAAACAGCACTTGAAACTATAGAGCATTTGTTTTCTGAGGCAAAAGATACATCGGATGATCCTCTGAATGATTTAATTGAGATTATATCAAGAGCAATAGAAAAATATGAGTTAACTCAACAAGACATAGTTTCTTTTGAAAAAGTGGCAAATAATGTAAGTCAGGAAATATCTGTAATTAGAGTACTAATGAATCAACATAACTTAACATTATCAGACTTTAAAACAGAAATAGGCTCAAAGTCATTGGTATCAATGATTTTAAATGGTAAAAGAAATCTTACAAAAGATCATATAGCTAAATTATCAAGTAAGTTTAATCTTGATCCTGCTTTATTTTTTAATCTTAGAGTTGCGTATAAATAATCGTAACTTATTGAAATTGTTCTAGGTTGATAGATTTACACACATTGATAAGAGATACTTTAATCACTTATCGAGGTAAATATGACATCAACAAAACGAAAAAACAAATCTTATACACGCCAATTTAAAGAAGAAACGGTAGCGCTTGTGACAGAACAAGGCTACAGCGTAATCGACGCGGCTTCAGCCGTAGGCGTTCAACCAAATCAAATCTACAACTGGAAGAAGCGAATTGCTGATGAAACATCCGGTATTCGGCTCACTGGAGAAGAAAGGGACGAGCTGCTTCGACTTCGTAAAGAAGTCAAAAAACTTAAGATAGAGAAAGAAATCTTAAAAAAGGCGAGCGCCTACTTTGCGAAGGAAATGAAGTAAAATTCAAAGCCATCACAAAGTGGGCGGAACACTACCCCATTGTCGATTTATGTGAGGTTTTACGCGTTACACCAGGTGTTCTAGGTCGGTTTAATTACACACATTGATTTGAGAGTTTTCATACTCATTTGGAGTTTTATACCCCAAGGTTGAGTGTAACCTTGTTCCGTTATAATAACGAATATAATCGTTCACATCTTTGATCATACCCTCTCGTGTTAA
>Ga0256839_1003961_pt1 | contig 14829 bp, 15 predicted proteins | sample 354166metaG_FD_185968 | JGI IMG/M metagenome (GOLD analysis project Ga0256839, IMG submission 185968) | Hydrothermal vent microbial communities from Mid Atlantic Ridge, Atlantic Ocean - 354-166 | ecosystem: Environmental > Aquatic > Marine > Hydrothermal vents | place: Atlantic Ocean: Mid... | reverse complement strand
CCCCACGCCTCACGGCGTGGGGTACTTCCCCCCTCAACGTCACGCGCGGCGGGCCGCGCACTGCTGCACCCCCATCCCCCCACGCCTCACGGCGTGGGGTACTTCCCCCTCGGAGAGGGGGAAGAAGGAACGAGGAGGAACGGACTTCTGGCCCTGGTCCGGCCGCCCGGGGGATACGAAGCTCGGGCCAGCGACGGACGGAGCGTCATGCCCCCACTCGACCAACTCCGCGAGGCCGTGCACGGGATCATCACCTCACCCCGTCTGACCTACCGTCAGCGGCTCCACCAGCTCGCCCTCGCCGCCGAAGATCTGCTGCCGTACCCCAAGATCTCCGACGACGCCGAACGGGCCCTCGCCGAAGGCCTCGTCTGCGACCTGGCCGAGGGTCACGCCCCCTACCGCCCCCGCTACGTCCTCCCCGACTACGCCAGGGCGCTCCGCCAGGGCTCCGACCATCTGGAGCTCGACCCTCCGAGCACGCTGGACGAGGCGGTCGACTTCCTCCAGATCCTCTACCACCACGTACCGTCCATCACCGGGCTGCCCGTCTACTTCGGGGACCTCGACGCCATCCTCGCCCCCTTCCTCGACGACACCTGGACCGACGAACGGCTCGACCGTCTCTTCACACGCTTCTGGCGGTTCCTCGACCGGACCATCCCCGACGCCTTCGCCCACGCCAACATCGGACCCGAAGTCAACCCGATCACCCATGCCGTGCTCCGAGTCGATCGACGCCTCGCCCAGGTCGTCCCCAACCTCACCCTCAAATGGGATCCGGACCTGTCGGGCGACGAGATCTTGGCGGAGGCGGCGGCCGCCATCGCCGAGGTGAACAAACCCCACATCGCCAACGATCGGCTCATCCGTGCCGACTTCCCCGAGGGGTACGGGGTGGTGAGCTGCTACAACACCCTCCCTCTGGGAGGCGGCTCGCACACCCTCGTCCGCCTCAACCTCCTCGCCAGCCTCGACCATCACCGCGGGACCGTCGAGCGGTACCTGTCCCACACCCTGCCCGAGCACGTCGAGCTGACCTTCGAGGTGATGGAGGCTCGCATCCGGTTCCTCGTCGAAGAAGCCCGGTTCTACGACCATTCGTTCCTCGTCACCGAAGGGCTCATCCGGCCCGATCGGTTCACGGCGATGTTCGGGATCTTCGGAGTGGCCGAGCTCGTCGAGGGGCTCCTTCCCGGCACCAGATACGGTCACCACGACGACGCCGCCGAGTTGGCGCACGACGTCATCGACACGATCGCCGCCCTCGTCGAGGCCAGGCCCGTCCCCTACTGTCGCAACGACCGCGCCCTGCTGCACGCCCAGTCCGGGATCGCCGAAGACGTCGGCGTGACCGCAGGTGCCCGGATACGGATCGGGGCCGAACCCGAGCTCGTCGACCACCTCCTCACCGTCGCCCCCCACCACCGCCGTTTCCCGGCCGGGATCAGCGACATCTTCGCCCTCGAGGGGTCGGTGCGGGCGAACCCCGAAGCCATCGCCGACGTCACGAAGGGCGCGTTCCGCCACGGCATGCGGGAGATCACCTTCAACGTCGAAGGGTCCGACCTGGTCCGCGTCACCGGCTACATGGTGCGGCTCTCCGACATCGAGAAGCTACGACGGGAGGCCTCCCGCATCAACAGCACGGGCCTCGGTGCCGAATCCGTCGAGAACTGGCATCTCCTCGACCGCGTCCCCCGGGTGATCGGCATCGAGAGCGACCCGCGGATGCGGTCCGTCCTCCGGCAGGGATGACGCTCACCGTCCGCCATCCCCTCGGGCGCCGCAGCGAGATCCTCGAAGTGGCCGGGGTGGATCGGTCCAGCTTCGTCGACGGGCCCGGAAGTCGTTACGTCCTTTTCCTCCAGGGATGCAACTTCGACTGTGTCGCCTGCCACAACCCGTCGACGATCGGGCGCTGTGACGGATGTGCGGTGTGCGTCGACGTCTGCACCTCCGAGGCGTTGACCGTCCCCACCGCCGGTTCGATCCTGTTCCGGGAAGACCGCTGCGACTCGTGCGGGGACTGCCTCACCGTCTGTCCGCTCGACGCCGATCCCACCATCCGTCCGATGACCATCGACGCAGTCGTCGCCGACATCGCCCGGACGGCCCCGTTCATCTCCGGAGTGACGGTGACGGGAGGCGAGCCGACGTTGCAGCTCGACGCCCTCGTCCGGTTGTTCACCCGGCTCGGAGACGACCGCGACCTCACCCATCTGGAGCGACTCGTCGACACCAACGGGTCCCTGTCTCCCGCCGGATGGCGACGGCTGGCACCGGTCATCGAGGGGGCGATGGTCGACCTGAAGGCCGCATCCCCGGATCGTCATCGAAGGCTCACCGGGGAGGGGAACGAGCAGGTCGTCGAGTCGATCCGGCTGCTGGCCGAGTGGGGGAAGCTGACCGAAGTCCGACTCCTCGTCATCGAAGGCGAGACCGACGACGAGACCGAGCTGGCCTGGTGGGCGGAGATCGTCGGATCCCACGCCCCGGGCGTACCGGTCCGGGTGATGCCCTTCCGCCGGCGCGGCACCCGACGCCGTGCCCACCGATGGCCCGACACCTCCCCGGAGACGATCCAACGGGTGAAGGCCGTCCTCGCCGCCGCCGGGATCGAGACGCTCCTCTGACCCCCAGGCAGAAACCGGCGGCGACGATACGCTGAGGACCCGTGACCTCTCCCCTCCGACCCTTCTCCGAACTCAGGGAGTCGCTGCGCGAAGCGCCAACCGGCGACGGCGGTGGTGACGTCTGCGAGGCCCTCACCGCCCGTCTCGACGAAGCCATCGAGGAGCTCGCCGCCGGACTGGGCACCGACGTGGCGGTGGTGGCGATCGGCGGGTATGGGCGCCGTGAACAGTGCATCTGGTCCGACGTCGACATCATGCTCCTCCACCGCCGCGACGATCCCGAGCCGCTCGTACGATCCGTCCTCTACCCCCTCTGGGACGCGCATCTGGCCGTCGGTCACGCCGTCCGCACCGTCGCCGATTGTCGGGCCGCCGCCCTCGACGATTTCGAGACGCTCACCTCCCTCCTGTCGGCACGTCTGATCGTCGGTGATGCCGACCTGTTCGGCGAGCTGATCGGCGTCCTCGTCGAGCTGGTCCGGCACCGGCCCCTCACCACTGATCTGGTCGGCCGCGAACGGGCACGCCGAGCCCGGGACCCCTACCCGGTCATGGCCGCCGACCTCAAAGAGGGACGCGGGGCTCTCCGCACCCATCAGGGGTTCTGGTGGGAGCGCCGTCGCGCCGAGCTTCTCGGCCTCGACGTGACCGAGGCCACCCCCGACGAAGTCGAGGCCCGCAACGACCTGCTCCGGGTCCGCAACGCCCTCCACGCCGTCTCCGGCCGGGCGATGGACCGCTACGTCGTCGACCTGCGGGAACCCGCCGCCGCCTGGCTCGGAACCAACCCCTACGATCTCTCCGCCCGACTCATGGCGGCCCTCGACCTGGGTGACCGCCTGGCCGATGGGTGGTGGCCCGACCTCCACACCGAAGCCGACCCCCTGGTCGGATTCGGTCGGAGGCTGTTCGGCCGGGTTCGCAGCCGATTCGGAACCGCCGAGAACGACGCCGTCCCCGCCGACTCGGTGCTCGAGCTGGCGCTTCGAGCGGCCGGCCGACGTTCGGGCGTCTTCTTCCATCCCCAGGAGGAAGCGATGATCCGGGCGGCGGCACCGGCTGCCTGGACGGAGGCGGACCGGTCGGCCTTCGTCAAGCTGCTGGCGGCCGGTGAGCGGGGACGGACCGTGTTCGGGTTTCTCGACCACCTGGGCTGGGTGGATCGCGAACTCCCCGAATGGGGACCGGTGGCGACTGCGCCCCAGCTCGCCCCCTTCCACGACCATCCCGTCGGCGCCCATCTGTGGCGCACCGCCGCCGAGATGCGGCGGCTCGTCGAAGATCGGGGTCCCCTGGGAGAGATCGCCACCGAGCTCGGCGACACCGAGGTGCTGTTCCTCGCCGCCTTCTTCCACGACATCGGGAAGGCACGGGACGGCGACCATTCGGTGATCGGAGCCGAACTCGCCGGGGCGTTCCTCCGCCGCCACGGTTTCGGCGCGGCGACGTCGGCGGCCGTCGTCGACGCCGTCCGTCACCATCTCCTCCTGTCCGAGACCGCCACCCGCCGCGACATCGACGACCCGGCCGTGATCGACGAGGTCGCCTCCCTGGTCGGCAGCCTTCCCCAGCTCCAGGTCCTCTACCTCCTCACCGTCGCCGACCTCCGGGCGACCGGCACCACCATGTGGAACTCGTGGCGGGCCTCGCTGCTCGAGCGCCTCTACCAGCGAGTCCGAGAAGCCCTGGAGGCGGGCGGTGCGGTCCCCGCCACCCCCGACGTCGAGGCCCTGCTGGCGTGGTGCGGTCCCGACTGCGACCGTCGGAGCATCGAAGAGCACGTGGCGGCGATGCCGTCCGACTATCTGGCGACGACGGACCCGGGCGACGTGCTCTGGCACCTCCGGGTGGCCGACGACCTCGACGGTCCCGCCGCGGTGGTCCCCCACCCCGACGACCCCGGACGGGTCCTCGTCGCCGGCCGGGACCGGGCCGGGTTCCTCGTGGCCGTGACCCGGGCCTTCACCAGCCACGGCGTGGGGATCCTCGACGCACGGCTCCGGACCCGTGCCGACGGCGTCGCCCTCGACACCTTCCACGTCCTCGACGACCGTACCGGAGGCCCCGTACCCTCGGAACGCTGGGCTCGAATCGCCGCCGACCTGGTGGCCGGGTTGGAGGGACGCCGGGATCTGGCCGGGGCGTCGCGTCGTCGCACCGAGACCTACCGGCCTCGCCGCCCCCGACGCGGGGCCGAGGTGAAGGTGCGTCGGGAGGGCCGCTACACGGTGATCGAGGTCCGGGCGCCGGACCGGGTGGGCCTCCTCGCCGAGATCGTCGAGGCCCTCTACCTCGAAGGCCTCGACATCCATCTCGCCCGGATCGACACGATGGGCGGCCAGGCCCGAGACGTGTTCTTCACCCGGCGGGTGGGCGGGATCCCGATCCTCACCGAGGCCGAGTCGGCGGCCCTCCGCCGGAGGCTGGAGGACCGCCTCGGCGCCCTGTGACGCCCCGGATCAGAGGGCCTCTCGGTCCTGCTCCCCGGTGCGGATCCTGATCACCGCGTCGACGTCGGTCACCCAGATCTTCCCGTCTCCGATCTGCCCGGTGACGGCTGCCGACCGGATCGCGGCGGTGATCGCCTCGGTGTCGGCGGCGTCGGCCAACACCTCCAGCTTCGCCTTCGGCATGAACTCCACCTTGTACTCGGCGCCCCGGTAGGTCTCCGCGTGGCCGCCTTGACGCCCGAACCCCTTCACCTCGGTGACCGTGATGCCCTTGACCCCGACCTTGCGCAGGGCCTCCTTCACCTCGTCGACCTTGTGCGGTCTGACGACTGCGGTAATCAGCTTCATGTCCTCCGCTCCTCTCAGCCTGCCGACAGCGCCGACACGTCGGGACCGTACCCGGGCGACCCGTGCTCCACCACGTCGAGGCCTTCGATCTCCTCTTCGGGCGGCACCCGGAGCCCGATGGTCGCCTTGATCGCGTAGAAGAGAGCCCCGGAGGTGACGGTCACGAACACGAACACGGCGACGACCCCGATGACCTGGGATCCGAGTTGGGACCAACCGCCGCCGTAGAACAGCCCGGTGTCGGTGGCGAGCAGCCCGACCATGAGCGTCCCGAAGGCTCCACACACCCCGTGCACCGAGACCGCCCCGACCGGGTCGTCGATCCCCCGTCGATCGAAGAAGATCACCGAATACACGACGAGGATCCCGGCCAATGCCCCGATGATGAACGCCCCCCAGTTGCTGACGTTCGCCGTGCCGGCGGTGATCCCGACCAGGCCTCCGAGGACGCCGTTGCCCGCCATCGCCACATCGGGGACCCCGGTCTTCAACCAGATCGTGAACGCCGCCAAGACGCCCCCGGCCGCACCGGCGATGAGGGTCGTGACGGCGATCCGAGGCACCGCGGCGTCGGCGGCGAGCTGCGACCCCGGGTTGAACCCGAACCATCCGATGAAGAGGATGAACACCCCGACGATGGCGAAGGGGATCGAGTGGCCGGGGATGGCCCGCGGGCGCCCCTCGGAGTCGTATTTCCCGATCCGTGGTCCGAGGACCAGCGCCCCCATCAGAGCGGCCCAACCTCCGACTCCGTGGACGATGGTGGATCCGGCGAAGTCGATCATCGGCGTCGACAGCTTCGCCAGCCAGCCCCCACCCCACAACCAGTGGACGACGACCGGGTAGATGATGGCGGTGATCACGAAGCTGTAGACGAAGTAGCTCTTGAACTTCGTGCGCTCGGCCATCGCTCCCGACACGATCGTCGCCGCCGTCGCGGCGAAGGCCACCTGGAACAGGAAATAGGTGGCGAGCGACAGGTTCCCGAACGTCCCCTCGGTGAAATGACCCGGGTCGAGGAACCAGCCCTTCATCCCGAAGAAGTCGTTCCCGGACCCGAACGCGATGGCGAACCCGATCGCCCCGAAGGCGAGAACCCCCGCCGAGAAGTCCATCAGGTTCTTCATCATGATGTTCGCCACGTTCTTGGCGCGGGTCAGACCCGCCTCGACGAGGGCGAAGCCCGCCTGCATCAGGATCACCAAGACCGCGGCGACGACGATCCAGATGTTGTCGAGTGTGGCCTGCACGGATTCGGCGCTGACCTCCTGCGCCCAGGCAGGACTCGCCGACACCGCCGTGAGCAGCGTCGCCGCCGCTCCGACATGGAGCAATCTCCGTCTCATATCGCCTCCTGTTGGGTGACGACGGCGAAGCTACGGGCGGGAGATTGCGGCGCGGTCGCGGGAGTGTTGTCGTTTCGTTTCGAAGGGGTGAAAGGGATGTGACGAGGGACGGATCGCTCCCCGGTCAGCTCTCCCGGAGGAACCGCTCGATCTCCTCGACCAGTCGCCTCCCGTCACCGGCGGCGTCGCTCCGGGCCTCCTCCTCCAACTCCCGCACGTAGTCGGCGAGGCCTTCGGATTCCTCCAACACCACGTCCATCGCCTGACGGAACTCGGCTGCCTCCGCGGTGAGCTCGGAGAGCTCGACGGTGCATCCGAGGAGGTCCATGGCGGCCTCGAGGAGCGCCAGGGCCCCCGGCGGATAGGGCTGGGCGGAGACATAGTGGGGGACGGCAGCCCACACGCTCACCGTGTCGATCCCCACGTCGGTGAGGGCGACGTTGAGGGCACCGATGATCCCGGTCGGACCTTCGTACCGGGAGGTGAAGAGGTGCCGGTCCCGAAGGCGTCCCGGGTCGGCTCCCACCCCGATCAGCGGGACCGGCAGCGTGTGGGGAACCTGCCCGATGAAGGCACCGAGCGTGACGGCCGTCCCGACGCCGAGTCCGGCGAGGGTCTCGGCGACCAGCAGGGTGAAGGCCTTCCAGCGGACGTTGGGTTCGGCACCTCGCACCAGCACGAGGTCCCGGTCGAGATCTTCGAGACGTACGGCGTCGATCCGGACGTCTGGCCAGACGAGGCGCCTGGTGCCGTCGCCGGTCAGCTCGACGACCGGCCGTGTCACCTGGAAGTCGAAGAACCCGTCGGGGTCGACGGTGGCGAGGGGGATGATCCGGCCGCGCCCAGCCAGGTGCTCCACCGCCGAGCTCGACGCCTCGCCGGCGTCGCCCCAGCCGGTGAAGGCCACCAGTGCCGCCGGGGACCGCAGGGGCGGATGGTCGTGGCGGACCAACTCCATGACGTCAGGCTACTCAGGCCGCGGCATCGAAGTCGGGGCCAGGATCCTGCGGAGAAACGAGACGGTCCGCTCCCAGGCCATCGCCGACGCCGACGGGGCGAAGGTGGGTTCCGCCGGGTCGGCGAAACCATGGGCCGTCGCCGGGTAGACGTGGAAGGTGGCGTCGCATCCCAGATCCCGAAGCCTCCGCTCCAGATCCGCGGCCCGAAGCGGTGAGGCCCAGCGGTCCTCGGATGCATGGTGGCCGAGAAAGGCGGCGTCGGCCCGGGTGAAGTCGAGCTGGACGTCGTTCCACGGCACCGCGCCGTAGTAGCTGACGCACGCCGCGACCCGTCGGTCGAGGGTCGCCAACCAGAGGGCGAGGCCGCCCCCGAAGGAATACCCGACCACCCCCACCCGGTCGCCCGTCACCGCCGGATGCGAGACGAGGGCGTCGAGGGCGGCGACGAGATGGGCCGAGGCGGTGGGTCGGTCGAGCCCCATCATCAGCTCTTCGGCCTGAGCGGCGTCGGCGGCGAGCAGTCCGTCGTACAGATCGACGGCCATCGCCACGAACCCCGCCTCCGCCAACCGGTCGGCGACGTCGCGGTGGGTGGCACGCTGGCCCCACCAGTCGTGGAGGACCAACACCCCCGGCCCCCGAACCTCGGCCGGGGTGGCGACGTAGGCGCGAGCGGTCCCGCCCGGCGTCGGGAAACGCTCCAGGCTCCCCGGCCGACCCTCTTCGATCCCCTCGCTCTCGATCCGCACCACCACCTCGCCCGGCCTGGCCTCCTCGACCGGGGGCGGGCGCCGTGACGCCGCGAAGCGCGCCGCTCCCCGACGGGCCACATCCAGCACTCCGGCCCCTTCCCGACGCTCGAGCTCCAATCCGGCGGGCAGGGGGAGCCCCAACCCTCCGTACACCGCCCGCCGGTCGGCCCGCAGCGTCTCCTGGGGGAATTCGGCGATCCGTTCGGCGAGGGCGACCGCCTCGGCGAGGGCCGATCCTTCCTCGACCACCCGGTTCACGAGCCCCATCTCGAGCGCTTCGACCGCGTCCACCGGCCGGCCCGTCAAGATCATGTCGAGGGCCCGACCCAAACCGACCACACGGGGAAGACGCTGGGTGCCTCCGTCGACCAGCGGAACGCCGTATCGCCGTTCGAAACATCCGAACACGGCACCCGAACCTGCGACACGAAGGTCACACCACAGGGCCATCTCCAGACCGCCGGCGACGCAGTATCCCTCGACGGCGGCGATCGTCGGCTTGTCCACCGTCGTCCGGGTGAACCCGAGCCATCCGCCGGGGTCGTCCACCAGGTCGAAGGCGACCAGGTCCGCTCCGGCGGAGAAGACCCCGCCTGCCCCGTACAGGATCCCCACCGCCAGCTCGTCGTCGGCGGCGAAACGACCCCAGGCGTCGGCGAGAGCGATCGCCGTCGCCCGGTCGATGGCGTTGCGGCGTTCGGGACGGTCGATCGTGATCACCGCCACCGTTCCCCTGGTTTCGTATCTGACGGTCATGGCACCTTCGTATGATGCGTCGATGATCTGGAGCATGCCATGCGGCGCCTACACCGTCTACGCGATCGAAGACGGCTGGTTCTACCGCGAGCCCCTCGAGATGTTCCCAGAATCCGAGCCCGACCTGTGGGACCGACACCCCGAGTGGCTGGAGGACGGGAAACTTCGGATCTCCCTCGGTTGTTTCCTCGTCGTCGGCGGAAGTCACCCGGTCCTCATCGATGCAGGAGCCGGGGGACGACCGGGACTCCCCCCGGGCACCGAGAGCGGCCGCCTCCCCGAGGCTCTGGCGATGCTCGGGGTCTCCCCGGCCGACATCCGGATGGTGATCCACACCCATCTGCACCTGGACCACTGCGGAGGTGACCGGACCCTGGACGGAACCCCGGCCTTCCCCAACGCCCGGTTCGTCCTCCAAGAAGCCGAGGTGGACTACTGGCTGGGAGCGGAGGGGGCCGCACCCGACGCCGTCCGAGAGGTGATGATGGGATTCATCACCGGAGACCGGATCGACGTGGTCGACGGGGAACGGGAGATCCTCCCCGGGCTGATCGTCGAACCCACCCCCGGGCACACCCCCGGGCACCAGTCGGTCACCGTCGCCTCCCTCGGCACCCGCACCTTCATCACCGGGGACGTCACCCATCACCCCGCCCAGGTACCCGATCCGTCCTGGGGCGTCCCCTTCGACGTCGACCCCTCCCGAGCGAGGGCGACCCGCGAACGCGTCTTCGAGCGCCTCGCCGGTACCGGGACCGCGATGGCGGCAGGCCATTACCCCCGCCCCGGCATGGGGTACGTCGAGGTCGACGACGGCGTACGGATCTTCGTGCGTGGAACGGCCCTGCAGGAGGCATGATGGCGACGATCCGATGGCTGCATCTGGTGGCGATGGCGGTCTGGGTGGGAGGTCTGATCACCCTCGGGGCCCTCGTCGCCGCCCTCCGCCGCCACGGTGTCGAGCGGGAGGTGCTCCAGGCGATGGCCCGCCGGTTCGGTGTCGTCTCCTGGACGGCGATGGGGCTGTTGGTCCCCACCGGCCTCTTCCAAGCCCTCAACCGGGGTTGGGATGGCCGCCTCGTCACCAAGGCGGCGCTCGTCGTCCTCCTCGTCGCCCTCGCCCTCTGGCACCAGCTCGCCGCCAAACGGCAGAGCCCAGCCCTCCGGGGCGCGCTTCAGGGGGCGATCCTGGTGGTCTCCCTCGGCGTCGTCGCCCTCTCGGTGCTCCTCTGATCGGACTCCTCCGACCAGACGTGACGAGACCCGGGGTCGTGGGCCCCGGGTCACGGATCACGGCTTGTTCTTGTGCCTGTTCGCCTTGCGCCGCTTGCGGTACTTGTGCTTCGACATCTTCTTGCGGCGCTTCTTGATCAGCGAACCCATGCAGTACCTCGAAATCCGTGTGGGGAGGCGCCAAGGATGGCGGCTCCGCCCGGTCAGGTCAAACCGATCAGATCAGGCCGCGCACGGCGATCGCCGGCTCCAACACGGACCCGTCGTCCCCCAACGCCTTCGCCAAGGCCTCGACCACCGACGCCCGAGTGTCGGACTCCACCACCGCCAAGACCGACGGCCCGGCGCCCGACCAGGCCGCGTGGAGGGCTCCCGCCGACTTCGCCACCTCCAGCAGCCCACCGACGGAAGGATGACGGAGCGACCGGGGTCGTTCGTGGATCTCGTCACCGTGGGCGGCAGCGAGGAGATCGGCGTCGGCGGTGAGCAGACCCGCCACCAGAGATGCCACCCGGGCGAGGCTGCGGGTGACGACCCCGAGGGGCTGGACATCCTGGACGACCTGGCGGGCTTCGACCGTGGCAAGCCGCGCCCGCGGCACGGCGACCACCACACCCAACGTCGGGTTCCAGGGGAGACGATGCGCGCGGCCTTCGGCGTCGGCCAGGACGAACCCGCCGAAGACGGCGGCGGCGGCGTTGTCGGGATGCCCCTCCAGCTCCGACACGACCCGAAACACCCGGTCGGTGTTCGCCTCCCCGGTCGCGGCCCGAAGGGCGGCGGCAGCCCCGGCGGCATAGGCGGCGGCGGACGAGCCCAGGCCGCGACCGACGGGGATCCGGTTGTCGACGACGAGCCGAAGGGGGACGTCGCAGACCGCCCGGGCGGCGGCGAGCACCGCGTCCGCCTCGCCCTCGGCGGGACGCTCCGGACCGTCATGGCACACCGACCACGCCTCCGACCGCTCGGCCGAGACCCGACATCGGAGCTCGATCGCCAGCGCGAGGCAGTCGAACCCCGGACCGAGGTTGGCCGAGGAGGCGGGCGCCGACGCCTCAGCCACGTTCCCGATCCCGCACTTCGACGAACAGGTGCTTCACGTCGGGGAGTACCCGACGGATCAGATCCTCGGCCTGGACGATGACCTGCTCCACCTCGTCGCCCGACAGGCCGTCGCGGAGGTCGATCTCCACGTTGACGAGGATGTCGTGGGGTCCGAGCTGCATGGTGAGGAGCCGACCGACCGACTCGACCTCCGCCATGCTGAGCAGGCTGCCCCGGATGAGCGCCCGGTCGGCACGGCTGGCCGCCTCACCGATGAGCAGCGCCTTGGTCTCGGTCGCCAAGAAGACGGCGACGACGGCGAGCAGGACCCCGATGAGGAGCGAGGCGATCCCGTCGAACACGATGTTGCCGGTGATCGCCACCAGACCCGTCCCGACCAGGGCGATGAGGAGGCCGGTCACCGCCGCGCTGTCCTCGAGGAGGACGACGACGATCGGGGCGTCCTTGGATTCCCTCACCGCTCGCCACCACGACCGGGTGCCCTTGGCTCGAGCGAACTGGCGGGCGGCGACCGTGAAAGAAGCCGCTTCGATCACCAGGGCCACACCCAAGACGACGAAGGCGACGGTGAGGCTCTCCACCTCGTGGGGTTCGCGGAGTGCCTCGATCCCCCGGCGGAACGACAGGACCGCCCCGCCGGCGAACAACATCACCGCCACCATGAAGCTCCAGAAATACGACTCCTTCCCCCAGCCGAAGGGGTGCTCGGGGTCGGCAGGGCGGCGGGCGGCTCGCATCCCGTAGAGCAGCAGGGCCTGGTTCCCGGTATCGGCCACCGAGTGGAAACCCTCCGCCAGCATGGCGGCGGAGCCGGTGAGAGCGGCCGCGACGAACTTGGCGACGGCGATGGTCAGGTTGGCGAAGAAGGCGGCGAGTACCGCCAGCTTGGATCCTTCGGTGGCCATGGCGTGCGAGTCTACGGGGTGTGGTCAGACCGTCAGTTCCCGCACCTCGTCCCGCCGCACCGTACCGCCGACCTCCACCCGGTCGGCGTCCCATCGGAGATGAAGGGTGGACGGATGCCCGATCTCATCACCCTGGGAGATGACGAGGTCGCCCATCGGGTGCCCTCCGGCCCGGAGGGCGGCAGCCAGGGCGACGGCGGCGGAGCCGGTCGCCGGGTCCTCGATCACCCCCATCGCGGCGGCGAAGAACCGTGCCTTCACCCGCCGTCCCTCCTCCTCCCACGCCCAGACGTAGATCTCCCCACCCTCGGCCGGTGGCGTGAGGGTCGCCACCGCCGCCGGATGGGGAAGTCGGGCGACCACATACGGCAGGGGCATGTCGACCTGCCACACCTCCACCGCCTCGACCCCATCCCCGACGGTCGTGGCCGATCGCCTCACCGGCTGATCGAAGGGAGGCGCGATCCAGACCCGGTCGTCCTCTCGACGGATGGCGACGTCCCCGATCTCGCAACTGATGCGGTCTGGTCCCCCCGGACCCATCGCCAACAGGACCCACCCCGCCCCGACGAGGGGATGCCCGGCGAAGGGGAGTTCCCGGGACGGGGTGAAGATCCGAGCCTTCGGGATCCCGCCGTGCCGCCAGTCGAGGAACACCGTCTCCGAGAACCCCAGGTCGGTGGCGATCTCCTGCATCGTCTGGCCGGTGAGCCCGGTGACGTCGGTGACCACTCCGAGATGGTTGCCTCCCTCGTCTCCCCGGGTGAACACCCGCAGCACGTAGCAGTGTCTCGGCATCGGCTCGACGATACAAGAGGGGTTGACGAGAGAGAGCCAGAGAGAAGATCCGAGAACCGACAGGGGGGTTCCAGGATGGGGCGAGGACGTGCACTGAGCCCGGTGATCCTCACCGTGTTCACGATCTGGTTCTTCAGCCCGGCCGTCGAGGCCCACGATCCCTGCTGGGGAAACTCAACCGCCTTCGACGGTGCTACGCAGGCCCGGACTGCTACTGGTACCTCAGCGTCTACCTGCCATTGCTCGACACGTTCCGCCAGTTTGGCGGACCCTCGAGCAACTGGGAGATTCAGTACCTGAACTATCTTGGCTGGGTCATCTTCAACACGGGGTATCTCATGACCACCCGGATGCGTCGGATCGTCACGATCGTTCTCTCCGGGGTCGTCGTCACGGTCGGATTCGCCTTCTCGGCCGTCGCCGAATCAGAGCTGGTCGAGACAGAACGCCAGAGTCGCTGGACCGCGATCTCCGCGACCCTCCCAGACCGGCTGGCAGCGGCCGTGCCTCCCGTGCCTTCGGCGGCGGCGGAGGCGCTCGCCGGCCTCCACCTCACCGGGGTCCGTGACGAGGGTGTGTTCCAAGAAGTGGCCTACTCCGACGGGAAGGGAGTCCTGTTCGTCTCCTGGCAACGGTGGCCGGCCGATGTCGACCCGTCGATGTTCGTCACCGAGTACGCCACCATCGAGCGGGCAGGGGACCTCGACGTCGTCGTCGAGAACGTCGACCTCCCCAGGGTGCAGATGCGGTCGGTGCGGGTCTTCGACGGCGCCTACCTCGTGACCGTCTCCGGCCACGACATCGGCGGCCTCGACATCGGGGCGGTCCGGAGGCTGGCCGAATCGGTCTACCAGGAGTTCGCCGGACGCCCATGACAAGGCGATCCTCAACACGAAATACTGACGTGCCGGCTTCAAAGGTCCCTCGACCCAGGTGGTGGACGTGGTCCATCGCAGCGCTCGTGCTCGTGACGGCCTGCGGCACCTCGGAACCCCGGGGCATCCAGTACGATCTCCGTCCACCGGGAAGCCCCGGTGTGGCCCACACCTTCGAAGAGCTCCTCACCGAACCCGACCTCGTCGTCGTCGCCACCGTCGCCGACAGCAGGCCTGGGCGAGTGGTGGGAGCAGGCGAGAACGATCCGGGGGTCGCCTTCGAAGAGACGACCCTCACGATCGACGAGGTATGGGCAGGAGACCTCGCCGTGGGTGCCACCGTCGCCGTCGAGACCGAACGGGACGCCTCGCCGTTCTCCCGGGAGTGGCGCAACGAGGGACAGAAGGTGGTCGCCTTCCTCTGGCTGAAAAGGGATCCGGAGAGCGCCGGACGCTTCTACCGCCCCATCGTCCCCCAAGGGATCCTCATCCTCGACGGCGACCGACTCCTCCCCGCCGCCGACGGCGACCTGGCGAGTGAAGCCGCTGCCCTCGGGGCCTCCGGGCTCCGTGATGCCATCGTCCGAGCCCGGTCGGGAAGCTGACGGAGGCCGCTACCGTTCCGGGTCGTGGCAGACATCCTCGGCCTCGACAGCCTCTTCGCGCAGATGATCGCCGGGCTCGGCCTGGCGTTGATCGTCGGCAA
>Ga0256839_1003960_pt1 | contig 14830 bp, 13 predicted proteins | sample 354166metaG_FD_185968 | JGI IMG/M metagenome (GOLD analysis project Ga0256839, IMG submission 185968) | Hydrothermal vent microbial communities from Mid Atlantic Ridge, Atlantic Ocean - 354-166 | ecosystem: Environmental > Aquatic > Marine > Hydrothermal vents | place: Atlantic Ocean: Mid... | reverse complement strand
GGAGTCGGCACGCCTTCCGCGTCGAGGCTGGAGACCAGCGCCTCGCCGGTGCCCAGCTGGCCGATCACCTTGCGAATGTCGATCTTCGGATTGGGCCTGAAGGTGTCGGCCACGGTATTGATCGCCTTCTTGTCCTTGGGCGTAAAGGCGCGCAGGGCATGCTGCACGCGCAGACCCAGCTGGCCGAGCACGTCCTCCGGGATGTCCAGCGGGCTCTGGGTGACGAAATAGATGCCCACCCCCTTGGAACGGATCAGCCGCACCACCTGTTCGATCTTTTCCAGCAGCGGTTTCGAGGTCTGGTCGAAGAGCAGGTGCGCTTCATCGAAGAAACAGACGAATCGCGGCTTGTCGGCATCGCCGACCTCCGGCAGATTCTCGTAGAGTTCCGACATGAACCACAGCAGGAAGGCTGCATAGACCCGCGGTGATCGTGACGACAGCCGGGTGGCGTCGAGAATGCTGATAAGGCCCAGCCCGGAGAAATCGGTGATCATCACATCCTTGAGATCCAGTGCTGGCTCGCCGAAAAAATCCTCGGCGCCCTGTTCGTCGAGCACCAGCAGCTTGCGCTGGATCGCCGCCACGCTGCTGCCGGAGATATTGCCGTAGTCGGCCTTCAACGCCTTGGCATTGTCAGCCATCCAGTTGAGGAGGGCCTTGAGGTCCTTGAGGTCGAGCAGCAGCAGGCCTTCCTCGTCGGCCAGGTCAAAGGCAGCGTAGAGGATGCCGGTCTGGGTGTCGTTGAGTTCCAGCAGACTGGACAGTAGCAGCGGTCCCATGTCGGAGACGCTGACCCGCAACGGCAACCCCTGCTCGCCAAAGATGTCCCACAGCACGGTGGGATTGGCGCGCGGCCGGTAATCCTCGATGCCGATCTTTTCCACCCGTTCGTCGATCTTGGGATGAGGCTTGCCTGGCTGCGACAAGCCGGAGAGATCACCCTTGATGTCGGTCACGAACACGGGTACGCCGATACGTGAAAAACCCTCTGCGAGTATTTGCAAGGTGACGGTTTTACCGGTTCCCGTGGCGCCCGATACCAGGCCGTGGCGATTGCCCATGGCGGCATCGAGGAAGATCTGCCCGTCTTCGGCGCCCCCGATCAGGATCTGTTCAGTCATGCGGTAGTTCCCTGGTTTTCCTGTTTGCGATGGGCGGGAGGATACTGCAAACCGCCCAGCCGCAGAAGGCCGTCACTCGGGCACCGCGATTTCGCCCGACTCCTTGATGGTCTCCATCGCTACCAGACTGCGTGAATCGCGCACACCGGGCAGATCGCGGACGATTTCGCCGAGCAACGCGCGGTAAGCGGCCATGTCGGCGATGCGAATCTTCAGCAGGTAATCGAAATCACCGGATACCAGATGGCATTCCTGGATTTCCGGCCAGCGGGTGACCGCGCGACGGAAATCCTCGAACACCTTTTCCCCGCCACGGGTGTAGTCGAGGCTGATCTCGACGAAGACCAGCAAACCGGCCCCCAGGCGGTCGGCCGCAAGCCGGGCATGGTAGCCGGTGATCCAGCCACCCCGCTCCAGCTTGCGCACGCGCTCCAGACAGGGCGAGGTGGACAGGCCGACCCGCTCGGCCAGTTCAACATAAGGGATGCGACCGTCGCCTTGCAGTTCGCGCAGTATGCGTCGATCGATACGGTCCGGGTTCCGGTGCTTGTCAGCCATGGTATTTCCTGTGTATTTGCTATATTTCGAATTTTATTCCGGTGATCAATGAAATTCAGAATTTTTTCATGGTGAATCGGCGCTAATATCCGAATTTTACATCGCGCAGGACATCACCATGAACATCCTCGTACTCGGCGCCGGGGTGATCGGCGTCACCACCGCCTGGCAACTGAACCGTCTCGGCCACCGGGTCACCGTGCTGGAGCGCCAGCCGGCGGCCGCCGAGGAAACCAGCCACGCCAACGCAGGGCAGATCTCGCCCGGCTATTCCGCCCCCTGGGCTGCGCCGGGCATCCCCCTGAAAGCCGTAAAATGGCTGCTCGGGCGGCATTCCCCCTTGCGCATTGACCCGAAGCCGGAATGGGACAAGCTGCGGTTCATGGCACGGATGCTGGCGCAATGCACACCCCGCGCCTATGCCGTTAACAAGGACCGCATGCTACGCCTTGCCGAATACAGCCGTCAGGCGCTGGCCGAGGTCATCGCCGAAACGGGGATCGAGTTCGATCACCGCGAGCGGGGTACGCTGCAGCTGTTCCGCAGCCACAAGCAGATGCATGCGGCGCGGGCCGATATCGCTCTGCTGGAACGCCAGGGCATCCCCCATGAACTGCTGACGGTTCAGGGTTGTGCGCAGATCGAGCCGGCACTGGAACGGGTGCGTCACAAGCTGGTCGGGGGCCTGTTCCTGCCGCTGGACCAGACCGGTGATTGCCAGGCCTTCACCCGTGGACTGGCCGAACGCTGCACGGCACAGGGGGTGCGCTTCCTCTATGGAATCGAGGTGCGAAGCCTGATTCAGGAAGCCGGTCGGCTGAGCGCGGTGGAGACCGACGCCGGCCGCTTCGAGGCCGACGCCTGCGTCGTGGCAATGGGCAGCTATTCCACCGCACTGCTCCGGCCGCTGGGAATCCACAGCCCGGTCTATCCGGTAAAAGGGTATTCCATTACCTTGCCCGTATGCGATGACAGGGCAGCACCCCTGTCCACTCTGATGGACGAAACCCACAAGGTGGCCATCACCCGTCTCGGTGACCGCATACGCGTGGCCGGCACCGCCGAACTGGCCGGTTTCGACCTGCGTCTGAAACCGGAGCGCCGCGCCACCCTGCGTCATGTGGTTGGCGATCTGTTTCCCGATGCCTTCGATGGCGATGCGGACGACGCCTTCTGGTGCGGGCTGCGCCCGATGACGCCGGACGGTACGCCTCTGGTCGGCCGCAGCCCGGTGGAAGGCCTGTGGCTCAACACCGGACACGGCACCCTGGGCTGGACCATGAGCTGCGGCTCGGCACGGCTGCTGGCGGACCTGATATCGGGACGGCAACCTGAAATCCCCCATGAAGACCTGACCATAGTGCGCTATCGGCGGAGTCCGGCTGACGCATCATCGGCCAACCCGGTCATTCATGCCCCTAATTGAGGCATATCAACTGACAATTGGCCGAATTTTGAGGGCTTGGGATATACTGCCCGTTCGAACAACAACCGGAAGATTTCGCCATGCTGGTAGAAGATGTGATGACCACCTCGCTCAAGACCGTGAACCCTGACACCCCCATGTCCGAGGTCGTGACCATGATGTGCCTGTTCCGTCTCAGCGGCATACCGGTGGTGGAGGACGACAACAAGCTGGTGGGCATGATCGCCGAGCGCGATGTGCTGGACCCGCTGTTCCCGACCTTCGAGGACATGCTCGACGGCGGTGCCGCGCCGGCAATGGACCTGGGCACCGCGCTCGACAAGTACAATGACGTCACCGCCAAGAAGGTCAGCGACCTGATGACCCGCAATGTCATCACCGTCTCTCCGGACATGCAGATCCTCAAGGCCGCCGCTCGCATGGTCGGCAAACGCTTCCGGCGCATCCCGGTCGCTGTCGGCGACCGCCTGGTCGGCATGCTCAGCCTGGGCGATGTGCACAAGGCACTGTACCGCGAGCACGCCAAGAAGAAACTCTGAGCCCCTTCTTTCCTCCGCGGGGCCTTCAACGCAAGGCCCCCGCTACCGTCTCTTGCCGCTCAGAAACCTTCCAGCACAATCTTGCCGATGGACTGGCCGCTCTGGATGATGTTGAAGGCCTCCCGTACATGCTGCGCATCGATCACGCCCAGATGCCGCGTCATGGTGGTGTGGATGTCTCCACGCTCCACCAGCGCCGCGAGCCTTGAGAGAATCATTCCCTGCCGCGAGCGCAGGTCTGTATCGAACAGCGCGCGCGTGAACATGAACTCCCAGTGCAGGGACAGGCTCTTCTGTTTCATCGACAGGATATCCAGCGGCTCGGCGGGGCTGTCGATCAGCGCCAGACGGCCTTCCGGTCGCAACAGTTTCACCAGCTCCGGGAAATGGGTATCGCTGTGGGTCAGGCTGGCCGCGTGGCTGATGTCCTTGAATCCGAGAGCGGCCATCTCCTCGCTCAGCGGGTTGCGGTGATCCAGCACCCACTGCGCTCCCATCTGCAGCACCCAGTCCCGTGTTTTCTGGCGTGATGCCGTGGCGATCAGCGTGGCGCCGGTCAGGCGGCGCGCCAGCTGCAACAGAATGGAGCCTACCCCACCGGCGGCCCCGGTCACCAGCAGGCGCTTGTCCTCGTGGGGGTGACGGTGCAACTCCAGCCGGTCGAACAGAATCTCCCATGCGGTGAGACCGGTCAGCGGCAGGGCCGCGGCTTCGGCGAAATTCAGCGATTCCGGCTTGTGCGCAAGAATGCGCTCGTCGACGAGCTGGAATTCCGCCTGACAGCCGGGACGGTTGACCTCCCCGGCATACCAGACCTCGTCGCCCACGATGAAATCCCGCACCTCATCGCCGACATCGACCACCACACCGGCCGCATCCCAGCCCAGAACCTTGAACTCGCCCTCGTCGGGCTGTACCGACTGGCGGATCTTCAGGTCCACCGGATTGATGGCAATGGCGCGGACCTCGATCAGGCAATCGCGTGGCCCCGGGCTGGGGGTATCCAGCGTCACATCCTGCAGGGACAGCGGATCGTCATCCGCGGCATTCCGGGTATAGGCAACGGCTTTCATTGGTCACACCTCGATTGTGAAAGGGAACATGTGCACAGGATACGCCGCGAGGCGCATGAAAAACAGCAGGAATCCGATCGTACAAAACACTTTAATTACTCATGATAAATAACTGTCATTATTGATATTTGTTCTGGTCACAATGCAACCCATGCTTGCAAAGAGCATGCACTGTCACGAAACTGTCATCTTTGGAGGGTACAACGCATTTGCCCTCCCCATACCCATTGGTACCGGATGCACATACTCATCATCGAAGACGAAGCCGCCATTCGCGACATGATCCGCCTGTCGCTGGAACAGGCAGGCTACCGCGTCAGCGGCTGCGCGGATGCCGAGACCGCGCGCCGCGAGATCGTCGAATGGAAACCCGACTGCCTGATCGTTGACTGGATGCTGCCTGGCGATTCCGGAATCGATCTCGTCCACTGGCTGCGCCGTCAACCCGGCCTGCAACAGATACCGGTACTGATGCTGACCGCCCGGTCCGAGGAGACCGACACCATCACCGGTCTCGAGGCCGGCGCCGACGATTACATGACCAAGCCCCTGTCTCTGCGCGAGCTGCGTTCGCGCATCAAGGCCCTGCTGCGCCGCCCCGCCCAATGGCAGGATCAGCCCCAGCTGTTGCGCGACGGGCCGATCCAGCTCAATATCGAAACCCATGAACTCGCCATCGACGGTCAACCGGTAAAATTGTCGAAAAAGGAATTCCAGCTCCTCAAGTTCTTCCTCGGCCACCGCAACCGGGTGTTCAGCCGCGACCGCATCCTCGATGCGGTATGGGGCAGCGACCGTTACCTCGAGGACCGCACCGTCGATGTTCATGTACTGCGCCTGCGCAAGCTGCTCAAGCCCTGGGGGCTGGACCGCTGCATCCAGACCGTGCGCGGCAGCGGCTACCGCTTTCACTGCGATGAGGCGCAACACGGGCAGTGAAGCAACTGCTGCGCCATGAAGCCCCGGCCCTGCTGATCACCCTGGTCAGCGCGCTGCTGCTGGCCCTCGGCAGTGACGACTGGCGTCTGGCCTTTGTGCCCTTCCTGTTTCTTGCCTGGTGGCTGTACCTGCGCCTGTTGCGCCTGGAACGCTGGATCGACAACGGCATGAAGCCTGCCGATGCCCCCCACGACAGCGGCCTGGTCGGGGAAATCCTGCGTCAACTGGTCCGCCGCGCACGGGCCCAGGGCAAACGCAAGAAACGCATCAATCAATTGCTCAAGCGCATCAACCGCCAGATCGCCGCCCTCCCCGACGCCACCCTGGTGCTCGGTCCGCAGCTGGAGATCGAATGGAGCAATGCCCCCGCCGAGCTGCTGCTCGGTATCCGCCATCCCGCCGATCGCGGTCAGCAGCTGGGCAACCTGCTGCGTGACGAGAAACTGCTGCGCTACATTCGCAACCCCATCGGACGCAAGCCCTTCGAAGCACCGTCGCCGGTGGACCCACAAATCCAGTTGCGCTTTCGGTCAGTACCCATCGACCGCAGGCAACGCCTGTTGATCGTGCGCAACATCAGCGAACAGAAGCAGATGGAACAGGCACTGAAGCAGTTCGTGGCCCACGCCTCCCACGAACTGAAGACCCCGCTGACCACCATCAGCGGTTACCTGGAAATGCTCGAGGACGAGCCGGGCATCAGTGATGCCGGCCGCCAGGCCCTCTCCGTCGCCAACGAACAGGCGGGGCGCATGGAACAACTGATCCGCGATCTTTTGCAACTGTCACGGCTGGAAAGCCGAACCCTGGAAACGGACGAAGGCGAGGAACTGGACCTTCTGGAAGTCAGCCAGCGACTGATCGACGGCCTGCCCGACGCGGATCAGCGCAGGCGCGTCCGCGTTCATACCGTCCCCGGACTCAAACTGCGCGGTTCGCGCCTGGAACTGGAAAGCATTCTGCAAAACCTGATCGACAACGCCCTCAAGTACACCGAAGGGAAGGTCGAGCTGAAGGCCGCGGAAGACGAAGACGGGCAGATCGTGCTCGAAGTGGAGGATCAGGGGCCGGGGATTCCGAGGGAAGAACTGCAGTCCATCCGCCGCCACTATTACCGCGGCAAGGACACTACCGCGCGCCGCATTCCGGGCTCGGGCCTGGGGCTGGCCATCGTCGAGGAAGCGGCACGGTTGCACGGCGCGCGGCTGGAGATCGACAGCGATCCAGAGCGAGGCAGCCGCTTCCGCGTGATCTTCCCGGCCTGGCGCAACCTGCGCAAAGACAAGGATGCACCGGGAATTGTTCGTCTGTAGCTGAAGCACTGTCCATCGGTCATTCCGAAAAAACGCGGCCGAAGCCGCGTTTGGGTGATGAACCGTCAGCGCATTCCGTTTACGGCAACATCATGCCGCGGATGGTGAAGTAGAGTATGGCGGCCATGAAGCCGGAAGCCGGCACCGTGACCAGCCATGCGGCGACGATCTTCATCAGTGCCGAACGCTTGACCAACTCCTTGCGATAGACCTTCGCCAGCCGCTTGCGCTCTTTCTTGCTCAAATCGGCCGGCGCGGCGTGGCGTTTCAGTTCCTTGATCATCTGCCCCTTTTCATCCACCGAGGCATGGCGGAAGCGCTCGAGAAACTCTTCGACCACGGCCTGATCCTGACCCTTGTGGTGCTCGATGATCTCCTGCTCCATGCGCGCATAACTGGCCTTGAGAAATTCCCGCAGGAATCCCACGCCGAAGACCGCACCCACGGCAATGTGGGTGGAACTGACCGGCAGACCCAGCTGACTGGCGATGATGACCGTGATCGCGGCCGCCATGGCGATGGAGAAGGCACGCATCTGGTCCAGCTCGGTGATCTCGCTGCCGACGGTGCGGATCAGCTTGGGGCCGTAGAGCGCCAGGCCGATGGCGATGCCGATGGCGCCTACCAGCATCACCCACAGCGGGATCGGTGCCTTGGTGGCGACATCGCCGTGAACGATGGCTTCGTTGATGGCCGCCAATGGCCCGACCGCATTGGCCACATCGTTGGCGCCATGGGCAAAACTGAGCAGGGCCGCGGCAAAGATCAGCGGCAGTGTGAACAGCTTGTTCACGCCTTCCTTGTCGTTCCCGCCCTTGTCCGCGGTTCTGACAATCATCGGGCGGATCACGAAATAGATGGCAATGGCAACGGCCAGTCCCAGGGCCAGGGCCATCGGAAACTCCACCTTGATGAGTTTCTTCAGTCCTTTGACAATGAGGTAGGTGGCAAAGGCCCAGGCCATCAGCGACACCATCACCGGCACCACCCGCTTGGCGGCGGCGCGCATGTCCTTGCGGTAGGTGATGAAGCGCTTGATCATGTACAGGAAAAAGGCCGCGATGATGCCGCCCAGTACCGGCGAGATGACCCAGCTGGCGGCGATCTGCGCCATCTTGCCCCAGTTGGCGATGTCCATGCCGCCCGCCGCGATGCCGGCGCCGAGCACGCCGCCGACGATGGAATGGGTGGTGGATACCGGCGCGCCCAGATAGGTGGCGATGTTGAGCCAGATGGCGCCGGCCAGCAGCGCCGCGGTCATCAGCCACACGAACATGTCCTTGTCGGCGATCAGCGCCGGGTCGATGATGCTCTTTTTGATGGTACTGACCACATCGCCACCGGCAATCAACGCCCCGGCGGCTTCGAAGATGGCCGCAATCAGGATCGCGCCGGCCAGGGTCAGGGCCCGCGAACCGACGGCCGGACCCACATTGTTGGCGACATCGTTGGCGCCGATGTTCATCGCCATGTAACCACCGATCATCGCCGCCGCGGCCAGCATGTAGCCACCGTCGAGATCGGCGTAGGAACCACCGGTGAACAGCAGGATGACGATGACGAACAGCGAACCCACGCCGAGGCGCATCAGCTCGCCCTGGCTGGGCTCGGCAGCCCGTTCGAGCTGGTTGATGTTTTTGAGATCCATGATTGAAACCACCGTGATCAGGAATGCGGCCGCAAGGCTAATCGAAAAACCCCGCGAATTCATCCCCTATTTGTCACAAAGCCGTCATATTCCGCTCCCATAATGCGCCGCATCAATCAACCACTGGAAAGACATGATGATGAAAACCCGCACTACAGCCCTCGCCCTGGTGACCGCCACACTGCTGACCGCAGGCCCGTCCGCCTACGCCGCCGGTCGTGACCAGATTGCCATTGTTGGCTCTTCAACCGTCTACCCCTTCGCCACCGTGGTGGCCGAGAAGTTCGGCAAGAAGACCCGGTACAAGACGCCGAAGATCGAATCCACCGGTTCCGGCGGCGGCATGAAGCTGTTCTGCGCGGGCGTGGACCTCAACACCCCCGACTTCACCAACGCGTCCCGCCGCATCAAAAAGTCGGAATACGACAAATGCATGAAGAACGGCGTCAACTCGATCACCGAGATCCAGATCGGCTTTGACGGTATCGCCATCGCCAATTCGGTCAAGGCCCCCCTGTTCAAGCTCAGCCGCAAGGATCTGTTCCTGGCACTGGCCAAGAAGGTGCCCGCCACCGACGGCAGCCAGAAACTGATCGACAATCCCTACACCACCTGGAAACAGGTCAACCCGACGCTGCCCGACGCCCGCATCGAGGTGCTTGGCCCGCCTCCGACCTCCGGCACCCGTGACGCCTTCGCCGAACTGGCGATGGAAGGCGGTTGCAAGCAGTTCGGCTGGATCAAGGCCATGAAGAAAACCGACAAGCCGAAATACAAGGCCATCTGCCACGGCATCCGCGAGGACGGCGCCTATATCGAGGCCGGCGAGAACGACAACCTGATCGTCGAGAAACTGGCGGCCAACCCGAACGCACTGGGCATCTTCGGCTTCTCCTTCCTGGAGCAGAACGACGACAAGGTGCAGGGTTCGATCATCGAAGGCAAGGCACCCGAGTTCGAAACCATCGCCGACGGCTCCTACCCGATCTCGCGGCCGCTGTTCTTCTACAGCAAGAACGCGCACATCAAGTCGGTACCGGGCATGAAGGAATACATGACCGAATTCACCAGCGAAGCCGCCTTTGGCGACGAGGGCTATCTGGTGGACAAGGGACTGATCCCGCTGGCGCCCGAGCAGCGCGAGGCCATGCGCAAGGCCGTGCGCGAACTGACGCCGCTGAAGCTGTAAACTGCCCACGCTTCGTGTAACCCCGGCCACCGGTGCGAAAGCGCCGGTGGCCTTTGCACATCAAACCCGGACCCGAAATGAACAGTTACTACCTTCTGCTCGTCATCGCTCTGGTCAGCCTGGGCGCCTATGCGCTGGGCCTGCACCGTGCGCGACGGCTCGGCCAGGAACAGCTGAAGTCCCTGCCCGAGCATTACGGTGCGCTGGCCGCATTGTGGGCGGGCCTGCCGGCGTTGCTGCTGTTGCTGGCCTGGCTGGTGGCCGAGCCGATTGTCCTCGACCGACAACTGGCCGCCAACCTGCCGGAGCTTTCACAACTGTCGTCCACCGAGCAGCAGCTTGAGCTGAACCGCATCAAGCTCAAGATCGACAGTGGCGAGGCCGATGGCGATCCGGTCATCGAGCAGGCCATCGAGCTCTACCGCGCGCACCGAAAGGAAAGCCGTTGGATCATCACCGCACTGTCGCTGGCGTTGGCACTGTCGGCACTGGTCTTTGCCGGCAGCCGCCGGATCATCCGGCTGCATGCGCGGCGCAAGGTCGAGGGGACGATCAAACTGCTGCTGATGGCGAGTTCCGGCGTGGCCATTCTGACCACCCTGGGCATCGTGCTGTCGGTGCTGTTCGAGTCACTGCGCTTCTTCCATTCTGTGCCGTTGAGCGAATTCATGTTCGGCACCGTCTGGAGCCCGCAGACCGCGCTGCGCGCCGATCAGGTGGGCTCCTCCGGTTCCTTCGGCGCGATCCCCCTATTCGCGGGCACGCTGCTGATCTCGGCCATCGCGCTGTTGATCGCCGTCCCGCTGGGACTGATGTCCGCCATCTACCTGTCGGAATACGCCGGCAAGCGCATGCGCGCCTTCGCCAAGCCGGCGCTGGAAGTGCTGGCCGGCATACCGACCGTGGTTTACGGCTTCTTCGCCGCACTGACGGTGGCTCCCCTGGTCCGTGACGCGGGCCAGTCGCTGGGCCTCAATGTATCCTCCGAAAGCGCGCTGGCCGCCGGACTGGTGATGGGCGTGATGATCATTCCCTTTGTCTCCTCGCTGTCCGACGATGTGATCAACGCCGTGCCGCAGGCCATGCGCGACGGTTCGCTGGCGCTGGGTGCGACCCGCTCGGAAACCATCCGCCAGGTGATCATTCCCGCCGCCCTGCCCGGCATCGTCGGCGGCGTGCTGCTTGCCGCCTCGCGCGCCATTGGCGAAACCATGATCGTGGTCATGGCCGCCGGCCTCGCCGCCAACCTGACCGCCAACCCGCTGGAAGCGGTCACCACGGTCACCGTGCAGATGGTCACCCTGCTCACCGGCGATCAGGAATTCGACAGCCCGAAAACCCTCGCTGCCTTCGCGCTGGGGCTGATGCTGTTCGTCACCACCCTGCTGCTGAACATCATCGCCCTGCGCACCGTCCGCAAGTATCGAGAGCATTATGAATAACACCGATATCGTTCGCCAGAGCCTCAAGCGGCGCTACCGCAAGGAACGCCGGTTCCGCGCCTACGGCATGATCGCCGTCGCCACCGGCTTCCTGTTCCTCGGCTTCCTGCTCACCGACATCGTCACCAAGGCATTGCCGGCCTTCAGTCTCACCGAGCTGCGCCTGGACATCCCGATGGACCGGGAGAGCCTGGGCCTGGCCGAGGACGCGGAGATCAGCGAAGACACCCTGCGCGCCCTGCCCTACAGCCAGATCATCAAGAAAAGCCTGCGCAGCCTGTTCCCGGACATACGCAAGCGCAAGCAGAAAAAACTGCTCTACAAGCTGATCTCCAGCGGCGCCGAATTCGATCTCCGCGACCGGCTGGTGGCGCACCCGGAATGGATCGACGGCCCGCCGCAAAGCCTGTGGCTGACCGCCGACGATGATGTGGACACCTGGTACAAGCTGGACACCCAGGTCAGCCGCATCAAGCCGCTGCAGGCGGAACTGATCCAGGCACTCGAAACACAGGACCGGATCCGTACCGCCTTCAACACCCACTTCTTCACCCGCAGCGACTCACGCGAACCGGAGATGGCCGGCATTCGCGGTGCGCTGGCCGGCTCCTTCTGGACCCTGCTGGTCACCTTTGTGATCACATTGCCGATCGGTGTCGCGGCGGCATTGTATCTGGAGGAGTTCGCGCCCCAGAACCGGCTGACCGATTTCATCGAAGTCAACATCAACAACCTGGCGGCGGTGCCGTCCATCGTGTTCGGCCTGCTGGGACTGGCGATCTTCATCAACTTCTTCGGCATGCCGCGCTCGGCGCCGCTGGTCGGCGGCCTGGTGCTGACGCTGATGACACTGCCGACCATCATCATCTCGGCACGGGCCGCCATCAAGTCGATACCGCCATCGATCAAGGAAGCCGCCTACGGCCTCGGCGCCTCGAAGATGCAGGTGGTGTTCCACCATGTGCTGCCGCTGTCGATGCCGGGCATCCTCACCGGCTCCATCATCGGCATGGCCCAGGCGCTGGGCGAAACCGCGCCGCTGCTGATGATCGGCATGGTCGCCTTCATCGTCGAGATACCCGAGGGCGTGCTGGATTCGGCCACCGTGCTGCCGGTACAGATCTACCTCTGGTCCGACAGCCCGGAGCGGGCCTTCAGCGCCTTGACGGCAGCGACCATCCTGGTGCTGCTGGGCTTTCTGGCGACGATGAACGCACTGGCCATCTTCCTGCGCAAGCACTTCGAGCGGCGCTGGTAAACTTTCATTTTTTTCACTGACTTGTATGCATTCATGAACGCACAACCCCAAGCCCTTGACCCGGCACAAGAAACCGTAGGCACCCCTTTCATCGACGACCCCAAGATCTCGACCCGTCATGTCGATGTCTGGTACGGCGACAAGCAGGCGATCTTCGACGCCAGCCTCGATGTCGGCAACAACGAGGTGGTCGCCCTGATCGGACCTTCCGGCTGCGGCAAGTCGACCTGGCTGCGCTGCCTCAACCGGATGAACGACACCATCGACATCTGCCGCGTCGAGGGCGAGCTGAAACTGGATGGCGAAGACATCTACGACCGCGCCATGGACCCTGTACTGTTGCGCGCGCGGGTCGGCATGGTGTTCCAGAAACCCAACCCCTTTCCCAAATCGATCTATGACAATGTGGCCTATGGCCCGCGGCTGCACGGCCTGGCGCGCAACCGCGCCGACATGGATGAAATCGTGGAAACCAGCCTGCGCCGCGCCGGACTCTGGGACGAGGTCAAGGACCGTCTCGACGCGCCCGGCACCGGGCTTTCGGGCGGGCAGCAACAGCGTCTGTGCATCGCCCGCACCATCGCCGTCGGCCCGGAAGTGATCCTGATGGATGAGCCGGCCTCGGCGCTGGACCCCATCGCCACCGCCATCATCGAGGAATTGATCGACGAGCTGCGCGAAAACTACAGCATCGTCATCGTCACCCACTCCATGCAGCAGGCCGCGCGTGTCTCCCAGCGCACCGCCTATTTCCACATGGGCCGCATCATCGAGGTCGGCGACACCAAACAGATCTTCACCAACCCGCGTCACCAGCTGACGGAAAACTACATCACCGGAAAATTTGGATAAGCCATGAACGAAACCCATCTCACAGGACATATCTCCAAGCGCTTCGATACGGAACTGGAAGACCTGCGCAGCCAGGTACTGGCCATGGGCGGCCGGGTCGAGGAACAGGTGGCCAACGGTCTCAGATCACTGATCGAATCCGACGCTGCGCTGGCCGAACAGGTGGCCGGAAACGACCACCGCATCAACGCCATGGAAGTGGCCATCGACGAGAAATGCGTCGATATCCTCGCCCGCCGCCAGCCCGCCGCCAGCGACCTGCGGCTGGTGGTCGCCATCATCAAGACCATTACCGACCTCGAGCGCATCGGCGATCAGGCCGAGAAACTGGGCCGTTTCGAGCTGGAACTGATCGCCGAGGGCAGCACCTCGAGCCAGTACGCCCAACTCGAACATCTGGGTGAACGGGTGATCCGCATGCTGCGCAAGGCACTGGATGCCTTTGCCCGCCTCGACGATGAAGCGGCGCTCAAGACCATCAAGCGTGACAACAAGATCAACGCCGAATACGAAGCCCTGACCCGCCAGCTGATCACCCTGATGATGGAAGACCCGCGCAGCATCAAGAACGCACTGCGGGTCAGCTGGTGCGCACGGGCGCTGGAACGCATCGGCGATCACGCCAGCAATATTTGCGAATATGTCATCTTCCTGGTGCGCGGCAAGGATGTGCGCCACATCGACTACGGCACCCTCAAGAAACAGCTCAGGGAATAACCACAATCAGCAACAACCGCCGGAGCCGCCCATCTCGCCGGCGGTTTCGGTACCGAAGGGCAAGGCCGTGCCGCAGCCCTCGAAGATGCCGAAGTGGGTCGAGAAATCCCCGTAAAAGTCGAAGAACGGCGCAAAACGGGTGTCGTGGAGCATGCGCCAGGTATTGCCACAGACCGGAAACAGACGCCCTTTGTCGATGGCATGGTGCTTGTCCAGCTGCAGGCGGTGTTCATGGTGGGGAATGCCGCCCCGGTAGCGCACCGCCTGGCCGTAATCCTCGCAGTGGCTTTACAGACCGTCGAGCTTGAACAGGCGGTAGGTGGCGGAGAAGAAACGGATGGGGTCGAGCATTTCGGCAATCGCCTCGTTGTCGATGGACAGCGGCCGATCCTCGACCAGTCGAGGATCGGCGAATCCGGCCTGCTTCGCCAGATTGAGGAAGTCGTTCCAGTACAGCGCTCCGCTGAGGCATTCACCCCACAAGACCGGGTCATCCAGCAGTTCCGGCGGCACCCGGCGGTCGGCATAGACATCGGAGAAATACATCTCGCCTCCGGGCTTGAGCAGCCGCCAGGCCTGCTCCAGCACCGCCGGCTTGTCCGGAGACAGGTTGATCACGCAGTTGGAGATGATGAGATCGAAACTCCCGTCATCGAGATCCAGTTCATCGAGCTTTTCGATGTAGCCCTTGCGAAAGGCCACATTGGAGCGGGCATAACCGAACTGTTCCCGGTGCCAGTCCAGATGGCGGT
>Ga0256839_1003959_pt1 | contig 14831 bp, 12 predicted proteins | sample 354166metaG_FD_185968 | JGI IMG/M metagenome (GOLD analysis project Ga0256839, IMG submission 185968) | Hydrothermal vent microbial communities from Mid Atlantic Ridge, Atlantic Ocean - 354-166 | ecosystem: Environmental > Aquatic > Marine > Hydrothermal vents | place: Atlantic Ocean: Mid... | reverse complement strand
CGCAGACCTGAACTTGGCAGATTTGATAAGTTTTTTGAGTAATGGATTGTAGTGGAAGAGTGTATAGCAGGAATCTGGAAGAGATTTTTTCCTCAGGCAGATATTGCAGGTGAGTCCCAAGAGATTCATTCGCCTGCAGCCTATGCAGCGCAGCTTGTAGGCAGGTAGATTGGAAAAGCAGTCAGAACAAAGATAACTACCCATTTTTTTGCAGCCAAGACATATTTTGGGAAAGATAAGATTTAGAAATGCTTTAATCATTTTCTGATTTCAAAGTCTTCAAATATCTCCTTTGGTTCTTCCCAGAAGACTTCTACTTCATCTACCACGGATGTTTCGGGTCCCTTTTCAACCTCCTTGATAAACCTTTGTATGATCTGTTCATCTTGTCCTTGTACTACAGCTTCAACCCCTCCGTGAACCCCAAAAACATCCGACCTGTCATAAACATTCTTTACCCAGCCCGTCAGATCAAATTGTTTTGCTTTAAGTCTTGTCCAGGCGCGAAATCCTACTCCAATGACCTGTCCTTTTATGTAAAGATGAGCCTGTTTCATACTTTTTATTCTAAAAAATTTTTGCGATTATGCCAAGAAAAAACTTTTGAGAGCAAAGAGGATTGATTTCTTCTGTGTTTTGTTAGACATATCTAAAAGGTTTTTGTATGATATAGAGTATGAAAGATAGGATAACGGTCGAGATCTCCGCGCGCACAATAGTCTTTACTGTATTTTTTATCCTCTTTGTATACTTTATTGGGCTTATAAGAGATATACTTTTTTCTATTTTTATTGCCTTTATTTTCCGCAGCGCTCTTCTGCCGATAGTTTTAAGGCTTAAGAGGTGGCACTTTCCTCAGACCTTTGCGGCTGTGGTGGTCTTTTTTTCTTTTGTTACTGTTTTTGCAGGATTTTTGGTTTTTGTTTTTCCTCCTTTGATCATTGAAACCTCCAATTTCCTGCGCACAATACCTGATTATCTTGAATTTATTCTTCCTGCAGGATACGAGTTTAATCTTGACTCTTCCTTAAATCTACTGCCTAATGTGACAAGCAGTGTTTTCTCGCTTGTTGGTTCGCTCTTTTCAAACACATTTTTTATCATTATGACTCTTTTTTTATCGCTGTATTTCCTGATTCAGGAAAATTTTGTAAGAGATTTATTGATAAATTTTGTATCCGATGATCAAGTGGTCTGGATTGTCGAGATTACGAAAAAGGTTGAGCGCAGACTGGCGGCTTGGCTTTGGGGTGAGTTGTTTCTTATGCTTGTTATTGGCGTTTTTACTTATGTTGGCTTAAAGCTTCTTGGGGTAAGATACGCTCTGTCTCTGGCTGTTCTGGCAGGTCTGCTTGAGGTTGTGCCAAATGTTGGTCCTGTTCTGTCTCTCATACCAGCATTTTTGATTTCATTGTCTACATCCTATCTGCAGGCTGTTTCAGTTGCGGCTTTGTATTTTGTGATTCAACAGCTTGAAAATACTCTGATTGTGCCTCTTGTTATGAAAAAGGCAGTGGGTATAAACCCTATTGTTACACTTATCGGACTTGTGATAGGCGGCAGATTAGGCGGGATTTTGGGAATAGTATTGTCAATACCTGCTATACTTTTTATTGAGACGATTATAGTTGAGGTATTAAAACGCAAAACAGAATCAATTTCCTACAAAGAGGTTTAGAATTCAGAAAACCTGCGGTAGATATGCGGAAAAAGAAAATTGTGGTAATTGGAGGAGGATTGGCAGGACTCACGGCTGCTTTTTATCTTCAGCAAAAAGGCTTTTCTGTCTGTGTGTTGGAAAGGCAGAAGGTTTTTGGTGGGCTTGCTTCAGGTTTTAGGTTTCCAGGCTGGGATTGGTATGCGGAAAAAACAGTGCATCATATCTTTGAGAATGACCTGGATATTATAAACTTTGCAAAAGATCTGGGCTGGGGAGATAGAATTATCTTTAAAAAACCTCTGACAGGATCTGTATACCTGCAGAAGGACAGATGTAGATTTTTTGCTCTAGATACTCCTTTGGCGTTTCTTAAATTTCCGTATCTTTCGTTTTCTGCAAAACTTCGCACCGGTTTTTTAATTTTTCTGCTAAAGATTCTTCCCTATCTAAAAATCTTTGAAAAGATAACTTCGCTTGAGTTCATCAAAAGATTTATGGGAGATCAGAGCTATAAGATTATGTGGCAGCCTCTTTTTCGGAAAAAATTCGGTAAATATGCGGGAAAAATTTTATCCTCTTTTTTCTGGGCAAGGATAAAAAAACGAACAGCAAGACTTGGATACTTTAAGGGAGGTTTTCAGATGTTTATTGATCATATTGTATCTTTGTTGAAAAGGCAGGGCGTGATTGTTTTATCTGAGGTTGAAGTATTGCGCATATTGAGAAAAAAGAAGTTGGAGGTGGAGTATAGTAAGGACGGGAGAAAGAGGAAAATGGAGGCAGATTATGTGGTTGCGGCGTTGCAGCTGCCTATCTTTTTAAAATTGGCAGAGCATCTTTTTAAAAGACCTCTTTTATCCAGGTTGAAAAGTGTGGAGTATATGAATGCAATCTCGTTGGCAGTGGAGAGCTCTCAGCCTATGATAAAAGATTTTTACTGGATAAATAATTCAATTGATGAGTTTGATTTTACCGGAGTTTTTCAGCATACGAATTTTATTGACAAAAGGTTTTATGCTGGCAGGCATTTTGGGTATGTTGGGTGGTATTGTGATTTTGACGATAATATCTGGAAGATGAATGATGCGCAGATTTTTGAGTATGTAGCTCCTTTTATAAAAAAACTTAATCCTGATTTTTCTTTCAAAGATGTGAAATATAAAGTTTTTAGAGCTGTATTTGCCCAGCCTATTTATGACAAAAAGTTTATTCAGGCGAATATACAGATAAGTACACCAGTGAAAGGTCTGTATTTTGCTGGATTTGAGTTATCATACCCTTATGATCGTGGCACTAATTATGCCGTGAAGGTAGGAAGGGAGTGTGCTGAAGCTATAATTGAGAGAGAATCTGCTGGGGGCTAACTTGAGGGAATTCTTTGTAAAACTGCGATACAGAGTAAAAATCAGGATCTTTATGCAAAATGATCTCATCATCAAAGTTTTCAGGCTGATAATCTGCAGGGGCGACAGGGACTGCAATAATGATGTCTTTTGGCTGGTATTGTCTTAAAAACAAAGCGGCGGCCTCTGCTGTTGCGCCTGTGGCGATCCCATCATCAGCCAGAAGAATAGTTTTTCCTTTTGTTATTATGTAGTCCTCTGGGTTAAGATGAAACCTTTGGCAGTAAAACTGAAATTTTTCCTCAGCCTCAGGCAAAGCTGTCTCCACTTGTGCACGATCAGCATAAGGCGGTGTATAGATTTTGTCAAAACAAAGCGCGCCAAGCGCATACTCAGGATTGGTGGGTGATGATATCTTTACGCTTGCAAGCAACAGGTGGGAGATCTTTAGTCTCTTGGATATAGTTTTTCCAATAGGAAAGCCTCCTCTAAGCAGGGATATTACAACGGTATTTTTTAGATCTTGATCAGCAAATTCATTTTGAATCGCTTTAGCTAATTTCTCTCCTGCTTGTTTTCTGTCTTTAAAGATCATCTAATTTTATTTTATCAGTTTAGAGATTTTAATTTTTAAGGTTTTGGAAAAAAACCGCAGTTTTTCCAAGGAAGGATTTTTGTTGTGGTATAATACAAGATCAGCAGGGCCTGTAGCTCAGTTGGCTAGAGCGCCTCGCTGGCAGCGAGGAGGTCAGGGGTTCAAGTCCCCTCAGGTCCACCAGAGTTGATTTGCCGCCCTGCGGGCGGCAATTAGTCAGCGTCAGGGTTCTGCTGGTAGAAGGTTCTAACTTTTTCCAGCAGACACACCACCAGTGTTGATTTGCTGCTTAGATAAAAATGCTCATCATCAGAGTTTTGCTGGTGTAAAACCCTGGATTTTTAAATCAAACACAAGCAGAATTTCTTAGTGTTTCTTTAGGATAAATTTATTTGTTGTGCAATTTTTTAGAAAAAGGTTTTAAGTTTTGTACGCAGGCGGTGATTGGGTATTGGTTGAAAAGACCTTTGGCGGTCTTTGTTAAGAGTTTATTATGTTCAGGCGGGATAAAGGATGTTATTTTTTTCTAAAAAAATTTTTTATCTGATCTCTTACAGCCATTTTTCCGGTATAGGAAAGGGAGTGGCCGGCAAAATTATCCCAAAAAAGTTTTGCTTTAGGAAGAGATTGGTATAGAGTATATGCCTGTTCAGGAGGACAGATAAGATCGTATCTGCCATGAACTATGAATACAGGTATATTCTGAATCTTTTTGATATTTTTTAAGATCTGGTTTTCCTCTATAAAAAAATTATTGGATGCATAGTGTAAAAAAATTTTGGTTGAGTTTAGCAGATTTTCATCTATATCCTCAGGATAAGGAAGCTCAATTTTAAGATCAAGAGAAGATATGCTGTACTCAAACCCAAGAATTAAACGGGCAATCTCTTTTTTCAAGGCTGAGTTTTTTGTTTTGAGAAAAAGTTGATAAGTTTTCTTGAAAAAAAGATGATCTCTTTTAAGGCTTAATCCCTCAGCTATTTTCTCTGACTGTTTTAAGAAATCGGGCAGAAAATTTCCTGCACCGTCTTTTCTAATCAACCATAAAAGATCTTTTCTTCTTGCCAGAAAAATGCTTCGCAAAAACAAAGCATGTACTCTCTCAGGGTGCTTCTGAGCATAAAGAAGCGCTAATGTACTGCCCCAGCTTCCTCCAATCACTGCCCAGCGGTCTATTTTTAGCTTTTCTCTGATGGATTCTATATCTTTAATCAGATCATTGGTGCTGTTTTTCTCAATCTCGCCTACTGGCAAAGATTTTCCGCAGGCTCTTTGATCAAATTGAATGATAAAGAAAGACTCTCGATCAGGCAGGTAGCTGAGGTGAGATGTTTTGCTTGAGCCCCCTGGTCCGCCATGCAGAAGCAGGATGGGAAAAGATGTTTTTCTGCCTGTTGTGATGACAAATATTTTGTGTTTTTTGGAGGTTTTAAGATAAAACTCTGTTGTGTTCATACAAAATAATTATAATATATAGCTATGGCAGATAAACTTTGGGAAAAGGCAAGAGGTTTTTTATCAAAGGTTTACTCAGAGGATCAGGTAGAGTATATCCTTGAGCAGGCAGAGAATCTGAGAAGACAAAACGAATCTGGTGCGAAATCTAAAGGCAGTCTGCAAGATAAGATTACTTACAAGGATGCGGCTGTTGTTGTTTATGCTAATAGTATCGTTGATCCTGACGGAAAAGATAAACCTTTGGCGGTTTTGAGAGAGTTTATCGAAAGGTTTTCTTTGGATGAAGTGATTACTGTTATTCATATTCTGCCTTTTTATCCTTGGGATACTGACCGCGGTTTTTCTGTAAAAGATTATTATAAAGTTTATCCTGAATATGGAGACTGGCAGGATATTAAATCTCTGGCAGAAAAAAGCCGGTTGATGTTCGACTTTGTGCTGAATCATGCCTCAATCGATAATCCTCTGGTGCAGTATGCCTTGATTCAGAGACACATTGATAAGGATGATCCGCAATACTCAAAATACGCGGAATATAAGGATTTTGTTATAGCTTTTGATGATGAATCTCGACCTTCAGATGATGTCTTGGCCAAACTCACTCGTCCCAGACCCAATCCAGTACTTACTCCTTATGTTGTTTTTAAAAAAAAGAAGGCGGGTAAAAGTTTTTACAAGGCAATCTTGGGCAGAAGAGAATATGCTCCAAAAAAGGCAGAGGTGATTGGAGAAGGATGGGTATGGACGACTTTTTCTCGTCCTAGAAAAGCTGATGGAAGCGAGGATACGCGGCAGGTGGATCTTAATTATGCTAATCCAAAGGTGTTGGTAGAGGCATTGAAGATTATGCTTTTTTATATAAAACAAGGAGCTTCATTCTTGCGGCTTGATGCTGTAGGATATCTTTGGAAAGAATTGGGTACGCCTTCGGTGCATCATAAGAAAACACACAACATATTGAAGTTTATGAGGGAGTTTCTGAATATTACTGCTCCTGATGTGGTTTTTATTGCAGAAGTGAATGAGAGATTTGATAAAGTGGTGGAGTATTTGGGAGAAGATAACGCTATAGAATCAGATATTGTTTATCAATTTACGAATTTTGTCTTGGCTGTTTATTCTCTTTTTTCTCAAGACCCCTCGCTTTATGCAGACTGGTATAAAAAGACAAAAAAAGTAAAAGGCAGACAGTTTGTCACGGTTTTGGGCACACATGATGGTATGGGCATAAAACCTTTGCGAGGTATTCTCTCTGATGAGGCGATTGAAGAGTTTGCTTATCGAGTCGTAAAAGAACATAATGCTTTGCCTAATTTTGCTTATTTGCCGGGCGGCAAAAAGATTATCTATGAATTGTGTTCGACTCCGTGGAATTTGATAAACGGAGAAGGCATATTTGATGAACAGACGGCTTTGCGAAGATACTTGATGATATTTGCGCTGGGCTTGATGGTTAAGGGTCTGCCTACTGTTTATATAAATGGACTTTTAGGATCCAAGAATTATTTTCCAGAAAAGGGTTTGGATGAAAATCGCACTGTGAATCGGGAGGTTTTTTGGAAGGAGAAGCTGTTTGCTGTATTAGGGTCTGAAGGAAGACAGAAGAAGATATTCTCTGAAATTCAGAGAATTTTGAGAATCCGCAGCAGAATAAGATTTTTTTCTCCTTGGGAATTTTTCCCTCAGTTGAAAACAGAAGGCTCTCTTTTGATATTTTTTTATCCTGATGAGAGTATTTCTGAGTTTTTAGCAGTATACAACTTTTCAGAAAAAGAAAAAATCTTCCGATTCTCGGGCAGAATGAAGGATCTTATCACTGACAGGATTTTAGAAGACAGAATAAAGATGCCTTCTTTTGGTTTTGCATGGCTTTTAAGGAAAAAGTAATGTGATCAGATATCTGGCTTAAACACTAATATTTCTCAAGAGATGCAGGATTCTTGCAAAATTGCTTCTTGTTTATTTGTTTGTTTTTTAGCCTAGTTTTTCTTCTTTATAGAAAATCTTTTTGTTTTTCGGGTTGAGTGTAAAATTTCAAATGATTCGTGATACCATTAAACATATGGAGGGTTTGGTTCGATTTTTCTCAGCTGTCTTGATAGTATTTCAGCTTGTTTCATCAGTGTTTAATGCTTCTGTTTATGCCCAGCTTCAGGATGCTGATCAACAGATATCACCTACACCAAAACCCTGCGGAGGCAGTGGCTGTCCAGTGGTGGATGATGAGTTTGGGTTGGATTATGTGTGTGCTGCTGATTATGAACAATGGAGGCAGAATCCTGAGATGAATTACTGGATAGAAGATTCTGAAGTAACTTTTTTGGGGAAAAATGGAGAAAGAGCAAGACAATTTGTTTACTGGGTTTTGCAGAGGGATAATATTTATTTTCACTCAGGTCTGAAAGAAGCTTGGTCAAATGCTAGAAATGTAGCTTTAGCCTTGGCGGTGCTGATCGTGGCTGTGGCAGGATTGCTGATTATAGTCTCCGAGAGAGTTTATGCGCCTTTTAATGTAGAGATAAGGGATGTAGTTTTGAAAACAGCTGGCGTGATTCTTTTTATTCTTTTCTCATTTACAATCACTGTTTCAATACTGCAGGTCTCGGATATCTTGATGTTGTTTTTTGTTGAGAACATGAATGTTAGAAGCCTTTTCAATATCTTTTTCACTCAGCCTGTGGCAAATGTGCTTGAACACAGCGAGACTGCTTATAAAGAGTTTGTGGGCTGCCGCAATCTCAGCACTCTGGCAGAAGAGTCTGTGCGCACCTCAATGTTTTTGGTGAGAATTACCAATATTACTTATTTTGTCATTGGCGTCTTTCTGCTTATTCGTGAGATCGTGATCTGGTTTTTGGTGATTGTCTCGCCTTTTCTGCCTTTGCTGCTTTATTTTAGATTTATTCGAAACACAGGATTTATCTGGATTGGAGTCTTTTTTCAATGGGTTTTTTACGGACCGCTGGTGGCTCTTTTCCTTGGTTCTGTAGCATTAGTTTGGCAGTATGGAATCCCTTTTATCTTTAATTTTTCACGCATAAACTCGCCCTCTGGATTTATTTATCCTACAGGAATAAGCATTCTTTACGGAGGTCCTGCGCAGAGATTGAGTTTTGCCAACACTTCAAATTACATAGATACCTTTGCTGAGTATGTGATTTCTTTGCTTATGTTATGGACAGCCGTAATTCTTCCTTGGTGGTTGTTGAGGATATTTCGAGATTATTGCTGCGAGGGCATTTATGCTTTAAAGAATGTGGTGATGTCTTTTTATGAAAAGTATATTACGAAAAAACCGCCCAGTCCGCCTTCTCCAAAGACACCGCCTGCTTCGCGCATCTCAACAGCTCGACCTGCTGCCGCTCCTGCCAAAGTTGAGTCTGTGATAAAGATTGATAATATTCAGCAGATCAAGCAAATGAATACCCAGCAGATTTTGGAGACGCTTGATCTTAAAATAAGCAATCTTCAGGATATTGCCAGACTTGAGACCAACAGGCAGCAAAGGGAGAAGGTTGAAAATGTGATAAAGGTGTTGAGACAACCTGAGCTTGTAACTGCTCCAGCTGATCGCCAAAAAGTGATGACCTTAAAAACCGAGCTTTATGAAAGAGCAAAACAACAAGACAGACTTGCAGAGAAGGTGATTCAGATTACTTCAAGATCTATCTTCCAGCAGGAGAAAATCAGGAAAGAGATTATTAAAGAAAAACCTGTGGTGGTGGATGTTGCCACAAGTGTATCAACTACAGTAAAAGTGCCGCAGAAAACAGTTTCGCAAATATTCAACTCCTTCAGCCGAAGTATTGTTTCTCATACTCAGTTTATCAATTCAATTGCAAAGACAGTAAATGTCTCTGAGCAGAAAGCTGAGCAGGTGGTAAATACAATTACCCAGTATCTGAATCAGCCTGTGACTAATCTTACCAATGTTGTTAGCAAAAGACTTAATATTGCCAAAGAAAAGGTAAGAGAGATTTTAAAGACAGTTTCACATACTGCCTTTTTCTCAAAGGTTGTTTCAGATGTGAGTCGAGAGACTAAAGTAGAACGGGAGGTTGTAAAATCCAATGTCGAGCAGTTGAAGGAAATGATTGCCCCCGCCGAGGCATCCAGACAAAGTTCTGTCAGCTCTACACCTTTGATTGAGAAACTGATCGAAAAAAAGAAATTGGTAAAGACAATCTTAAAGATCAATCAAGAGGTATTGCAGAATACAGAGATAATCTCAATGATTTCGAGGCAGACGCATACAAAAGAAAACTTTGTCAGACAGACAATCCAAGAATTTAATCAGGCTTTGGAGACCGGAGATAAAGAAGCTATTGCTTTAAGTTTTGCAGATAAAGATAAGAGAGAGGTTTTGTCTTATCTATACAGCAGGATTGTGGATTCAGTAGCTGTTGTGGATAAAGCTGCCAAAGATACTCATCTTGAGCCTGAAAAGATTGAGCAGACTGTGCAAGAAGCTTTGCCTGTGATAGCTGAACCGGAGAAGGAAATAGAAAAAACAATTGCGCCTCCGCCAACTCTCTCGATTGAAGAGTATGAAAACACAAAAAAGCTTTGGAAGGATCATTATCTTAAAGGAGAGATACCAATATCAGAAAACATCGCTACACGAGAAGAATGGCTTGAGAATGATATTATCATTCTCACCAACACCTTGAATAAACTTTTATCTGATGATCCAAAAGTTAGAGAAGAGGGCCTGGAAGATGTATCTTATATTCTGCCTCTTTTTATGCTTAGTGATATGAAATTTGAAGATATTCTTGTGTATTTGAAAGCAAAACTTGAAGCCGCAAAAGAAGTGAAGGAAGAATTGAAAAAAGAAGAGCTTATAAAAAAGCAGGTGCGTGAGGAGATGGAGAGCGAAGAGCTTGTTAAGGTTCAGAGACCAGCTGAGAGAGAAGAGAAAAGAGATGAGCATCTGCATATGCAGTTGGAAGAAGAGCCTGAAGCTGATCAGGATGTGTTTGATGACTCAAATAAGCAGGAGCAAACAGATGAATCAGAAACTCTTCTGGAGACTGAAGAGAAAGAAGAGGAGGGAGTTGATCAAGAGGAATTGATAGAGCATCCTGAGAATAAGAAGATTAAAGAAATCTCTGAGCGATTGGAGAAACAGTTTTCCCCAAAGGATAAGGAGTAATTGATATGAAAGACAGGATTTTTATTTTCAATCCATTGCCAAAGGATGAGCTGTCAGGCTTCAGGGGGTTGGGAAGATACACCCGTATGCTGATTAAAGCCCTGCCTTACGCTAAGGTGGTGACAAACACAAATATTCCTTTTGACTCTATACTTGTTTTTCCTTATCTTGATTTTTTAAAAAAGCCTTATATCTTTAAGCGAATAAGCAGGCATCAGATTGCAGTAGTTCATGATTTGATCAAGCTGAAATACCCTTCACATTTTCCCAGAGGTATTCGTGCAGATTTTTTTCTGTATTTGAATAAGTTTCTGTTCAAGCGGATATTTGATTATGTGATTACAGATACTCGTGCAGTAGCAGAAGATGTTGCTGAGTTTTTTTCTTTAAAAAAGGAGAAGATTTTTGCAATACCTCCTGCTGTGGATGAGATTTTCTTTAAAAAAAAGATAGAGAAAAAGGAGAATTTCTGTGTTTATGTGGGTGATGCTACTTATAACAAAAATCTTCCCTTTCTTGCGGATGTGGTGCTTCAGGCTGGGGTGAAATGTTTTCTGGTGGGTAAAATCTGGGAGCGGGTCGAAGGGATAAGGTCTTTTGACCATCCGGAGTTAAAACCGCTTTCGGATTTTTTGTCCAAGATCAAAGAAAAGGATAATTTTATCTTTAAAGGCTTTTTGGCGGATAAAGATTTATCAGATCTTTATTCTGCCGCAAGGGTAAATTTGTTGTTATCTATCGATGAAGGCTTTGGGTTTTCTCCTTTGGAAGCAGGAGCCGTCGGCACAGGTTCGCTTTTATCAAATATTCCAGTTCTGCGTGAGGTTATGGATTCAGCCGGTGTGTATGTTGATCTGGCAAATATTGAGAAAGCGGCTAGAGTTTTGCGCAGATTTTTTGAGGATGATGAGTTCTGTTATCACCAAGCTCAACTTGCACACGAGAGAGCAAAGATGTTTAATATTCTAAGATTTAGAAAAGCTTGGTTAAAGATTATAAATTCTTTGTAGGTTTATGAAGATTTATATTGGTGCTGATCATCGAGGCTTCGAGCTTAAGGAGAAGTTGAAAGGGTTTTTAAGAGAAAAGGGGTTTGAAGTTGTAGATAAAGGAAATTTCGTTTTTGATCCTCACGATGATTTTCCTGATTTTGCCCAAGCTGTAGCAAGAGCTGTGCGCGGCGAGCATGGTTCTTTCGGGATTGTGATCTGCGGGTCAGGTGTGGGTGTTGATATCGCTTGCAATAGATTTTCGGGCATAAGATGTTGTCTGGGTTTTGATAAGGATCAAGTGAGATCTGCAAGGGAGGATGATCATTGCAATATATTGGCCTTGGCAGCGGATTTTATTGATCTTGATGAGGCAGAAGAGATGATAATGGTTTTTCTGACGACAAAAGAAAAACAGGAGGAAAGGTATTTGCGAAGGATTAAAAAGATTGATATATAGTTTTTAAGATGAAGGTTGTAAGTATTTCCACAAAAGGATTCACAGATATTGTGGATATAACAAGTTTAATTTTTGAGATAGCCGCAAAGGATGAGTTTGAAAATGGTCTTATTCACCTTTTTGTGAAAGGATCTACCGCTGGTCTGACGATTATTGAGAATGACCCTAATCTTTTTGAGGATTTTCGGCAGATGTTTGAGACAATCGCTCCTTATAAAAGAAGCTATAGGCACCATGAGACTTGGGGTGATGACAACGGCGCATCGCATCTTCGGGCCGCTCTTTTAGGTCCTGATTTGATGATTCCGATTTGGAATGGCAGGCTTCATTTAGGAGTGTATCAGAGGATTGTACTAGTGGATTTTGATACGCGGGAGAGGAAAAGAGAGGTTGTTATCACTTATGTAAAATCAAGATGAGGATTGAGAAGATAAAGGCTGTACAAATACTTGACTCAAGAGGCAATCCAACCGTGCGGAGTTTTGTGTTTTTGGAAAATGGCATTGTAGCAAAGGCCTCAGTGCCGTCAGGCGCATCCACTGGTTCGTATGAAGCTGTGGAGCTTAGAGATGGGGATATGTCCCGTTTCCATGGCAAAGGTGTTTTGAAAGCTGTGGAGAATGTAAATACTGAGATTGCCAATGCTCTGGCAGGAGCAAATGTTGATGACATTGAAAAGATAGATAAGATTTTGATTGATCTTGATGGTACTGAAAACAAATCCAGACTTGGAGCCAATGCTGTTCTTTCAGTATCTCTTGCAGTAGTCAGAGCATTGAGCTTGTGGCAGAATAAGCCTCTTTGGCAGGTCCTGAATGAATATTATTTTCATCAGATTCGACCAAAATTTCCCAGACCAATGGTCAATGTTATAAATGGAGGAGCTCATGCCGAGTTTAATTTTGATTTTCAAGAATACCTGATTCTTCCCAAAAAGAATAATTTTGAAGACAATATAAGGCTTGCCTCTGAAGTGTTTCAGGAGCTTAAAAAAATTCTGCAGAGAAGAGGTATGTCTGTTCTGGTTGGGGATGAAGGCGGATTCTCGCCTAATCTTGCGAACAATCAAGATCCTTTTGAGGTTATCTTGCAAGCAGGTGAAGATTTGGGGTACGAGAATGGAAAAGATTTCGAACTAGGAATAGATGCAGCTGCTACAGAGTTTTTTAAAGACGGAAGATATACTATGCAGAAGGAAGGAAAAACATTCTCCAGACAGGAATTGATTGAGTTTTATAAAAGATTGATTGAAAAATATGACCTTTTTTCTTTTGAAGATCCTTTTGCAGAGGATGACTGGGCTGGGTTTTCGCAGTTTGTCAAGGATTTTCCTGATAAGCTAATTGTTGGAGATGATCTTTTTGTGACAAATAAAAAAAGATTGCAGAAAGGAATCAAACTTAAGGCCGCCAACGCAGTGCTGATCAAACTGAATCAGATAGGCACGCTTTATGAGACGGTTGAGACGATAAAACTGGCAAAAGCTTCTGGTTTTAGAATTGCTGTCTCACATCGTTCAGGCGAGACAGAGGATGATTTTATTGCAGATCTGAGCTTTGCCTGCGCGGCTGACTTTATAAAAACAGGTTCAACCTGTCGATCAGAAAGAGTAGCGAAATACAACAGACTTCTGGAGATCTACTCGCTTGATAAAGATAAAAAATGAAGATAATAACAAGATATGTTTTTGTCTGAAAACACAGGAAAACAGGTTTTAAAAGTTAAAAAGCGTTTTTTTGATATATGGCGGACCTTGATGAGTTGAGACAAGCCGCAGTGAGATCTTTACAAGAACCTGGAAGGTCAGCAAAGCCTCTTCCTAAAGATGAAAGCAGGCCTCCAGTACTGTATCTTTTTCGTCATACGCAGACCTATGATAATATCCGCAGGATTTTCTCTGGCAGAAGACAGACAAGACTGACCCCTGAAGGTGAAAGACAGGCGAAAAAACTTGCAGAAAAACTCAAGAGTAAAAAGATTGATCTTTTTATCAGCCCTCCTTTAAAAAGATGCCGTCAGACTTTAGAGCCTTTGCGCAAATATTTTCCCAATGCTGCTTATATTGAGAAAAAAGAGCTTGTTGAGCGAGATTATGGAGATTTGACTGGCAGAAGCAAATTAAGGATTATGAAGCTTTATCCCGAAAAAGCAATACTTTGGCGCAGATCTTGGGATACTCCTCCTCCAGGGGGAGAAAGTCTAAAACAAGTTTGGGAGGAAAGGATTAAGCCTTTCTGCAGATGGCTGGAAAAAGAAATGAAAGACAAAAACATAAACATTGCCTATTGCGGTACAAACAACACAATCCGTTTGATAAGGATGTACTTTGAGGATCTCTCGATAGATCAGATGCTTACTTTAGAGAATCCTTATGCTGATTACGCGGCATATTCTCTGGGAGAATCAGCGAGTTTTGCAAGGCAAGGGGAAAGAACAAAGCCGAGTTGATCTGTTGGAATCTCTTGATTATCCTCTTGAACAACAAGCTGGTCTTCTTTTATGCGGAGTCTAGGCAGAGATTCTGCAATCTGATTCAAAAGAGGGTCTGCATCAGCAAATATTAATTTTCCTGATAAGACCCCAGTATCATTTAAAGGTTCTGCGATATTTGTAGTTACTATTGTTACAGGCATATTTGCCAACTCTTGCAGATTTTGTTGTTTTGTAAACTCGGCTCGTGTCGCAAGAACAATGACCTGCTTTGCTCTTGCCTGAACAAGAGTATTTACTGCTTGAATGATCGTGCCTCCTGATGATATGACATCGTCAGCCAAAAAAACTGTTTTTCCAGAGAGATCTATCTCACCAGTGATTTCGTTTGTTGTGTTTAGATGATCGGATCTACTCTTGGACATACTTATTATATTTCCTGTTGATATATTAAAATTCTGCAATAATTCGCTGACAAGCTCAGCGCGGGGCAGTGCGCCCTTGTCCAAAGCGGCCACGACAAGATCCGTTTCTCTGAGATCAGGTCTAGCTTCAAAAGCTTTTGTTAGAAGAAAGGGAAGAATAGAGATATCCAATACAGCAATATTTGATTCTTCACAGTATTGGGCAATTCGTGGAGAGTGTCCATCTATTGTTACAACAGCGGACACCCCTGCTTGAGAGAGAGTTTCTATATAATGTTTTAGTATGTTTACTTCAATATGTTCTTCTCTGGTAATT
>Ga0256839_1003958_pt1 | contig 14832 bp, 12 predicted proteins | sample 354166metaG_FD_185968 | JGI IMG/M metagenome (GOLD analysis project Ga0256839, IMG submission 185968) | Hydrothermal vent microbial communities from Mid Atlantic Ridge, Atlantic Ocean - 354-166 | ecosystem: Environmental > Aquatic > Marine > Hydrothermal vents | place: Atlantic Ocean: Mid... | reverse complement strand
CTTGAGCAGCTGGCGCTTGCTCGTGGGCTTGAGGTCGAGGGCGATGCGCTCGGGGGTGAGAAGCTCGGACATTTCGGCCATGCCCAGCACTCCGTTCGGTCGGCCGGGCGCTCAGCGCGACGACCCGCGCGGCGTATTCCCTAGCCCAACGATCGGGATCTTGGCGGTCGCGAGCGGACCATGCCGCCCGAAAGAGGCGCCGTTTTGGAAGGAGGCGCGCGAGGATCCGGCCATGCGGCTCCTCCCCGTCCTTTCGAGGCGGCGCTATCTAGGCGCCCTCCCGATCGGTGTCAAGGCGGGGCTTCGGCCGGGCGTGGGGCTTCGACCTTGCTTTCGCCGGCCGCGGATGCATATTGAGCGCGGGATCCAGGCGACATCACAGCGGGGTGAGCTCCGCGCTCACACCCGTGTTGTTGTACGTTTGATCGGCGTGGCGAGCCTCGAGGAGATCGCGGCCCTGGTGGAGCCGACGCTGGGCGGGATGGGGTTCGAGCTCGTCCAGCTGCGCCTGCTGCCGGGCCGGCGGCCGACGCTGCAGCTGCTCGCGGAACCGTTGGAACGCGGGCGGCCGATGACGGTGGAGGACTGTGCCGCGATCAGCCATGCCGTATCCGCGCTGCTCGACGTCGCCGATCCCATCGCTTCGAGCTACCGGCTCGAAGTGAGCTCGCCCGGGATCGATCGGCCGCTGACCAAGCGGGAGCATTTCGAACGGTTCACCGGGGAGCGGGCGCTGGTGGAGCTGGAGGCGCCGGTGGGCGGGCGCAGGCGGTTCCGCGGCACGCTGCGGGGCGTGCGCGGCGAGGAGGTGCTGATGGAGGTGGCGGGCGAGATCGTCGCCTTGCCGCTTGGCGGTGTGCGGCGGGCGAAGTTGGTCGGCGAGCTGTTCCCCGGCCGCGGCGAGCGGCCCGGCCACAAGCGCCACAGCTGAGATCGAACGCAACCTTGGTGGGGATCGCGACCTTGGCAAGCGAAACGACATCGACCCTCGGCAGGGCGGAGCTCCTCAGGCAGGCCGATGCCGTGGCCCAGGAGAAGGGCATCGCCCTCGAGGAGGTGCTGCGGGCGATGGAGCTCGCCATCCAGACCGCCGCCCGCCGCAAATACGGTCACGAGCACGAGATCATCGCCGAGATCGACCGCCGCACCGGGGAGGTGCGCATCTACCGGGTGCTGGAGGTGGTGGAGGAGGTCACCGATCCGGACAAGCAGATCGATCTCCAGCTGGCGCGGGCGCGCAATCCCGGCGCCAAGCCGGGGGATCGCTATCTGGACCCCCTGCCCCCCATCGATCTCGGCCGCATCGCCGCCCAGAGCGCCAAGCAGGTGATCGTGCAGCGGGTGCGGGAGGCGGAGCGCGAGCGGCAGTACAATGAATACAAGGACCGGGTCGGCGAAATCGTGGTGGGCGAGGTCAAGCGGGCCGACAAGCGATCGGTGCTGGTCGATCTCGGCCGCGCCGAGGCGGTGTTGCGGCGCGAGGACATGATCCCGCGCGAGAACTTCCATCCCAAGCAGCGGGTGCGGGCCTATATCGCCGAGGTGCGGAAGGAGACGCGCGGGCCGCAGATCTTCCTCTCGCGCACCCATCCGGGCTTCCTGGCCAAGCTCTTCGAGCAGGAGGTGCCGGAGATCTACGACGGGGTGATCGAGATCAAGGCGGTGGCCCGGGATCCCGGATCGCGGGCCAAGATCGCGGTCTACTCCCACGACAGCAACATCGACCCGGTGGGCGCCTGCGTCGGCATGCGGGGCTCACGGGTGCAGGCGGTGGTGCAGGAACTCGCCGGGGAGAAAATCGACATCATCCCCTGGTCCTCCGATCCCGCCACCTTCGTGGTCAATGCGCTGGCGCCGGCGGAAGTGGCGAAGGTGGTGCTGGATCCCGACGCCAAGCGCATCGAGGTGATCGTCCCGGACGAACAGCTCAACATCGCCATCGGGCGGCGGGGCCAGAACGTGCGTCTCGCCTCCCAGCTCACCGGCTGGACCATCGACATCCTGTCCCAGAGCGAGGAATCCGAGCGGCGCACCCGGGAGTTCCGGGAAGCCACCCAGATGTTCATGGAACATCTGAACGTGGACGAGATGATCGCCCAGCTTCTGGCCGCCGAAGGGTTCGCCTCGATCGAGGAGGTGGCCTACGCGGATGTGGAGGAGCTCGCCACCATCCAGGGGTTCACCGACGAACTCGCCCAGGCGGTGCGGGAGCGGGCGCTCGAATGGGTGGAGGCGCGCGACCAGCAGCTTCGCGACGAAGCCGAGCAGCTCGGGGTGGAGCAGGATCTCCTGGACTTCGAGGGTCTCGAGCTGCAGGCGGTGGTGGAGCTGGGCCGCAAGGGGATCCGGTCGCTCGAGGATTTCGCGGGCCTGGCCGCCGACGAGCTCAAGGAAATGCTGCCCGATTCCGAACTCAGCGAGGAGGAGGCCGGCCGGTTGATCCTGGAGGCGCGGCGGCGGCTCGGATGGATCGAGCCGGACGCCGGGGCCGAACAGCCGGCCTCCGCCGCCGAGCCCGGTGCTTGAGGTTGGAGGCGTTCGAGGGAGGTGGTGCGCAGCGGCGAGGAGGTTTTCGCCCTGGTGGAGGCGGAGCGGTCGGGTCCGGTGCGCCGCTGTGTGGCGCGACGGATCCGGGCGCCGAAGGAGGAGCTCGTGCGCTTCGTGCGCGGCCCTGACGGTGCGGCGGTGGCGGATGTGGAGGAGCGGCTGCCCGGGCGGGGCGTGTGGCTGGCCGCCGAGGAACGGTTGCTGGTCGAGCCTCGCACCCGCAAGGCGTTCGCGCGCCTGGGCCTGCGCCTCGACGATCCGGAGCGCCTGGCCCGCGACATCGCCCATCGGCTCGCCCGCCGTTCGTTGGATCTGATCGGGCTCGCCCGGCGTGCCGGCCAGGCGGTGTGGGGTTATGAGCGGGTCCGGGAGGCGTTGGCGCGCGGGCGGGTGGCGGTGCTCCTGGTGGCCCGGGATGCCAGCGCCAACGCCAGGGACCGGTTCCGCCGTCTGCCCTCGGGCGTGGTGCGCAGCGAGGCCTTCGGCCGCGAGGAGCTGGCACGGGCGCTGGGGCGGGCCGATGTGGTGTACGTCGGGGTGGCGCCGGGCCGGCTCGCCCGCAGGCTCCTGCGCGAGCTCAAGCGGCTCTCCGGCTTCCAGCCCGCGTTGGCTACCGAGACACAGGTGAACGGAAAGGACGCGACTTCGGCATGAGCGAGACCAAGGACAGCGATCGGCGGCCGCGCACCGGAATCGCCCGCTCGGGCCAGAGGCTCGAACTCAGGGGCACCCGCACGGTGGAAAGCAGCACCATCCGGCAGAGTTTCAGCCACGGCCGCAGCAAACAGGTGGCGGTGGAGGTGCGCCGCCGGCGCACCGTGAAGCCGCCCAAAGCCGAGCCGCGCAGCGGCGCCGAGGCGAAGCCCGAGGTGCGGCCGGAACCCGCCCGCAAGGACGCCCAGCCCAGGCCCGGGCCGACCATCCTGCGGCCGCTCACCGAGGAGGAGCGGCGCACCCGCCGCGAGGTTCTCGCCAAGCAAAAGCAGATCGACGAGGAGATCCGCCGGCGCCGCGAGGAGCAAGCGCGGCTGCAGGAGGAACTGCGCCGGGCGGAGGAGCAGAAGCGGGAGGAGGAACAGGCCGCCGCGGCCCCGGAGGTCGCGCGGCAAGAGGTGGCGCCGGAAGAGGCGGCCGGGCTGAGCGAGGAGGAGAAGGAGGCGCGGCGGCGCGCCGAGGAGCAGGCCAAGGCCCTGCTCGAACAGGAGCAGCGCAGCGAGCCGGCGGCGGCCGTTTCGGCGCCGGGGCCCGGCCTCGCCCCGATCAAGGGTCCGGCCGAGCGCACCAAGACGCCCCTCCGTCCCGAGACCCTCAAGGCGCTCGCCAAGGAGGAGGAAGCGGAAGAGCGCAAGAAGAAGGTCAAGGACAAGCGTCCCTCGCTGCGCAAGAGCGAGCTCAAGGAAAAACGCCCGCTCAAGCTGGTGCTCACCGAGGAACTCGAGGAGGAGGAGGCGGAGGCCCCGCCGGCCCCCGCGCCTCAGCCGCGGCCCAAGCGGGAGAAGAAAAAGAAGGCGCAGCCCCAAGGCGCCACCAAGGTGGTGCGCGAGGTGGTGATCCCCGATCGCATCACGGTGCGCGAACTCGCCGAACGCATGGCGGTGCGGGCGGGGGAAGTGATCCGGGCGCTCGGCCATCTCGGGGTGCTCGCCACCATCAACCAGGCTCTCGACCCCGATGTGGCCGTGCTGGTGGTGGAGGAGTTCGGCCATGTGGCCAAACGGGTGAGCGAGGCGGATGTGGAGCAGGGGCTCGAAGGGGCGCCCGACCGGCCCGAGGATCTCAAGCCCAGGCCGCCTGTGGTCACGGTCATGGGGCATGTGGACCACGGCAAGACCTCGCTCCTGGACGCGCTGCGCAAGACCGACGTGGCGGCCCGGGAGGTGGGCGGCATCACCCAGCACATCGGCGCCTATCAGGTGGATATCGGCAGCGGGCTGCCGGTGACCTTCATCGACACCCCGGGCCATGAGGCGTTCACGGCCATGCGGGCGCGCGGGGCGTCTGTGACCGACATCGTGGTGCTGGTGGTGGCGGCGGACGATGGGGTGATGCCCCAGACGGTGGAAGCGATCCACCATGCGCAGGCGGCCAAGGTGCCGATCATCGTGGCCATCAACAAGATCGACAAGCCGGAGGCCGATCCGGCCCGGGTCAAGAACGAGCTGCTCAGCTACGACGTGGTGGTGGAGGAGTTCGGCGGCGAAGTGCCCTGCGTGGAGGTGAGCGCGCTCAAGGGCACCGGGCTTAGGGATCTGATCGAGCTCATCCAGCTGCAGGCGGAGCTGCTCGAGCTCAAGGCCAATCCCGACCGGCCGGCGGTGGGTACGGTGATCGAGGCCAAGCTCGAGCGCGGCCGGGGTCCGATCGCCACCGTGCTGGTCCAAAACGGCACCCTGGCCAAGGGGGATGTGGTGGTGGCCGGCGCCCACTGGGGACGGGCGCGGGCGCTGGTGGACGACCGGGGCCGGGAGGTGCGGCGGGCCGGGCCGGCGATGCCGGTGGCGGTGCTCGGCCTCGACGGGGTGCCCCAGGCCGGCGACCGCATGGTGGTGGTGGAGAGCGAACGGCGCGCCCGGGAGGTGGCGGAATACCGTCGACGCAAGCTGCGCGAGAAGGAGCAGGGTGCGGGGCCGGCCCCAGGCGGCACGCTCGACGAACTGCTGAAGCGGATCCAGAGCGGCGAGCGGCGGGAGCTCTCGGTGATTGTGCGGGCCGATGTGCAGGGCTCGCTCGAGGCGGTGCGGGCCGGACTCGAAAAACTGGGCGAGAAGGCGGAGGAGGTGAGCCTTCGGGTGCTTCATGGGGCGGTGGGTGCGATCACCGAGAGCGACGTCCATCTCGCCCGCACCACGGGGGCGCTGATCATCGGCTTCCAGGTGCGGGCACCGGCGGCGGTGCGGGAGCTCGCGCGCCGCGAAGGGGTGGAGATCCGCTATTACGCGATCATCTACGAACTGCTCGAAGACGTCGAGCGGCTGCTCGCGGGACTGGCGCCCGCCAAGGAACGGGAGGTGGTGCTCGGCCACGCCGAAATCCGGCAGGTCTTCCAGGTGCCGAAGGTGGGGCGGGTGGCCGGCTGCCGGGTGACCGACGGCCTCATCCGACGCAACGCGCGCATCCGCCTGTTGCGGGACCACAAGGTGATCCACGAGGGGGCCATCGCCTCGCTCAAGCGCTTCAAGGAAGACGTGCGGGAGGTGCGCGAGGGCTACGAGTGCGGCATCGCCCTCGAAGGCTACCAGGACATCCGCGAGGGCGATGTCATCGAAGCCTTCGAGCTCCAGGATCAAGCCGCCGGCGCCGCACCATGAGCCCCGAGCCGATGCCGGCCGATGCGGCCATGACGGCGCGCTCCGCCTCCAAACGTCCGCTTCGGGTCGCAGAACGCATGCGCCAGCTGCTGGCCCAGCGGCTCGCCGGGCGGGAACCGTTCGACCCCGCGCTCGAGCGCACCCGGGTGACGGTGTCCGAGGTGCGGGTGAGCGCCGACCTGCGGCACGCCACCGTCTATCTCACCGAACTCGGCCGCCCCCTGAGCCGGGAGACGCAACAGGCGCTGGAGCGCCTGGCCGGGCGGCTCGGGGGCTGGCTGGCCCGGGAGATGCGTCTCAAATACGCGCCGAGACTGCGGTTTGTCGCGGACGAACGGTTCGACGCCGCCGACCGCATCGCCCGGCTGCTCGAGGCGGAGCGCCGGCGGAGCGGCGGGGACCCCGAGCGGGGAGGACGGCCATGAGCCGACGGCGGCGCGGCGGTCGCAACATCAGCGGCTGGCTGATTTTGGACAAGCCGCGGGGGGCGACCTCCACCGACATGGTGAACCTGGTCAAGGCGACCACCCGGGCGCGCAAGGTGGGACACGGCGGCACCCTGGATCCGCTCGCGACCGGTGTGTTGCCCATCGCGCTCGGGGAGGCCACCAAGACCGTCCCCTACATCATGGAGGCGCCCAAGCACTACCGTTTCACCCTGCGCTTCGGCGAGGCGCGGGATACCGACGACGCCGAGGGCCGGGTGATCGCGACCAGCGACCTGCGCCCGAGCGACGAGGACATCCGGGCGGCGCTTGCGGCCTTCACAGGCACCATCCAGCAGCGGCCGCCCGCCTTCGCGGCGGTGAAGGTGGAGGGCCGGCGCGCCTACGAGCTGGCCCGGGCCGGGGAACCGCCGACGCTCGCGCCGCGCCCGGTGCGCATCGACCGCTTCGTGCTGCTGGAGCGCCCCGATCCCGACCACGCCCGGTTCGAGGTGGTGTGCGGCAAAGGGGCCTATGTGCGGGCGCTCGCGCGCGATCTCGGGGAACGGCTCGGCTGCCTCGCCCATGTGGCGGAGCTGCGCCGGTTGGCGGTGGGTCCCTTCACCCTCGCCCAAGCGATCTCCCCGGATGCCCTCCGCCAGCTCGTCGAGGAGGATACCCTGCCCCAAGCCCTTCTCCCGGTGGCGGCGGCGCTGGCCGGCATCCCGGCGTTCGTCGCCACCGAACCGCAGGCCGTCAGGCTGCGCTCCGGCCGTTCGATTCGCGTCTCGCCGGCGCTCTTGCCGGAAGACGCCAAGGACGGCGACACCCTGAGGGTGCTGCGCGGCGGCCAGCTGGTGGCGCTCGCCCGGCTCGAGGACGCGGTCCTGAGCCCGGTGCGGGTGTTCCATGGCCCCTGATCCCGATGCCGACAGATGAGGTGAACGATGTCGATCACGCCGGAACGGAAACAGGAACTCATCAAAGCGTTCGCCACCCACGAGGGCGACACCGGTTCGCCCGAGGTGCAGATCGCCATCTTGAGCGAGCGCATCGACAATCTCACCGAGCACCTCAAGGTGCACAAAAAGGACTTCGCGTCGCGGCGCGGGCTGCTCATGATGGTGGGCCAAAGGCGCCGCCTGCTCGACTATCTCAAGCGCCAGGACGAGCAGCGCTACCGGCGCATCGTCGAACGGCTCGGGCTGAGGCGGTGAGATCGGCCCGGCGAGGTGTTCTGGGCGTGCGGGGCGCAACACGCGCGGCCGGCACCCGATCTGTTCCCGCCCTTACGACAGCGAGGCGTCCAGGCCATGTTCGAGATCACCCGTAAAGAGATCCAATGGGGCGGCAAGACCCTGGTGCTGGAATCCGGCCATCTGGCCCGTCAGGCGGACGGCGCGGTGGTGGCCACCCTCGGGGAGACGGTGGTGCTGTGCACCGCCGTGGCCGCCAAGGACCAGAAACCCGGCATCGACTTCTTTCCGCTCACCGTCAACTACCAGGAAAAGGCCTTCGCCGCCGGCAAGATCCCCGGCGGCTTCTTCAAGCGCGAGGGCCGTCCGAGCGAGAAGGAGACCCTGGTCTCGCGCCTGATCGACCGCCCGATCCGGCCGCTGTTCCCGGAGGGGTTCAAGAACGAGACCCAGGTGATCTGCACCGTGCTGGCCCACGACGGCGAGACCGATCCCGACATCGTCGCCATGATCGGCGCGAGTGCCGCGCTCACCATCAGCGGCATCCCCTTCCTCGGGCCGATCGGCGCCTGCCGGGTCGGCTATATCGACGGGGAGTTCGTCCTCAACCCGTCGATCGAGGAGCTCAAGGAGCGGAGCAAGCTGGACCTGGTGGTGGCGGGCACCCGGGATGCGGTGATGATGGTGGAATCGGAGGCCCACGAGCTGCCCGAGGCGACCATGCTGGCGGCGGTGATGTTCGGCCACCGCAGCTTCCAGCCGGTGATCGACCTGATCCTGGAGCTGGCCCAGGAATGCGCCAAGGATCCGTGGGAACTGGAGGTGCCGGACCACGGCGCGCTGTATGCGGAGCTGCGGGCCGGCTTCGCCGAAGCCTTGGCGGCGGCCTATGAGGAGCCGCAGAAGAAGGCGCGCCACGACCGCATCGCCCAGATCCGCCTGGAGGCGGTGGAGGCGCTCGCCGGGGAGGACCTCGAGCGGGCGGCGGCGGTGCTCGATCTGTTCAAGAAGCTCGAGAAGGAGGTGGTGCGCAGCCGCATTCTCGAGACCGGCCGGCGCATCGACGGGCGCGATCCGGAGAGCATCCGCCCGATCCGGGCGGAGGTGGGGGTGTTGCCGCGGGTCCACGGCAGCGCCCTGTTCACCCGGGGCGAGACCCAGGCGCTGGTGGTGGTCACCCTCGGCACCGGCCAGGACGAACAGATCATCGACGCCCTCGAGGGGGACGTGCGCGAGCACTATCTGCTCCACTACAACTTCCCGCCCTATTGCGTGGGCGAGGTGGGCCGGCTCGGCGCCCCGGGGCGGCGCGAGATCGGACACGGCAAACTGGCCTGGCGGGCCACCCATCCGCTCCTGCCCGCCAAGGATTCCTTCCCCTACACCATCCGGGTGGTGTCCGAGATCACCGAGAGCAACGGCTCGAGCTCCATGGCCACCGTCTGCGGCACCTCGCTCGCGCTCATGGACGCGGGGGTGCCGCTCGCGCGGCCGGTGGCCGGCATCGCCATGGGGCTGATCAAGGAGGGAGACCGCTACGCGGTGCTCTCGGACATCCTCGGAGATGAGGACCATCTCGGCGACATGGACTTCAAGGTGGCGGGCACCGAGCGCGGCGTCACCGCCCTGCAGATGGACATCAAGATCGCCGGCATCACCGAGGAGATCATGCGCCACGCGCTCGAACAGGCGCGGCGGGGGCGCCTCCACATCCTGGCGGAGATGGCGAAGGCGCTGGGCATGCCGCGGCCCGAGATGCGGGAGACGGTGCCGAGAATCACCACCATCCACATCCCCACCGACAAGATCGGACTGGTGATCGGGCCGGGCGGCAAGACCATCCGGGAGATCACCGACCGCACCGGCACCCGCATCGACATCGAGGACGACGGCACGGTGCGCATCGCCTCGGCGGACGCGGAGAGCGCCCGCAAGGCGGAGGAATGGATCCTGAGCCTCACCGCCACCCCCGAGGTGGGCCGGGTGTATGAGGGCAATGTGACCCGGATCCTCGACGGCGTGGGCGCGCTGGTGCACCTGTTCGGCAACTACGACGGGCTCGTGCACATCTCCGAGCTGGCGGCGGCACGGGTGCAGAAGGTGACGGATGTGGTGAAACCGGGCGATCGGGTGAAGGTGAAGGTGCTGGCCATCGACGAACGCACCGGCCGCATCAAGCTCAGCATGCGGGCGGTGGATGAGGGGGGCGAGCAGCGGCGCAGCGGGCCGCGCAACCCGCAGCGGCGGCGCGCCCTCTAGGGAGAGCGGTCGCGTGCAGGCGGCGACAGCACGGCATCATCGATAGTAGGTGAATCCATGGCGAGTTGTGTGGTGCGACCCATGCGCCTTTCCGGAGCGGAGGTGTGGCCGCTCGTGGAAGGCGGCAAGGGTGTGGCGGTGACCAACGGCCAAAGCGCCGGCGCCTGGGCGCGGGCGGGCGGCGTCGGCACCTTCTCCGGCGTCAACGCCGATGTCATCGACGACAACGGGGAATACGTCCCGCTCGTGTTCCGCGGCCGCGACCGGCGGGAGCGGCACGAGGAGCTGATCGCCTACTCCATCAAAGGGGCCATCAGCCAGGCCCGGATCGCCCACGAGCTGCGCGCCGGCGAAGGCCGCATCCACATGAACGTGCTGTGGGAGATGGCGGCCTGCGAGCGGGTGCTGACCGCGGTGCTGGAGGGCGCGCGCGGCCTCATCCACGGGGTCACCTGCGGCGCCGGCATGCCCTACCGGCTGGCCGAGATCTGCGCCCGCTACCGGGTCTACTACTACCCCATCGTCTCCTCCGCCCGCGCCTTCCGCGCCCTGTGGAAGCGCGCCTACCACCGTTTCCGCGAATGGCTCGGCGCCGTGGTCTACGAGGATCCCTGGCGCGCCGGCGGCCACAACGGGCTCTCCAACGTCGAGGATCCGGAGCGGCCCGAGGATCCCTATCCGCGGGTGAAGGCGCTGCGCGACTTCATGCGCGAGGTGGGGCTCGGCGAGGTGCCCATCGTCATGGCCGGCGGGGTGTGGTGCCTGGAGGAGTGGAAGGACTGGATCGACAACCGGGAGCTCGGTCCGATCGCCTTCCAGTTCGGCACCCGGCCGCTGCTCACCCGCGAGAGCCCGATCCCCGAGGCCTGGAAGCGCAAGCTCCTGGAGCTCGAGCCGGGCGACGTGCGCCTGCACCGTTTCAGCCCCACCGGCTTCTACTCCTCGGCGGTGCACAACGACTTCCTCCAGGAACTCATCGAACGCTCGGCGCGCCAGGTGCCCTTCGCCGAGAGCGAACGGGCCGAGGAGGGATTCACCGCCTTCCTGCCCTTGGGCCGGGCCGGACGCGGCGTGTGGCTTAGGCCGGAGGACCTCGAGCGGGTGCGCGGCTGGCAGGCGCAAGGCTTCGTGCAGGCGATGCGCACCCCGGACCGCACCCTGATCTTCGTCACCCCCGAGCGCGCCCGCCAGATCCGCCGCGACCAGGCGGATTGCATGGGCTGCCTCAGCCACTGCCTGTTCAGCAGCTGGAAGCACAACGGCGACTACACCACCGGCCGCCACCCCGATCCCCGCTCCTTCTGCATCCAGAAGACCCTGCAGGACATCGCCCACGGCCGCGGCGCCCCCATCGAACAACAGCTCATGTTCGCCGGCCACAACGCCTACCGTTTCCGGCAGGATCCCTTCTACGCCAACGGCTTCGTGCCCACGGTGCGACAATTGGTGCAGCGCATTCTCACCGGACGATGAAGGGAGAGACCTTGACCTGCCGTCCAAAAGGTACCACTGTGGTCCCAGTTGCAACTGCAACCATCACCGGGAGCGGCGCGGGTGCGCGGATTGGCGGAGGCGATCGCAAGGGACGGTGAGCTGCGGCTGGCCCGCCAGCTCAAGGCGCGGGGCCTGCGTCCCACCCGCCAGCGGCTGGCGCTGGCCAAACTCCTGTTCGGCAAAGGCGACCGCCACGTGTCGGCGGAGGAGCTCTACCAGGAGGCGCGGGAGGCGGGCATCCCGGTCTCGCTGGCCACCGTCTACAACACCCTGCACCAGTTCACCCGCGCGGGACTGCTCTCGGAAGTGGTGGTGGGCAGCGGGCAGAGCTATTTCGACACCAACACGAGCTCGCATTTCCACTATTTCGACAAAAATACCGGCGAGATCATCGACATCCCCGAGGATGCCATCGCCTTCTCGCGCCTGCCGGAGCCGCCGCCCGGCAAGGTGATCGAACGGGTGGACGTGGTGGTGCGCATCCGCCGCGGCGATCCGCCCCCGACCCAGCCGGACGGTCCCGAGAACTGAGCCCGCCGTCGCCAACACGGTGCCGCGGGCGCCCCGATCGGCGGGCGGCCGCTTTTTCGTTCGCGCCCACGCGCCGGTGAGCCGGCCTGCGCCGCTGTGCCGTTGTCGGCCATCCCCGAGGGCTCTAGATTGCGGCCGCCGGATGGGGATGTGGTCATGAGCGTGGTGCGTCTTTCCCGCTACTTCCTGCCGGTGCTGCGGGAGGATCCCGCCGAGGCGGAGATCGTCTCCCACCGGCTGATGCTGCGCGCGGGCCTGATCCAGCAGGCGGCGGCGGGCATCTACAACTGGCTGCCGCTCGGCTTTCGGGTGCTCAAGAAAATCGAGCAGATCGTGCGCGAGGAAATGGACCGGGCCGGCGCCATCGAGATCCTCATGCCCACCATCCAGCCGGCCCAGTGGTGGAAGGAGAGCGGGCGCTACGACGATTACGGCAAGGAAATGCTGCGCATCCGCGACCGCCACGACCGCGAGATGCTGTATGGTCCCACCAACGAAGAAAATGTGGTGGACATCTTCCGCCGTCACGTCAAGAGCTACCGGCAGCTTCCGCTCAATCTCTACCACATCCAGTGGAAGTTCCGGGACGAGATCCGGCCGCGCTTCGGCGTCATGCGCGGGCGCGAGTTCCTGATGAAGGACGCCTATTCCTTCGATTACGACTTCGCCGGCGCCAAACGCTCCTATGAGAACATGTTCCTCGCCTATCTGCGCACCTTCCGTCGCATGGGCCTCACCGCCATCCCGATGGTGGCGGAAAGCGGCCCCATCGGCGGCAACATGAGCCACGAATTCCAGATCCTCGCCTCGACCGGGGAGAGCGTGGTCTATTACGACGCCGCCTTCGAGGAGCTGGACCTGGCGGCTGAGGATGTCGAGGTGGAGGCGCTCACCCGTCTTTATGCGGCGGTGGAGGAGAAGCACGATCCCGAGCGCTGCCCGGTTCCGGCCGAACGGCTGAGGAAGGCGCGGGGGATCGAGGTGGGGCACATCTTCTATTTCGGGACCAAGTACAGCGCCCCCATGGGTGCCACCGTCACCGGGCCCGACGGCCGCGAGGTGGCGGTGGAGATGGGATCCTACGGGATCGGCGTCTCACGGCTGGTGGGTGCCATCATCGAAGCCTATCACGACGAGCGCGGCATCGTCTGGCCGGAGCCGGTGGCCCCGTTCCGGGTGGGGCTGGTCAATCTCCGCCCCGACGACGCCGACTGCACCGCCATGGCCGAGGCGATGTGCACCCGGCTGGATCGGGCCGGGGTGGAGACCCTCTACGACGACACCCAGGAGCGTGCCGGCGCCAAATTCGCCACCATGGAGCTGATCGGCCTGCCCTGGCTGGTGGTGATCGGTCCGCGCGGCGCCCGGTCGGGGCTGGTGGAACTGCGCTCGCGGCGGGATGGCACGGCGACGGAGCTCGGCCCGGACGCCGTGCTGCAGCGGCTTTGCGGCTGATGCTGGCGCGCGCCGAACGGCTGATCGCCTGGCGCTATCTCCGACCCCGCCGGCAGGAAGGCTTCATCTCCTTCGTCGCCGCCTTCGCCCTGATCGGGATCGCGCTCGGGGTCGGCACCCTGATCGTGGTGCTGGCGGTGATGAACGGCTTTCGGCTCGAGCTCCTGGAGCGGGTGCTGGGCTTCAACGGCCATGCCACGGTGGTGGCCGGCCCCGAGGGCATCGCCGGCTACCGCACGCTGCAGCGGCGTCTGGCTGCGGTGCCGGGGGTGGTGCGGGCCACCCCCTATGTGGAGGGCCAGGCCCTGGCCACCGCGGAGAGCGTGTCCTCGGGGGTGGTGGTGCGCGGCATGAGCCTGGACGATCTCGCCAGCGTGGCCATTTTCCGCGGCAATCTGCTGGCGGGCTCCCTGGATGCGCTGGCGCGGCCCCGCACCGCGCTGGTGGGAAGCCGCCTTGCCGCTCGCCTGGGCCTCACGGTGGGCGACCCGCTCACCCTGCTCACCCCGGACGGCACCCCCACCGCCTTCGGCACGGTGCCGCGCATCATGACGCTCGAGGTGGCGGCCATTTTCGAAGTGGGGATGTTCGAATACGACAACGCCTTTCTCTACATCCCCCTCGAGGATGCCCAGGCCTTCTTCCGCCTCGGCGACCGGGTGTCCGCGATCGAGCTGATGGTGGCGGATCCCGAACAGATCGACCGTCTGCGCCCGCTGCTCGAGGCGGCGCTGCCGCCGGCTTTGGGCTTGGTGGACTGGCAGCAGCTGAACTCCCAGTTCTTCCAGGCGCTCGAGGTCGAGCGCAACGTCATGTTCCTGATCCTCACCCTCATCATCCTGGTGGCCGCCTTCAACATCATCACCGGTCTCACCATGCTGGTGCGCAGCAAGGCACGGGACATCGCCATCCTGCGCACCATGGGCGCGAGCCGGGGGGCGATTTTGCGCATTTTCTTCCTCTCGGGCGCCACCATCGGGGTGGTCGGCACGCTGATCGGTTTCGCCCTCGGCCTCGCCTTCGCCCTCAACATCGACACCATCCGCCTCTGGCTCGAGGGGCTCACCGGTTTCGAACTGTGGAGCGCGGAGATCCGGTTCCTCTCGCGCCTGCCGGCGCGGGTGGAGGCGGCGGATGTGGTGCGGGTGGTGCTGATGGCGCTCGGCCTGTCCTTCCTCGCCACCCTCTACCCCGCCTGGCGGGCGGCGCGCACCGACCCCGTCGAGGCGCTGCGCTATGAGTGAGCCGGTCCTGGAGCTGGCCGGCGTGGTGCGCTCCTTCCGCCAGGCGGAGGTGCGGCTCGAGGTCCTGCGGGGCATCGACCTGCGCCTCGAGGCGGGTGCCTTGTGGGCGCTGCTCGGGCCCTCGGGGTCGGGCAAATCCACCCTGCTCCACATCGCCGGGCTTCTGGAGCGGCCCGAGCGGGGCGAGGTGCGCATCGAGGGGCGGGCGACCTCCTCCCTTTCCGACCGCGAACGCACCCGTCTCAGGCGGGAGCACATCGGTTTCGTCTACCAGTTCCACCATCTGCTCGGCGATTTCTCGGCCCTCGAGAATGTGGCGCTGCCGCAGCTGCTGGCGGGGTGCAGACCCGCCGCGGCGCGCAGGCGGGCGGCG
>Ga0256839_1003957_pt1 | contig 14834 bp, 10 predicted proteins | sample 354166metaG_FD_185968 | JGI IMG/M metagenome (GOLD analysis project Ga0256839, IMG submission 185968) | Hydrothermal vent microbial communities from Mid Atlantic Ridge, Atlantic Ocean - 354-166 | ecosystem: Environmental > Aquatic > Marine > Hydrothermal vents | place: Atlantic Ocean: Mid... | reverse complement strand
TCTCGGCAGATTACCTGGACTTTCTCTGTGTCCTCCGTGCCTCTGTGGCGAATAAGATTTTAATCGCGGGCATGGCCCGCTCCTACACGAAGTTTAGCTATCTCTGGGGGCGGCTTCTACCACTCAAATGGTTTGGTAATACAGGTTCTGGGGGTGACGCGCCTGGGCGAAGAAGAACCAGCGCTCGGCGAGCAGGCCGATGTACTGCACCACGAAGGCCATGGCCAGCAGGGCGCCGGAGCCGTTCTGCAGGCCCAGGGCCAGCAGCAGGATCGGCACCGGGAACACCAGCACCAGGAAGATCCACTTCACCGACTTGAGGAAGACGGCGGTCTTGCCGTGGAAATACTCGCGGGTGTTGAAGGAGCCGCCCATGGCGCCCTGGGCCTTTTGCTGGATCTGCGCATGACGCACGCCGATGGCGGTGGCCAGGGTGGAGCGGTGCTTGATGCGCCGGTTGCGGATCAGCGAGGCGCCGCGGGTGATGAAGGCCAGCACGGTGAAGGCGATGGCCCAGCCGCCATAGAATGTCACCAGCTCCGGCGCCATCCACGCCGCCAGGGCGGTGGCCAGGGTGAAGCCGGAGGCAATGCCGAACAGGGTGTAGTTGATGGGCGTCAGCGGCGTGTTCCATTCCTGCAGGAACTTCAGGCAGGCGTAGATCATGCCGGTGCAGACGAACAGTGCAAAGGCCGCGGCCACGCCCAGCAGGCCCACCAGGTAGGTCAGCTCGCCCTGGGGCGGGGCGTTCTCGCCGAACAGGTTGGGGTTGTAGCCGAGGTAATGCAGCAGGCCGTAGACGAACACCAGGCCCATGAAGACGGGCAGGGCGATGACCTCGCGTGACAGCCACGAGGTGCGCCACATGGCGGCCGAGCGCCAGGCCCGCTCCGGGTGGCCGAGGTGGAAGAAGGAGGCTACCAGGCCGGCCACCAGCAGCAGCAATGCGATCATGCTGTTGGCGCCGAAGTAGGCGCCGTCCGGCAGTTCCAGGGCGCCGATGTCGGCATAGGCCTGCACGGTCATCAGGGCCAGGAACAGGCCCTGGCCGGCGCCGATCAGGGTGGTCAGGAAGATGACGGAAAATGCGGGATGCATAACAACCTCAATGTTTGGCTTTGTTGGGTGATCGTTTTTTCACCACAGAGGACACAGGGGGGCACGGATTCAGGTTAAAACAAAATCATTTTTTCTCTGTGCGACTCTGTGTCCTCCGTGGTGAAAAGGGTTTTCATCCGTACTTGATTTGCAGGGTGGGCACTGCCCGCTCTACAGAGCTAAAGATGCCCTGTCGTAGGTTGGGGTGAGCTTGCGAACCCCAACGTGTTTAGGTTCAATCAATGCCGTAAATGTTGGGGTTCCTACCTCACCCCAACCTGCGTCCAGGCCTTTACCAGCTCGCCGAATCCTCGAGGAAGCTCTCGTTCTCGTCCACCTTGGGCAGGTGGCCTTCCTTCTTCAGCGGGTTGTCCACGCGCACCAGTTCGTCCTTGTGGATCTTCAGCTTGGTCTTGCGCCGCGGCAGGTAGTGGTTGCTGGGCTGGGTGCCCCATTCGGGCATCAGCGGGTAGCCGCCCTGCTCGCGGATGGCGATGGAGACCTCGGATTCCGGGTCGTGCACGTCGCCGAACAGGCGTGCCGAGGTGGGGCAGGCCAGCACGCAGGCGGGCTTGCGCTCGGCCTCGGGCAGCGATTCGTCGTAGATGCGGTCCACGCACAGGGTGCACTTCTTCATCACCTTTTGCTGCTCGTCGATCTCGCGCGCGCCGTAGGGGCAGGCCCAGGAGCAGTACTTGCAGCCGATGCACTTGTCGTAGTCCACCAGCACGATGCCGTCTTCCTCGCGCTTGTAGCTGGCGCCGGTGGGGCACACGGGCACGCAGGGCGGGTCTTCGCAGTGCAGGCAGCTCTTGGGGAAGTGCACCGTCTCGGTGTGCGGGAACTCACCCACCTCGAAGGTCTGCACGCGGTTGAAGAAGGTGCCGGTGGGGTCCTTGCCGTAGGGGCGTTCGTCCACCAGCGGGCCGGCGGCGCCGGAGGTGTTCCACTGCTTGCAGTTGGTGACGCAGGCGTGGCAGCCGACGCAGACGTTGAGGTCAATCACTAGGGCGAGTTGGGTCATGATTCAGTTTGCTCGAACGAAATAGAGTTAACGCAAAGGCACAAAGTCGCGAAGGCCGCAAAGAAAGTGTTTTCTGGCGAAACCGCCGTAGACGACCGGATGTTCTTCGTGGCAGGCCGCCCCGGCGGTTTCTGCCGGCAGACGATTTCTTGAAGAACGTTTTCTCATAGCGCTTTTCATAGCGTTTTGCGTTCTTTGCGTCTTCGCGCCTTTGCGTTGGATTTTCACTTTCTGCCGCCGATGTTGACCTTGGCCGGCCGCTTGCCGGCAAACCAGGCCAGCCAGGACTTGCGCTCCGGTTCGCCGGGCACCGGCAGCATGGTGTCGAACTGCGGCGAACTCTGTGGTTTCTCGCTGGGGTCGGCCTTGTAGACGCGCACCTGCACGTCGTACCAGGCGGCCTGGCCGGTGATCGGGTCCGAGTTGGACAGGTGTTCGCCGTGTTTGTTGGCCGGCAGCTCTTCGGAAATCAGGTGGTTGAGCAGGAAGCCCTTCTGCGATTCGTTGGCGTCCGGGGTCAGGTTCCAGGCGCCGCTGGCCTTGCCGATGGCGTTCCAGGTCCACACCGTGCCGGGTTCCACCGCCTCGGAGAAGCGGCACATGCAGCGCACCCGGCCGTGCTGGGATTCCACCCACACCCAGTCGCCATCCTCGAAGCCGCCGGCGGCGCCCACCTGGGGGCTCATGTACAGGTAGTTGTGGGCGTGGATCTGGCGCAGCCAGGCGTTCTGCGAGTCCCACGAGTGGTACATGGCCATGGGGCGCTGGGTGACGGCGTTGAGCGGGTACTTGTGCTTGTCGCTGAGCTGGCCCTCCAGTGGTTCGTAATAGAACGGCAGTGGGTCGAAGTAGGTCTCGATGCGCTCGCGCAGGCGCTCCGGCGGCTGCTTGCCGCCGTACTTGCCCTGGGCGGCGAGACGGAATTTCTGCAACACCTCGGAATAGATGTGGATGTTGATGGGGTCCGTGTAGCGCGTCAGGCGATGGTATTGGGCCCATTCCAGGTAGCCCTGGTTCCAGTTGCGCATGTACTGGTAGGACTTGGGCAGTTCGTAGTGGAACACGCAGTTGTTCTTCTCGTACATCTCCCACTGCTTGGGGTTGGGCTCGCCGCGCATGGCCTTTTCGCCGCCCTTGCCGCGCCAGCCGGCGAGGAAGCCGATGCCGGAGCCGGGCTCGGTCTCGAAGTTGGTGATGAAGTCCGGGTAGTCACGGTACTTGCGCGTGCCGTCCGGGTGGGTGAAGGCGGGGAAGCCGAGGCGCGAGCCCAGCTCGATGAGCACCTCCTGGAAGGGCTTGCATTCGCCCTTGGGCGGCAGCACTGGGACGCGCACCGAGTCCACCGGGCCGTCGAATTCGGAGATGGGGCGGTCGAGCATGGACATCACGTCGTGGCGTTCCAGGTAGGTGGTGTCCGGCAGCACCAGGTCGGCGTAGGCGATCATCTCCGACTGGAAGGCGTCGCAGACGATGATGTAGGGGATCTTGTATTCGCCGTCCTCGTCGCGATCGTTGAGCATCTTGCGCACCTCCACCGTGTTCATGGTGGAGTTCCAGGCCATGTTGGCCATGAAGATCATCAGGGTGTCGATCTTGTAGGGATCGCCGCGCCAGGCGTTGGTGATGACGTTGTGCATCATGCCGTGCACGGAGAGCGGGTACTCCCAGGAGAAGGCCTTGTCGAGGCGCACCGGCTCGCCGTCGTCGTCGACGAACAGGTCGTTGGGGTCGGCCGGCCAGCCCAGCGGCATGCCGCCGAGAGGCGTATTGGGCTTCACGCCCTGCGGCCCGTTGGGGGTCTTGGGGCAGGGCGGGATGGGGCGCGGGAACGGCGCCTTGTGGCGGAAGCCGCCGGGGCGGTCGATGGTGCCGAGGATGGACATCAGGATCGACAGCGAGCGGATCGAATGGAAGCCGTTGGAGTGCGCCGCCAGGCCGCGCATGGCGTGGAAGGACACCGGGTTGCCGGTGACGGTCTCGTGGTCCTTGCCCCAGGCGTCGGTCCAGGCGATGGGCAGCTCGATCTTTTCGTCGCGCGCGGTGATGCCCATCTCGTGGGCCAGGCGGCGGATGGTCTCGGCGGGCACGCCGGTGATGTCCTCGGCCCACTCCGGGGTGTAGTCCTTGACGCGCTCCACCAGCAGCTGGAAGGCGGGCTTGACCGGGGTGCCGTCGTCGAGGGTGAATTCACCCATCAGCGCCGGCTCGGCCTCGGTGTGGGTCTGCACCGCGCTGTCGGTGTTGCGGTCCCACCACATCTCGTCGTGGGGGTGGATCTTGCCCTCGTCGAATTCCAGGCCGCGCACCAGCATGCCGAACTCGTCGCTGTCCGGGTCTTGGTTGACCAGCTGCGCGGCGTTGGAATACTGGGTGAGGAAGTCGCGGTCGTAGAGGCCGGTCTTGATGATCTCGTGGATCAGGGCGAGGATCAGCGCGCCGTCGGTGCCGGGCTTGATGGGCACCCATTCGTCGGCGATGGCGGAGTAGCCGCTGCGTACCGGGTTGATGGAGATGAAGCGGCCGCCGTTGCGCTTGAAGTTGGCCAGCTCGATCTTCAGTGGGTTGGAGTGGTGATCCTCGGCGGTGCCGAACATGACGAACAGTTTGGAGCGCTCCAGGTCGGGGCCGCCGAACTCCCAGAACGAGCCGCCGATGGTGTAGATCATGCCGGCGGCCATGTTCACCGAGCAGAAGCCGCCGTGGGCGGCGTAGTTGGGGGTGCCGAAGTTCTTGGCGAACAGGCCGGTGAGGGCCTGCATCTGGTCGCGGCCGGTGAACAGGGCGAACTTCTTCGGGTCCGTCTCGCGCAGGTGGCGCAGGCGGGTCTCCATGATCTCGAAGGCCTCGTCCCAGGAGATCACCTCGAAGTCGCTGGCGCCGCGCTCGGCGCCCTCGCGGCGCTTCAGGGGCTTGGTCAGACGCGCCGGCGAGTACTGCTTCATGATGCCCGAGGAACCCTTGGCGCAGATCACGCCCTTGTTGAGGGGATGATCCGGGTTGCCCTGGATGTAACGTATCTCGCCGTCACGCAGGGTGACGCGGATGCCGCAGCGGCAGGCGCACATGTAGCAGGTGGTGTTCTTGACCTCGACGCCCTTCTCCAGCGTCGAGGCAGTGTTGTTGTTCGACATAGATCAAGCCCTTGCCTGTTTGCAGCTATGCGGCTGGCCAGTATATATCAGCATATTTTGATATAGCCAATTACCGACTTTTTCGCTCGGATAAATAATTTTGATTGCGGGCGTGTCCCTTGTGAGGTAGCGCGCTGGCGGGGCGGGGGTTGCGGCGCGCCTGGACGTGGTTCAGACCTTGAACTGCCCGACCAGCTGCTGCATCTGTGTGGCGACCTGGTTCAGGGCGGCGCCGGCGGTGGCGAGCTGGTTGCTGTTGGCGGTGTTTTCTTCGGTGGCGTGGCGGATATTGGTGATGTTTTTGTCCATCTCCAGGGCCACGGCGTTCTGTGCCACGGCGGCGTTGGCGATCTGTGCATTCATCTCGCTGATCACGGCCACCGCCTCGCTGATATCCTTCAGCGCCTCGCCGGCGTTGGCGGCCTTGGTCACGCCCTGTTCGGAGGAGGCCTTGCCGCGACCCATGATCTCCGCGGCCTGGCCAGCGCTGTTCTGCAGGCCCTCGATCATGGCCTGGATTTCCTGGGTGGCTTCCTGGGTGCGGCTGGCCAGGGTGCGAACCTCGTCGGCCACCACGGCGAAGCCGCGCCCCTGTTCGCCGGCGCGGGCGGCCTCGATGGCGGCGTTCAGCGCCAGCAGGTTGGTCTGCTCGGCGATGCCGCGGATCACCTCCAGCACGGCGCCGACGTTTTCGCTGTCTTCGCGCAGTCGGTTGACGGCGTGGGCGCCCTGTTCCACGTCGCCGGCCAGATGATTGATGATGGCGATGGTCTCGTCCACCACGGCGTTGCCATTGCTGGCGGCGCTGCTGGCGGCATTGGCGGCCTCGGCGGCCTGTTCGGCGCTGTGGGCCACCTCGCTGACGGTGGCCGCCATCTCGTTGCTGGCGGTGGCCACCTGGTCGGTCTCCGCCCGCTGGTGCTCCATGCCGTCATGGCTCTGCCGGGCGATGCCGGCCACTTCCTGTGCCGAGACGCCGACCCTGTCGCTGTGTTCGATCAGCTCCTGGATGATGTCCTGCAGCTTGTCCATGAAGGTGTTGAAGTGCTCCGCCAACTGGCCGATTTCATCCTGGCTGCCGGCCTTCAGTCGTCGGGTCAGATCGCCTTCGCCGCTGGCGATCTCCTGCAGGTTGCCGGATACCTGCTTGATATTGCGGGTGATGCCGGTGGCCACCAGCCAGCCGGTGGCGATGAGCAGGATGAGCAGGGTGGCGCCGATCGCGGCGCCCATGCCGAGACTGAAGCGGGCGGCGTCGTTGGCATCGGTGGTGGCCTGGGTGAAGGCCTGGCGGCGTTCGTCGCGGAAGCGGACCAGCTTGTCGTGGAAGGCGTTGAGCCGGGCCTGCATGTCGCGGGCCTGGTTCTGCAACTGGCTGGCCTCGATGCTGCCGTTGAGCATGTGCAGGGTCAGCTTGCGGGCGATGCTGAAATAGGCCGTCAGGGCCTGTTGCAGGCCCTGCACGGTTTCCGCCTGCTGTGGGTCGAGGGTGGCGATTTCATCGAAGGCCGCCTGCATGGCGGCCAGTGTTTTGTCGGCATCCTCGATCATTTCTTCCTCGTCGGTGGCCACGGCCTGGTCCAGCTGGCTGATGACCTGGTCCAGCCTGGTCAGATTCAGCTCGCTGCGCTCCAGGGCCGGGAAGGTCATGTCGCGCATCTGTTCGAGGAGCCGGGCATTGCTGCTGGCGACGGAGAAATTCAGGGCGAAATAGACGCCGAAGCCGATGATGGCCACGGCGGCGATGGAGAGGATCTTGTAGCGGATCGAGAGAGTATGGAAAAAATGCATGGCAGTGATTCCTTATACCTGAACCTGCGGATTCAGGTTATTACCTGAATCCGCAGGTTCAGGGCGGATGAAGCGTGCAACGGCTTGATGCATATCGCGTAATGAAAAATCGAGGGAATAGCGGGGATTATTGCCGAGGTTTTTCATAGTACGAGATGTATCAATGCGTTGTGCGGTTCGCCGTCATGGAGCTACGGATTCAGGTATTAGGCTGGCGGCTCAAGGCGCGCGCAGCAGGACCTTTACCGAATCGTCCACATTGCCGGCGTCGATATAGCCCACGGCGTCGGCATGGCTGGCGACATAGGCCTTTACCTCGTCGTCACTGGCCAGTTCCCTGGGTGGCGCGGCCTTGCCGGAGAAGATCATCCTCGACCAGTAGCTCTTGAATTGGGTGAGGGTCTTTTTGGTGACCTTCCGGGTGAACTCGGCCTTGGTGGGGCTGGTGTCGGTCTGGCTCACCAGGGTGACGGTATTCATGCCCGGCAGGGACGTGATCTTGCCCAGGAACAGCTTCCTGGCGGTCTTGGCGTTCAGTTCGTCGGCCCCGGCGTCGGGATGGGCGATGATGACGACTTCGGCCATCGCTGATATGCCCACGTTCGGCATACAGGATGATGTCGTTCCAGTCTGCCTTGACGCCGTATTGCAGGCCGCGGTGTTTGACACCCTCCATGGCACTCATGGCAGGGTCGTCTATGCCGCGCATGGTGCCCTGGTAGGTGGAGATCTGAAACAGCGCCACGTCATCCCAGTCGGCCGTCAGGCTGAGGCCGCCCAGCTCGCGCACGTTCGAGCCCTCAAGGGCGATTTCACCACCGAACAGGTCGCTGCCCAGGGTCCAGTTCCCGACGCTGAAGTTACCCAGCAGGCTTGCCCCGGTATAGCTTTCACGGGTCATCTGCGGGCCGTTGGGTGCGCCTAACTCAGAGTAGATGACGACGGGCGCCTTGATTCAGGGCATGGCGTAACCGACGTCCGCGTATTCATTGACCAGGCCCACGGGAAACCTGATCTTGCCGGTGCGCAGGTTCAACTCGTCGCTCAGGGTCAGGTCGCCAAAGGCCCAGTTGACGTGCAGGGCAAAGTCTTCCGCCTTGGAGGAATACAGTTGGCTGGCGAAACGGAAGCGTTTGTTGATCGCGGCGTTGACATTGAGCCCTATGCGCGTGCCTGCCCAGCTGCCCTTGTCGTCATGGCCAATGTTTTCCGGGCCATTGAAGGGAATCTCGCTGTCGGTGCGACTGTAGTTGGTGCTGGCGAAGCCACCGATGCTGATGTGATCCATCCTGCCCGCCGCGATGGCCTGGCTGCTCGTCGTGGCGCCGCAGATGAGCAGCGCGGCGATCGGCGCGTTGATCCGTTTCATGTCTGTTTTCTCCTCGTCTCGGGCGGTTTGTCCGTGTACGTGCCGTTATTGCCTGAAACCTGAACCTGTGGATTCAGGTGAAGTGCATGGCCTATCGGCAGGAAGGAAAGGAGGCTTTACAGGAATTTTCCTTTTTATCGGGAGGTTATGGGTTGCTCGCGGGTTGGGCGTGGGGGTCTCTTGGGGAAGGGAGTCGTGGTCCCTGTGTGGTGCTTTCCCGGCCGGCGGGCAGTCTGCCGGCCGGGCCGCGCTTTTGGTTTTTGTCAGGCGGGACCCCGAACCCACGGATTCAGGGTGAAGTCAGAGGCCGTGACTAGAAGCGCCCTTAATGCGGCGATTAAAAAGAAAGAATTACCGGGCATGGAAATTATGCATAGAATAGCGACGCATAGATGATTATCTCGCAGGCGAGATGGACTTCATCCCGCCCTGCAGCCGTTATAACATCAAAGGAGACAGGCCGATGGCTGAGGCTGTGGCAACCAACCAGACTATCCTGGTGGTCGGTGGTGGAATCTCTGGATTGACGGCGGCCCTGGAAGCGGCCGAGTGCGGTAAGGACGTCATCCTGATCGAAAAGAATCCCTCCCTGGGCGGGCGCATCAGCCAGCTCTACAAGTATTTCCCCAAGCTGTGTCACCCCTCCTGCGGGCTGGAGATCAACCTGCGGCGCATCAAGGGCAACCGCAACGTGCGCGTGATGACCCTCACCGAGGTGGCCGCGGTTTCCGGCGATACCGGCGACTACACCGTCACCCTGCGGCGCAGTCCGCGCTACGTCAACGAGAAGTGCACCGCCTGCGGTGCCTGCGCGGAGGCGGTGGAGGCGGAGTTCCCGGACGAATTCCACTACGGCATGAAGTCCCGCAAGGGCGCCTACCTGCCCTTCAACATGGCCTACCCGCAGCGCTACGTGCTGGACCCGCGCATCCTCGGCAGCGAAGATGCCGACAAGGCCCGGGCCGCCTGTCCCATGGACGCCATCGATCTCGACATGCAGGAGAAGAGCCTGGAGATCAAGGTCGGCGCCATCGTCTGGGCCACCGGCTGGCGGCCCTACGATGCAAACAAGATCCAGCCCTACGGCTACGACCGCTTCCCCAATGTCATCACCAATGTCGAATTCGAGCGCATGCTCGACCCCTTCGGCCCTACCGGGGGCAAGATCCTGCGTCCCTCGGACGGCAAGGAGGCGAAGGACATCGCCTTCATCCAGTGCGCCGGCTCGCGCGACAAGAACCACCTCAAGCACTGTTCGCGCATCTGCTGCATGGCCAGCCTCAAGCAGGCCACCTACGTGCGCGAGCAATACGGCGACGAGGGCCGCTCTTCCATCTATTACATCGACATCCGCGCCATCGACCGCATCGACAACTTCTTCGCCAGGGTGAAGGCGGACGAGACGGTGAGCTTCATCAAGTCCAAGGTGGCCTCCATCACCGAGGACAAGGCCACCGGCAACCCGGTATTGCACGGGGTCGACACCGAGGGCTACCACCGCTACAGCAACCCCCACGAGCTGGTGGTGCTGGCCATCGGCATGGAGCCCAGTGTGGGCGCGGACGCGTTCCCGGTGGAGGTGGTGCTCGACGACAACGGCTTCGTGCAGGCCGACGAGGCCAATGGCGCCATCTTCGCCGCCGGCTGCACGGCCGATGCGCTGGACGTCAACCGCGCGGTGCAGAACGCCACCGCCAGCGCCCTGCGCGCCATCCAGGTGATCAATCGAGTAGCGGCCTCGGAAGCGGTTTCCGGGGCGGAGGGATAAGACATGGCAGACGAAAAGCTTTCCGCTGAAAAGCCAAAAATCGGCGCCTACATCTGCAAGGGCTGCGGCCTGGGCGAGCGCCTCGAGGGCGCGCAGCTGACGATGATCGCCGAGCGCGACGCCAAGGCCCACCTGGTGCGTGAACACGACTTCCTCTGTTCCGAGGAGGGCGTGAAGATGATCCAGGACGACATCGACAACGAGGGCGTCAACCGCGTCGCCATCTGCGCCTGCTCGCGGCGCGCCAAGACCGAGGCCTTCCGCTTCGAGGGCGTGGCGATGTCGCGCGCCAACCTGCGCGAGGGGGTGATCTGGGTGCGCCCGGACACCGACGAGGCGCGCGAGACCACCGAGGAGATGGCCGCCGACTACGTGCGCATGGCGGTCTGGGAGGTCAAGTTCATGACCCCGCCCAAGGGCAACGAGGAGGCCGCCTGCCAGCGCGACATCCTGGTGGTCGGCGGCGGCGTCAGCGGCCTCACCGCGGCCCTGGAGGCGGCCCGGGCCGGTTATCCCGTGACGCTCGTCGAGAAGAGCGGCCAGCTCGGCGGCAAGGCCGGCCAGGCCTGGAAGGCGGTGCCCGACCGCGCCCCCTACCGGGACCCGGTGGACACCGGCGTGGCCGATCTGATCCAGGCCTGTGAGGCCGACGACAACATCACCATTCATCTCAATGCCCGCCTCACCAGGACCGCCGGCGCCCCCGGCCGCTTCGAGGCCGACATCAGCGTCGAGAGCGGCACCACGGTGACCGCCAGGTTCGGCGCCATCGTGCAGGCCTCCGGCTACGAGGACTTCGACGCCAACAAGTTGCCGGGCCTGGGCTACGGCAAGAACCCCGACGTGGTCACCCAGCAGGAGCTGGAGGCGCTGGCCCGTGCCGCCGACGGCGGCCCCATCAAGCGCCCCTCCGACGGCAAGATCGTTTCGAGCGTGGCCTTCATCCAGTGCGCCGGCCAGCGCAGCAACAAGGAGGGCCTGCTGTCCTATTGCTCCGGCCACTGCTGCGCCACCTCCATCAAGCAGGCCATGTACTTCAAGGACCAGAACCCGGACATCGACACCAACATCCTCTACCGCGACCTGCGCACCCCTGGTTCCGGCGGCGAGGACTTCTACCGCAGCGGTCAGGAGAAGGGCGTCACCTTCACCAAGGCCTGTGTGGACGGCGTCGAGGCGACGGGTGACGGCCTCAAGGTCCGCTTCGAAGACCTGATCCTCGATCAGGAAACGGAAGAGCAGGTGGACCTGGTGGTGCTGGCGGTGGGCCAGGTGCCCAACGCCGGGGTCAACATCGATGCCGTGCCGCTGGAGGACGAGGCCGAGGACGAAACGGAACAGGGCGCCGAGGCCAAGCCGAAGGAGGTATTCGTGCCCGTAGAGTCCATCCTCAACCTGGACTACCGCCAGGGCCCGGACCTGCCGCAACTGGTGGATGGCTTCACCGACTCGCACTTCATCTGCTTCCCCTACGAGACGCGCCGCACCGGCATCTACGCCACCGGCCCCGTGCGTCGCCCCATGGACATCATCTCCGCCCGCGAGGACGCCACCGGCGCCGCCCTGAAGGCCATCCAGGCGGTGGCGAACGCCGCCGCCGGGCGCGCCGCGCATCCCCGCTCCGGCGACCTGTCCTTCCCCCACTTCCGCAAGGAGGGCTGTACCCAGTGCAAGCGCTGCACCGTCGAATGCCCCTTCGGCGCCATCAACGAGGAGGACGGCTATCCCCAGTTCAACGAGTCGCGCTGCCGCCGCTGCGGCACCTGCATGGGCGCCTGCCCGGTGCGCGTGATCTCCTTCGAGAACTACTCGGTGGACACCGTCGGCCAGCAGCTCAAGAACATCGACATCCCCGACGAGTTCGACGAGAAGCCGCGCATCCTGGTGCTGGCCTGCGAGAACGACGCCTATCCGGCGCTGGACATGGCCGGCATGAACCACATCGAGTACAGCGCCTTCGCGCGCATCATCCCGGTGCGCTGCCTGGGCTCGGTGAACCTGATCTGGATCACCGACGCCATGAACAGCGGCTACGACGGCGTCATCCTCATGGGCTGCCAGAAGGGCGAGAACTACCAGTGCCACTTCGTGCGCGGCTCCGAGATGGCCCATCAGCGCATGAGCAAGGTGGACGACACCCTGCAGAGCCTGTCACTGGAGCCCGAGCGCGTGGCCACCTACGAGGTCGCCATCACCGACATCGAGCGCGCCCCGCAGCTGATCAACGAGATGGCCGAGACCATCGAGCGCATCGGCATGAGCCCATTCAAATTCTAGGAGAGAGGCAATGAGTGACATGAGCAACGCCGTTGTCGAGAAGTACCACAACGACTTCCTCAAGGAGGTCGAGGCCCACGTCGAGGAAGGCGAATGGGTGAAGATGTGCATGCAGTGCGGGGTCTGCGCCGGCTCCTGCCCGCTGGGGCCGCACTGGGCGCACCCGCCGCAGGAGATCTTCATGATGATCCGCGCCGGCAAGCGCGAGGAGGTGCTCAGCTCCGACGCCATGTGGATGTGCACCTCCTGCTACAACTGCATCGTGCGCTGCCCGCGCGGCCTGCCCATCACCCACATCATGCACGGCCTGGCGCACTACGCGCACCGCCTCGGCCTGGCGCCGGAAAAGCAGCCCACGCGCGTATTCGCCAAGCTGTTCTGGGACAACATCACCAAGACCGGCCGCGCCAACGAATTGAAGATGGGCCTCTCGCTGTACTTCAAGGACGGCTTCGGCAACGGCATCAAGGAGGCAATGAAAAACAAGGCCCTGGGCCAGGCGATGATGAAGACCAAGCGCCTCAACCCGATGGAGATCCTCGGCGGCCACGGCGTCAAGGACAAGAGCGGCCTGCACGCCATGCTCGCCAAGGCACGCGAGATCGAAGACGCCAAGTTAGAGCAAGGGAAATAAGGAGAGACTGAATCATGGCCAAAAAAGAATATTCCTTCTATCCCGGTTGCTCCTCGCAGAAGGGCGCCTCCGCCTCCAACCTGCAGGTCTCGGTGGACGCCATGTGCGACGCCCTGGACATCCAGCTCAACGAGATTCCCGACTGGAACTGCTGCTCCGCCTCCATCGGCTACGGCGAGGGCGGCGAACTGCCGCGCATCGCACTCAGCGCGCGCAACCTGGCCCTCTCCGAACAGCACAACCCGGGCCAGGACCTGGTCGCCACCTGCGCCGCCTGCTGGCTGGCCACCCGTGAGGCCAGTGAACGCCTGAGCGGCAGCGATCAGCTGATGGCCGAGACCAACCAGGCCCTGGCCGCTGCCGGCCTCAATCTCGAACCGGCCAAGCCGCAGCGCGTGCGCCACATGGTCGAGGTGCTGATCGAGGACTTCGGTTTCGAGGCCCTCGGCGAAAAGGTGCAGAAGCCCCTGGAGGGCATCAAGATCGCCAGCTACATCGGCTGCCAGACCAACCGCCCCTTCGGCATCGACGGCGAATCCTTCGAGAACCCGGTGTACCTCGACAAGCTGGTGGACACCCTCGGCGGCGACGCCATCCCCGACTACGAGAAGAAGGTGCAATGCTGCGGCGGCGCGCTGATGTTCTCCGAACCGGAAAAGAGCCAGGAGCTGGTCAAGGGCATCCTCGAGGCGGCCCACGACAACGGCGCCGACATGATCGTCACCCCCTGCCCGCTGTGCCAGATGAACACCGAGGTCTACCAGGACCAGATCAACGCCACCCACGGCACCAGCTTCAACATGCCGGTGGTCTACTACAGCCAGCTGATGAGCGTCGCCTACGGCAAGAGCGCCAGCGAGGCCGGCCTGGACGGGCAGATCATCAAGGCGAAAAAGCTGGAGGACATCGCCGGCAAGTGACGACCGCTTTCAGGGAGACGAAAAAGGCGCTGCTTCGGTGGCGCCTTTTTTGTGGATGGCTTTTTCGGGATGGGCTTTTCAACGCAAAGGCGCAAAGACGCAAAGGGCGCAAAGGTTTTTTGATCAAGAGGAACCGCCTTTCGTCATTCCGGCGAAGGCCGGAATCCAGGAGGCTTGGGCGAGAGGCCGGATTCCGGGTCTCCGTTTCGCAGCGCCCTGGAAGACGTGTCTTTTCATTCCCTCTTTTCTTTGCGCCCTTTGCGCCTTTGCGTTGAAACAGCGCCATCAAAAATATCCGCCAGCCCATGCTATGATCACCCGCCGATCCCCACACCTCAGTCCTCCGTGAGATTACTCTACAGCGCCATCCTCTATACCCTATTGCCCGTGGTGCTTGCGCGCCTGGCCTGGCGCGGCCTGCGCAACCGCGATTACTGGCGGCGCTGGGGCGAGCGCTTCGGATTCTTTGCCACCCCCGAGCTGCACGACCCCATCTGGGTGCACGCCGTGTCCGTGGGCGAAACCCAGGCCGCCGCGCCGCTGATCCGTGAATTGCTGCAGCGCTATCCCCGGCGCTCGCTGGTCGTCACCACCACCACCCCCACCGGCTCCGCGCGGGTGCAGGCGCTGTTCGGCGATCAGTTCATCGGTCAGCCCGGCGGGCGCGTGTTCCACGTCTATTTTCCCTACGACCTGCCCGGCGCCGTGCGACGATTTCTCGGCAAGACCCGCCCCCGCCTGGCGCTGGTGATGGAGACCGAGCTGTGGCCCAACCTGTTCCGTCAGTGCGCGCGGCGGAAGATCCCGGTGCTGATCGCCAAT
>Ga0256839_1003956_pt1 | contig 14836 bp, 8 predicted proteins | sample 354166metaG_FD_185968 | JGI IMG/M metagenome (GOLD analysis project Ga0256839, IMG submission 185968) | Hydrothermal vent microbial communities from Mid Atlantic Ridge, Atlantic Ocean - 354-166 | ecosystem: Environmental > Aquatic > Marine > Hydrothermal vents | place: Atlantic Ocean: Mid... | reverse complement strand
GCTGGCCGCAGGAGGGGCGTGTCCTAGTCCCCTGGCTCCTGGTGATCCAATTTTTCCTCTACCTCCGTGGCGCCGAACACTCCTCCCCCGCAGCGTTTCGGCGCTGGCTCGACAGCCTGGCCGCCGAGGAGCGTGCCTTGGCTGACCTTGTGGAACGCGCGCCCGATCCCATTTTGAGTGAGCACATGGGTGTCCTGGCCCAAGCCCGCCGGCCCATTTGGCTCCACAGCTTCGTCTACACCCAGTTGGAGCAACAGGGGGCCTTCGATCCCACTGAGCTGTTGGAGATGATCGGGCAAGGTGGGTTCTCGTTGGTCATCGAAGACAAAGGGGCCAAGCGAAGGAAGGATGTAGGCCGCTGGAGCCAACGGGTGCTCAACGCCATAGAGGCGGCCTACGCGCCGGCGGAGCAGGCCGGCCGTTGGCTGATCTTGCGGCCGGCGCCGCTCGGCCGGTCGGCCGACGCGCCCATCGGCTCCGCCATTCGCCTGCAGCGCTGGGACGTGGCCGTCAACGGGGTCATGGCACCGCCCGGCCCCGTGGTCATTCGCCCCGGAGATCGGCTGGAGGTTCACCTGTTGTGGCAGGCCGTGGACAAGCCGAGGGAGAAGCTGACGGCCTTCGTCCACCTGAAGGACTGGCGGGAAGAAGGCGTGACCCAACATGACGCCCTGCCCCGTGAGGGGACTGTGCCCACCACCAAGTGGCGCCCCGGCGACCTGGTGCGCGATGTCCACCCGCTGCGGGTGCCCGCCGACGTGGCCCCGGGCGCCTACGTCCTCGATGTCGGGCTCTACGCGCTGGGAGCGTCGGGCGAGGTGCAACCGGCCGGCCCGCCTGTTCGCCTGGAGGGGTTGAAAGTGCCCCTGGACTTTCCCCCGCCCCCCTCAACCACGCCCCTGGCACGGGTGGGCAACGCCCTTGTGCTGGTGAGCGTGACCGCGCCACCACGGCTCCGTCCCGGCCAGGAGGTGAACGTTGAAACCGTCTGGCGCGCTGACGACCTCCCGGCCGGGGATTGGACGGCCTTTCTCCACCTCGTTGGCCCCTGTGCCGACGAGGCGTGTCGGCTCCCGCCGCTGGCCCAGGACGACCATCGCCCCCTGGACGGGCGGTATCCCACGTCGGTCTGGTCTCCGGGCGAATACGTGCCCGTGCGCTTCCGTCTCACCCTGCCGGCCGACTTGCCGGCCGGCGCCTACCGGCTGCGGCTGGGGTGGTACCCAACCGGCGGCGGCCCCCGGCTGCCCGTCTCCGACACAACCCTTCCGGCCGTGGACGATGCCCTGGACGTGATGCGCTTCACCGTGGAGCCATGAACACGCTCTCTATTCGCCTCGCGTGGCCTCCTCTATGATCTGGGCGAACACCTCGAAGGGTTGGGCACCTACCAGGCGGCGTCCGTTCACGAAGAAGGTGGGCGTGCCGTTGACGCCCAAGCGCGTCCCTTCGGCCAACCCCAGCTCCACCCGGTCGTTGAAACGGTTCTCCTCGACACACGTTCGGAGCTCGTCCCCGTTCAAACCCTGCTCCTCGGCGAAGTTCACCAGCACGTCCACCACGTCCTCGCGGCCGGCCCACTCCTCCTGGCGCCCGAAGAGCACGTCGTGCATGCGCCAATACGCCTCGGGGCCCGCTTGGTCGGCCGCACAGTAGGCCGCCTGGGCGGCCGGCCTGGCCTGGGGATGAATGTTGTCGATGGGGAAGTCCACCAAGACCAGCCGAACGGTGCCATCTTCAATGTATGGAGTCAAGGCCGGCAATGTCTCGTCGAAGAAGCGCTTGCAGAACGGGCACTGATAATCGCTGAACTCCACGATGACGACCGGCGCGTCCGGGCTTCCCTTGGTGGGAAATTGGGCGATCACCTGGGGATCGAGAGTGTACACGTACTCCTGGGTGAAGCCTGTATCGGCCAGGGGCTCGTCGGCCGCCACCCACGAGGTGACGATGCCGTCCACGCCCGAGATGCGGCGCTCCAGCCCGCTCTCCACCTGGCGTTGAACCACCACATACTGCTGCCCCTGGAGCATCGCGTAGGCGATCCAGCGCCCGTCAGGGCTCCAGACGGGGAAGAAGCTGGGCGCCTGGGGATCGTCCGTGAGGGGACGGACATCGGAGCCGTCAGCTCCCATGACGTAGAGCTCCAAATCCTCGCCCGGCCGGGCGCGGTCGGAGTAGAAGGCGATCCGGGTGCCGTCGGGCGAATACGTGGGATTCGCCTCCACGCCAGCCCGGCGGGTGAGCTCCTGCACCTCGCCGCTCTCCACGTCCACCACCATGATGGCCTGTTCGGTTTGCGTCTCGCTGACGAAGACAATCTTGGAGCCGTCTGGGCTCCACCCGCCCAGCCGTTCGTCCGACTCGGGAAGCTGGACGAGCGGGCGCACGTTGGAGCCGTCGGCGTCCATGACAAAGAGGTCAAAGGTGCCGTTGATGTTGCTCAGAAACGCCAGCTTGCTGCCGTCCGGCGACCAGACAGGCTGCAGTTCAAACTCGGGCGACTCGGTCAGGCGGTCTGTTTCTCCGCTCTCGATCTCCGTTACCACCAGGTCGAGGCTGTTCTCCACCTGAACGGTGTAGGCCACCCGCGTGCCGTCGGGCGAGAGGGAGGGAAAGACCGACTCCCGCTCGCCGTCCGAGACCAACCGCAGGCCACTGCCGTCGGCGTTCATGACGAAAACTTGCACCGAAGGCCCGTAGGGCCCCATGAACGCCATCCGCCCGGCGGGCATCTCCTCTCCCGTCGAGCCGGACACGGGCGTTGGGGGCGTCTGATCCACGGCCACTGAAGGCGTCGCACGGCCTCCGGCATCCTGCTCGCCCGCCGGCCCGGGGCGAGCACAGGCCACCAGCGCGAACAACAACACGATACTCCCTATCCACCGCAACTGTTGCCCCATGTGACGGTCTCCTCTGCTTGTATGTGGGTCCACTCAAGCTACCGGCATGTGGCTGTGCCGGGAATTGCGCGTAAGGATAGTACGGGAAATCCTCACCTTTGCCAAACAGAGCTCTTCGTTCCACGGCCACCAGCCTAACACGTGCGCCGGGCAGGCGGCGAAGTTCGGCCCTGGCGTGAAACGTGGTATAATGGGCCCGAAGCTCGCGCCATCCCGATCCAGCTCCACGGCGGTGAAGGCGCGATGGGGAGTGAGAGCGGCATGGAATACGAAGCCATTATCGGCCTCGAAGTTCACGTCCAACTTCTGACGCGCTCCAAAATGTTCTGTGGGTGTGACGCCAACTACCAGGACGCGCCCCCCAACACCCACGTCTGTCCGGTCTGCTTGGGCCTGCCGGGCGCCCTGCCCGTGATCAACAGGCGGGCCGTCGAGTACACGATCATGACGGGGTTGGCCCTCAACTGCCAGATCGCCCAAGTCACCAAGTGGGACCGCAAGAACTACCACTACCCCGACCTGCCCAAGGACTACCAGATTTCCCAATACGACCTTCCCCTCACCGCCAACGGATACCTGACCATCGACGTGGACGGCCGGCCCAAGCGCATCGGCATTCGCCGCGTTCACCTGGAGGAGGACACCGGGCGCCTCTACCACGTGGACGGTCGGGCATTGGTGGACTACAACCGGAGCGGCGTGCCCCTCATCGAGATCGTCAGCGAGCCGGACATCCGCTCGCCCGAGGAAGCCCGCCTTTACCTGCAGAAATTGCGCACCATCGTGCGCTACTTGGGCGTCTCCAGCGGCGACATGGAGGCCGGTGCCCTGCGCGTGGACGCCAACGTGAGCGTGCGCCCCGTGGGACAGGAGACCTTCGGCACCCAAGTGGAAGTGAAGAACATGAACTCCTTCCGCAGCGTCAAACTGGCCCTGGAGTACGAGATCGAGCGCCAGATTGGGGTCCTGAAGGCCGGCGGCACTGTGGTGCGCGAGACGCGCGGCTGGGTCGAGAGCGAGGGGCGTACTGTTTCCCAGCGCTCCAAGGAAGAAGCCCACGATTACCGCTACTTCCCCGAGCCGGACTTGCCCCCCTTGGAGATCGCTCCCGCCTGGGTAGAGGCCCTGCGGAAAGCGCTTCCCGAGCTCCCCGACGAGAAGGCAGTCCGGTACCGGCGCGAGTACGGCCTCTCCTCTTACGACGCCGGCCTGATCGTGGCCGACCGCCACGTGGCCGAGTGGTACGAACAAGCAGTGGCCTTGGGCGCCCAAGCTCGGCCGGCCGTGCCGCCCAAGACCTTGGCCAACTGGTTGACAGGCGAAATCTTTCGCCTCATGCACGAGCGCGACCAGGACATCGAGAGCTTGAACCTATCGCCGGCGGCTCTCGTCGAGCTGTTGGGCCTGGTGGCCGACGGCACCATCAACAACAACGTGGCCAAGAGCGTGTTGCGTGATGTGATCGAGAGCGGCACGCCGCCCGCGCAGATCGTGGAGGAGCGCGGCCTGCGCCAGATCAGCGACGAGGCCCAGCTCGCCCACATCGTGGCCCGCGTGCTCGACCAACACCCCGACGAGGTCCAAGCCTACCTGAACGGCCGCGAACAAGTGGCCAAGTGGCTCATGGGCCAAGTCATGCGGGCCACCAGGGGCAAGGCCAACCCGAAAGTGGTGATGAGCCTGCTCACCCAACAGTTGGAAGCACGTCGCTCGTCACAGGAATAGACCCTCACACCCGCACACCATGCGCGGTCCAACCAAACACCTCAACGGAGAGGGAACATGACGGCCGACACGACGCCACAGCGTGTAGTCTCTCCCCCTACCCTGTGGGAAATCGCCTCGCACTTCTACGCCGACACCGTCGCCGACATGGCCATCCACCCCGGCGTGCGCGACCAACTCCACGAACCCCAGCGCGTCCTGAACGTCTCCTTTCCGGTGAAGATGGACGACGGCTCCGTGCGCATGATGCGGGGATACCGCGTCCACCACAACATCGTCCGCGGGCCGGCCAAGGGGGGCATTCGCTACACGCCGGGGCTCACGCTGGAGGATGTCCAGGGCCTTGCCATGCTCATGACGTGGAAGACGGCCGTGATGGGCCTTCCCTTCGGCGGGGCCAAGGGAGGCGTGGCCTGCGATCCCCATCACCTGTCGCAGGACGAGCTGGAGCGCATCACCAGGCGGTATACCCTCGAAATCATCCCCCTGCTGGGCCCCGAACGTGACATCCCCGCCCCTGATTTGGGGACCGACGAACAGGTTATGGCCTGGATCATGGACACGTATTCCCTCATCAAGGGGTACTCCGTGCCGGCAGTGGTGACCGGCAAGCCCGTGGCCGTAGGGGGGTCCCGAGGGCGGAGGCGGGCCACCGGACGGGGCGTGGTCTTCGTGCTGCGGGCCTTGGCCGAGCGCGTGGGGCTGGACTTGCGCGGCGCGCGGGCGGCCATTCACGGCTTTGGCAAGGTGGGCTCCACCGTGGCCTACATGTGTTACCACGTGTTGGGCGCCCACGTGGTGGCCGTCTGCGACTCCCGAGGCGGCACGTACAACCCCGAAGGGCTCGACATCCTCGAGCTCCTGCGGTACAAGGCGGAAACCGGCCGCGTGGCCGGCTTTCCCGGCGGCGAGCCCATCGCCCCCGATGAGGTGCTCACCGTGGCATGTGATGTCCTCATCCCGGCCTCCGTCGAGCGGGTCATCACAGCCCACAACGCCGAGCGGGTCCAAGCTCGCGTGATCGTGGAGGCCGCCAACGCGGCGGTGACGCCCGAGGCCGACCGGTTCCTCTGGGAACGGGGCGTGACCATCGTGCCCGACGTGTTGGCCAACGCCGGGGGCGTGACCGTCTCCTACTTCGAGTGGGTTCAAGACCTGCAGAGCTTCTTCTGGAGCGAGGAGGAGGTCACCCAGCAACTCCGAACGGCCATGGGACGGGCCTTCGAGCGCATCTTCTCGCTGGCCTCCGAGGCCAACATCTCCCTGCGCAAGGCCGCGTATCGGCTGGCCATCGACCGAGTGGCGACGGCGTATGAACTGCGGGGCTTTTACCCGTGAAGGAGGCAAACTGATGAGCGCATCCTCCCAGACCTTTCGACCCGACGCGGACAACACCATCGTGCGCGCCATGGCCCGCCACGTCGTGGGCGCCTTTGCCGTGGGCCCCAACCCTTACGATGTCGCCGTGGAGCAGTTCGAGAGCGCTCTGCCCCACGTGAAGCTCAAACGCGGGCTCATCGACTACCTGAGACGTGCCAACCGGGCCCTGCTGATCAGCTTCCCCGTCATCATGGACGACGGCCGCGTGGAAGTCTTCGAGGGCTACCGGGTTCACCACTACACCACGCTGGGGGCCACCCACGGCGGCCTGCGCTACCATCCGGGCGTCAGCTTGGACGAGATGAAAGCTCTGGCCATGTGGAACACTTGGAAGGCGGCCGTGGTCAACATCCCCTTTGGCGGGGCCGCCGGCGGCGTGACCGTGAACCCCCTGAGCTTGAGCCGTCGCGAACTCGAGCGGCTCACCAGGCGCTACGTGACCGAAATTTCCCCCCTCCTGGGCCCCGAGGTGGACGTGTTGGGCCCGGACCTGAACACCGACGAGCAGATCATGGCGTGGGTCATGGACACGGTCTCCATGGCCCAAGGACACTCGGTCAACGCCGTGGCCACGGGCAAGCCCGAGCCGCTGGGCGGCACGGCCGGCCGCATCGGCTCCATCGGCTTGGGCATCGCCTTCGTGGTCGAGGAGCTCTTCCGCCGCTTGGGGCGCCCCCTGGAAGGGGCTTCCGTGGCCGTCCAAGGGTTCGGCCGGGTGGGCTCTCACGTGGCCTTCCACCTGACACGCCGGGGTGCCCACGTCGTGGCCATCACCGATTTGGGCGGGGGCATCTACCGGCCCGACGGCCTGCCCGTGGAAGAGGTCATCCGGCACGCGGCCCAGACCAAAACAGTGGCCGGCTTCCCCCACACCGAACCCATCACCGACGGCGACCTGCTGGCCATGCCCGTGGACGTGCTGGTGCTGGCCGCTCTGGGCAACCAGATCCGCGCCGACAACGCCAACCGCGTGCGGGCCCGTGTCATCGTCGAGGGAGGGCCCGGCGTCGTCACCCCCCGTGCCGACCGCATCTTGGCCGAGACGCGCCCCGAGTGCGTGGTCCTGCCCGACATTCTGGCAGCGGCCGGCGGCATGGTGGTGAGCTACTTCGAGTGGGTTCAGGACCTGCAGAGCTTCTTCTGGACGGAAGGCGAAGTGGAGGCACGCTTGCGGGACATCATGATCGGCGCCTTCGACCACGTCTGGACGCTGGCCGAGGAGAAGGGCATCTCCCTGCGCACGGCCGCCTACGTCGTGGCCATCTCCCGCGTGGCCGAGGCCACTCTGGTGCGGGGTATCTGGCCTTAACGCCCGCCCCGCTAGACGGGCTCCCCCTGAAGGGCAAAGCGAGCAGCGGCCTGCACGAAGGCCCCGAAGAGGCGATCATGGGGGGAGGTGAGCAGTTCGGGATGCCACTGGACGCCTAGGACAAAACCTCTGCCTTCTCCTTCCACGCCCTCGACAACGCCATCGGGCGATTGGGCCACCGCACACAGCCCTTCGCCAAGCTGCTCGACGGCTTGGTGGTGAAAGGTGTTCACTTCCAACCGGGTCGCGCCCAACACGCGGGCCAACAGGCTCGAGGGCGCGATGTCCACCGGGTGGCGCACCGAGGGATCATCGTCGGGCGTCGAGTGAATTAAGGCGCCGGGCACTTCGCTCTCGATGTCCTGGACGAGCGTGCCGCCCAAGGCCACGTTGAGCACCTGCACGCCTCGACAAATGGCCAACACCGGCATTCCCCGCTCCAAGGCCGCGCGCGCCAAGGCCACCTCCAGGGCGTCGCGCTCCGGGTCCACGCCGTAGACGGAGGGATGGCGAGGAGCCTCGGTGTATCGCTTGGGGTGGACATCCCCGCCGCCTGAAAGAAGCAGACCGTCGATCCGGTCGAGAAAGGTGTGGGCAGCCGCGGAGAGGTTGGGCAGGAGGAATGGCACGCCGCCGGCGCGCCACACGGCCTCGGCGTAGGCCGTGGGCACGGCGTAGTGGGGCCACCGCCGGCGCCCCCGGCGAGGCCACGTCTTCACCGTGATGCCAATGGCGGGAGAACGTTCCATTTTCGCGCTCCTGCGCTCATGTTGCTCACATCCGTTGAGACAGAGCGAAGGGCGGGCACAGGTGGCCCGCCCTTGTCCGTCGGGTGCCCGGCTTACCCGTAGAACGCCTGGATGCCGGTCAGGTGGCGGCCCAGGATGAGCTGTTGGATCTGGCTGGTGCCCTCGTAGAGGCTGGCCACGCGCGCATCCCGCCAGAGGCGCTCGGGCGGGTACTCGTTGGAATACCCGTAGCCGCCGTGAATTTGAATGGCCAAATCAGCGGCCCGCTTGGCCACCTCGCTGGCGTAATACTTGGCCAGAGCCACGGGGATGGTGCTGCGCTCCCCCTTGTTCTTGACGTGGCCGGCGCGGTAGACGAGCAACCGGGCCGCCTCAGTCTCCACGTACATGTTGGCCAGCATCTCCTGGACGAGCTGGAAGCCGGCAATGGGCCGCCCGAAGGCCTCGCGCTGCTTGGCGTACTCGACGCTGCAGTCCAGGGCGTACTGGGCAATGCCCACGCAGCCGCTGGCCACGCCGTATCGCCCGTTGTCGAGGGCACTCATGGCCACGTAGAAGCCCTGGCCCACCTCGCCCAGTCGCGCCGAGTCGGGCACGCGCACGTTGTCGAGGAAGAGCTCGCCCGTGTCGCTGGCGCGCAGGCCCAGCTTGCCCTTGATCTTGCGGGCGTGGAACCCGGGCGTGTTCGTCTCCACGATGAAGGCCACCATTCCCCTGTGTCGGCTCCCCGGCTCGGTCTGGGCGAAGATGATGGCCACGTCGGCCCACGTGCCGTTGCTGATCCAAGTCTTCTGGCCGTTGAGCACCCACTCGTCCCCCTCGCGGACCGCGCGCGTCTGGATGTTGCTCGCGTCCGAGCCGGCCCCGGGCTCGGTCAGGCCGAAGCACCCGATCCACTCGCCACTGCACAGCTTGGGGAGATAGGTGCGCTTCTGTTCCTCCGTGCCCCACTTCAGGATCGTCAGTTCCACCAGCGACATCTGCACCGAGAGGGTCGTGCGCACCGACGAGTCCGCGTAGCCGATCTCCTCGAAGACGATGGCTTCGCTAATGTAGTCGAGGCCGGCGCCGCCGTACTCCTGGGGAATGGGCACGCCGAGGAAGCCCATCTCGCCGAGCTCGTACAGGAGTTCGCGGGGAAAGGACTCCTGAACGTCCCACTCGCGGGCGTAGGGCAGAATCTTCTCGCGCGCGAACTGGCGCACGGCATCACGGATCAGACGCTGCTCTTCGGTGAGGTCGAAGTCCATGGCTCCACTCCTTTGTCCTCTTCTTCGGTTGTCCCGGCCGCTTCGGGAGTGCGAACTCGCTTGCCGCCCGAGGTCTTTGCCCTATTGTAACCCAGGTGGGCGCGTTTGTTCAAATTGGCACAGAAGAGGGAAGCGCATCGCGCGAGGTGTGCTGTGAGCGAGGAAGGTGTGGGAAAAAGAGAAACGCCGGCCGGTTGCCCATCCCCCCAAACAGCCGGCCGGCGCCCCGCGATAAGGAGAGGGAATGATGTGAGCGATGTTGCATCTTTAATGTACCACAGCGAGGTGGTACGTTCAATAGCAAAGGGGGCTTCTCTTCAGGGGACATTCGTCCTAGGCCGCGAGTGCCGTTGTTGAAATTGGAGGACTATCGCCCTGTAAGGTGCTCGTACACCTCGGCGATCACCCGCGCGGCCCGGCGCCACGAGAAGCGAGCCACCACGCGCTGCCGCAGGGCGTGCCCCAACACCGGCCACTCGTGGGGGGCGTCGAGGAGGTCCCACAGGGCACGGGCCAAGGCGTCGGCCGTGGGGCGCGGGGCGTAGACCCCCCACTCGCCCAAGTACTCGCGGCTGACTGGGGTGTCGAACACCACGGTGGGGAGGGCGGTGGCCATGTAGTTGAGGAGCTTGCCGCTCCCCTCGGTGGCGCTAAGCTTGGGTGCCACGGCCACGTCACCGAGCCGCAGGAAGTGAGGCGCCTGCTCGTAGGGCAGCCGGCCGGTGAAGGTCACCCACGGCTCCAGCCCCATGTTCCGGGCCACGGCCCTGTAGTAGTTCTCGCCAGGATAGCCCATGATCAGGAAGTGGACATCTTGGCGGCGCTCGATGATCTGTCGGGCGGCCTCGAGGAGCAGCCCGGTGCCCTGGTACTCGGCCAACAAGCCCAAGTAGACCACCACCACGCGGCCTTCGGGAATGCCCAGCTCCTGCCGCGTGACCCGCAGGGCCGGCTCGTCGTCAGGCCGGCGCGGGCGGAATCGGTCGGCGTTGACGCCGTCGGGCACGGGTTGGATGCGGGACGCGGGCACGCCAAATTCGCGCACCAGCAGGTCGGCCGCGTGGCGAGAGCTCGTGAGAATGACGTGGGGGCGGTGGTCGATCCAACGCTCCAGGCGCCACAGGGGGCGAAAGAGGGGGCTCTCCGGCCTGAGGAAGCCATGATCGCACATCTCGCTCGTCAGGCTGCCCTGGAAGTCGAAGATCAGGGGCACCCGCCGGAGGCGGCTGAGCACGTAGCCGATCAGGGCTCCCTCGTGCAGGTGAGCGTGAATGAGATCGGGCGGGTGGGCTACGATCTCGTGCAGGGCGACGAGGCTCAGCATGGCGTCGAGGTAGATCTTGTGGCGGGAGGAGCCCACCACCACCCGGTAGTTGAAGGGCACGCCGGGGCTGCGGCGCACGGTCAGGCCGCCCACGTCGCGCCCGTTGGGATAGGCCAGGATGCGAAGGGCGTGGCCCAAATCGCGCAGGGCGACGGCCTCCTCGTAGATGCGCACGTGACAGCCGTAGTCGGCGAAGAACATGGTAGGGGCCACCATCAGCACCCGGCGCGGGGTCACCGGGGGCACGGTTTCCGCCTCCTGTGTGTGCATCTGAGGCCGCGGCTTCACGGCGTCACTCGGCGGATGTGGAGGCATGGGGTTCTTTTCCTCGGCAGGACGAGCGTGGCCGAGCCGGTTTCCCCGAAAGCCACACCTGGGGCACACCTTCTCTCGGCCACACGGATAAAGTGGCGTGTGACGTGCGGCCACACATCACACGCCGCCATTATATGCAGGCATGGGGAAGCCGCAAGCGCGTGGAGCGCGGCTATTCGGGCGAGGCGGCCGGGAGGGAGTCAGGCACCGGCTGCTTAGGAGGCGTGGGGGTCCGGCGGGCCCGCGGCCGGCGGGCCTTGGCCTTGGGCGGCGTCTCGTCCCGCAGGGCCACGGGCAGGACCTCGTCCATGCGGCTTACGAAGACGAAGCGGAGCTGCCGGCGCACGTGGGAGGGCACGTCCACCAGGTCCTTCTTGTTCTTGGCCGGCACGATGAACGTCTTGAGGCCGGCGCGGTGGGCGGCCAGCGCCTTCTCCTTCAGCCCCCCGATCTGGAGCACGCGGCCCCGCAGGGTGATCTCGCCCGTCATGACCACATCGCGGGCCACCCGCCGGCCCGTCAGCGCTGAGATGAGGGCCGTGGCGATGGTGATGCCGGCGCTGGGGCCGTCTTTGGGGATTGCCCCTTCGGGCACGTGAATGTGGATGTCGATTCTGTCGAAGTCCTCCACCTTGATGCCCAGCTCCTTGGCGTGGGATCGGGCGTAGGTGAGAGCGGCCTGGGCGCTTTCCTGCATAACGTCGCCGAGCTGGCCGGTGAGCAGCAGGCTTCCCTTGCCCTCCATGATGCTCACCTCGATGCTCATGATGTCACCGCCGTACTCGGTGACGGCCACGCCCGTGGCCACGCCCACCTCGTCCTCCTCCTCGGCCATGCCAAAGGTGTACTTGGGCGGGCCGAGGAACTTGGCCAAGGTGTTCACGGTAATCAGTCGCGGCGCCCGCCGTCCCTCGGCAATACGGCGGGCCACCTTGCGGCACACGGTGGCGATGGCCCGCTCCAAGTTGCGCACGCCGGCCTCGCTGGTGTACTCGCGGATGATGTGGCGCAGAGCCTGCTCGCTGAACCGCAAGGAGCCCTTCTCCAGGCCGTGGGCCTCGATCTGGCGGGGGACGAGGAACCGCCGGGCAATGGCCAGCTTCTCCTCCTCCGTGTACCCCGGGAACTCGATGACTTCCATGCGGTCCAACAGGGCCGGCGGGATGGTGTAGAGCACGTTGGCCGTGGTGATGAAGAAGACTTGGCTGAGGTCGTAGGGCACGTCCAAGTAGTGGTCCACGAAAGCCTTGTTCTGCTCGGGGTCGAGCACTTCCAGGAGGGCCGCGGCCGGGTCCCCCCGGAAGTCGAAGCCCAGCTTATCGACCTCGTCCAGCATGAAGACGGGGTTGCTCACCCCGGCGTTGCGCATTCCCTGGACAATGCGGCCCGGCATGGCGCCGACGTAGGTGCGCCGGTGTCCCCGGATTTCGGCCTCGTCGTGGACGCCGCCCAAGCTAATACGCACGAACGTGCGGCCCAGCGCTTGGGCAATGCTGCGCCCAAGGCTCGTCTTGCCCGTGCCCGGCGGGCCCACGAAGCAGAGAATGGGGCTCTGCATCTTGTCGCGCGCCAGTTGGCGCACGGCCAAGTATTCCAGCACCCGCTCCTTGGCCTTCTCGAGCCCGTAGTGATGGGCGTCGAGTACCCGCGCGGCCTCGGCCAAGTTGATGGGCTCTTCGTCGGCACGCCCCCAAGGGAGAGTGAGGAGCCAGTCCAAGTAGGTGCGAATGACGCCCACCTCCGGGGCGGCCGGCGGCATGGCCTGGAGCCGGGCCAACTCCTTGAGCGCCTTCTGCCGCACGTTGTCGGGCATGGTGCTCTGCTCGATGCGCTCCTGGAGCTCGGCGATCTCCGCCATGATGGGGTCGCTTTCGGCCAGCTCCTGCTGAATGGCCCGCAGTTGCTCCCGGAGGAAGTATTCCCGCTGGCTGCGGTCCACCTCCTCCTGAACTTGGTTGTGGATGCGCTCCTCCAGCTCCAGGAGCTCCAACTCGTTGCCCAACATGATGCTCAGCTTGCGGAGCCTGGCCAGCGGGTCGAAGGTCTCGAGAAGCTCCTGGCGCTTCTCGAGCGGGAACTCCATGATGGAGACGATCAGGTCGGCCAGCCAGCCGGGTTCGTCGGCGTTGAGGGCGGCGATGTAGGCGTCCTCGGGCAGGGAGCGGCTGAGCTGGACACACTGCTCAAAGAGCGTGAGCACGGCCCGCATCAGGGCTTCGCCCGTCTTGGTGACTTCCACCTGCTCGGGCACGCTTTCGACGCGGGCACCCAGGTAGGGGTGTTCCTGTGTGAACTCCAAGATGCGCACCCGCCGGCGGCCTTGGACTAACAGGTTCATCGTGCCGTCGGGCATGCGCAGGGTGCGGCCGATCACCACGTCGGTGCCCACGGTGAAGAGGTCGTCGGGAGTGGGATGCTCGACGTGGAGATCGCGCTGGGCCACGGCAATCAGGGGCACGTCATGTTCGAGGGCCACTTCCACGGCCTTCAAGCTGCGGTCACGGCCGACCACCAGGGGAGCGATCATGCGGGGAAAGATCACCACTTCCCGCAGCGGGATCACCACGCCTTCGTACGTTGCCGGTTTCTCGTCGGAGTCGTCCTCAACCAGTCCGTCGAACGCGAAGAAATCGTCAAACTCGGTCATTTCGCCAGCTCTCGTCCTCCGTACAGGGAAGGCGATTCACGTGGGTGAACCGCCCGGGCGCTCTTCGGAGATGAAATTTTCGCCCGTAATGATAGCATATTTGGACGAAGGCTCCAACAGAAAGCCATCAGCGGCCTGTGGCCTCACCGGCGAAGTCGCCGGCGCGGGCGGCCGCGAGGGCTACGGCACGGCGCGCCTCGGCCGCCACGAAGAGGGAACCGGCCACCACCACGGCCCCGTCGGGACCGGCCAGCGCCAGGGCACGGTGGAGGGCCCGGTCCACGGCCGGCTCCACCTCGACGACGGGCGCGAAGGGGGCGTCGAAATGGGCGAGGCGGGCGGCCAAGGCGTCGGCCGGCATGGCGCGCGGGTGGCGCGCTTGGGTGACGATGACGCCGGCGGCCAGCGGCAAGAGGGGCGAGAAGACTGCCTCGGGCGCCTTGTCCCGCATCAGGCCCACCACAAGCCACAGCCGATCCCACGCCACGAGGCCGTGCCGCACCAAGGCCAGGAGCGTATCGCGCAGGGCGCGGGCCGAGGCATCGTTGTGGGCCCCGTCCACGACGACGAAGGGGTGACGGCTCATCACCTCGACGCGGGCCGGCCAGACCACGTGGGCCAAGCCACGGCGCAAGGCGTGCTCACTCCAAATGACGCCCTGCTCCCACACCTCGTGGAGCGCGGCCACAGCCGTTGTGGCGTTGATGAGCTGGTGGTCGCCCAACAGGGGCAGCATGAGCCCGACAAGCCGGGTGCCGAAGCGATATGTGCCACACGCTGTCCCCCACAGGGCAACGCCATCCTCGGCAGGCCCACATGGCCGAAAGGTCACGTCGAAGGTTTGTCCCTCCAAGGCGATGGCCGTGCGCTCCCACCTCCACGTGTGGCCCACCAGCGTGAGCGGGGCATCTCGGCGAGCCGCCACGTCGGCCACGACGTCCAGGGCCTCTGCCGGCTGAGGCGCACAGATCAGGGGCACGCCCGGCTTGACAATGCCGGCCTTCTCGGCGGCGATCTGGGACAACGTGGTGCCCAACACGGCCGTGTGTTCCAGGCTCAGGGGCGTGATGACCGTCACCAGAGGGCGCTCGATCACATTGGTGGCGTCCAGCCGCCCGCCCAACCCCACTTCTACCACGGCCACGTCCACGCCTGCTTCGGCGAAGTGAACGAAGGCCATCGCCGTCAAGAACTCGAAGGTCGTCACGCCATCCAGCGTCTCGGCCACGGGCGG